>Ga0164318_10002291_pt1 | contig 17712 bp, 14 predicted proteins | sample GuaBasSedimGuay9_FD_113734 | JGI IMG/M metagenome (GOLD analysis project Ga0164318, IMG submission 113734) | Subseafloor sediment microbial communities from Guaymas Basin, Gulf of California, Mexico - Guay9, Core 4571-4, 0-3 cm | ecosystem: Environmental > Aquatic > Marine > Hydrothermal vents...
AGGGCAATATGAGAAAATGAATTTTTTACCCAATCTGATATCAGCAGTTCATGCGCCGGATTACGTACGGAAAATTTCGTAACAATGCCGACAAATTTTATACCGTCCTGCCGGATAAGGTCAGAGGCATTCAAAACGGCCTCCTTATTTACTGGCATTACCTCTAAACCTTGATGATCAAGGCAGCCTTCCACTACATGATAAGATGGGCCAACTGAAAAAAGGGCAGGATCCATGCCCGGGCCTGCTGAAACGATCATGCCCGTATCTGCAAGAAGGCCCTGAACAATGGCATTTGTTGCCATTGTTGTTGAAAAGGTCATTCGTTCGATATTTGTCGGATCAATGTTCGTCAGGGTTTTATCAAGAGCCAGGGCAAGTGTCTCAAGCAGATTATCACCTGTCGGTGTCTTTGATTCATAAAAAACTCCGTTTTTGTCTATCAACACTGTATCTGTCTGTGTGCCGCCAACATCTAATCCCAGTATCATATAGTCACCTTATAATAAAAAAGGTCATAAAAACCACCGCCGAGAGAGAATGAAAAAACCTTATTTAAGCGCTTTTTCTATTTCCTCAGCTATTCTTTTTGCCGCATCAGCAGGAGCCTTTGCATCTCTTATAGGTCTTCCCGTAACAATGTAATCCGCACCATTTTTAACTGCATCAGCCGGAGACATGATCCTTTTCTGATCATCCTGGTTAATCAAAGACCATGAGGGCCGTATTCCAGGGGTAACTGCAATCATATCATCACCTATCTCTTTCTTTATCATGGCTACCTCATGACCCGAACATATAACGCCATGACAACCAGCCTCCTTTGCCATTTTTGCCCTTAACAATACCAGAGCCGAAATATCCTCGGAATACATCCTGGAGTAACCTAATCTTTTTAATTTATTCTGATTCATGCTCGTAAGCACTGTCACTGCAAGTATCTTTGTATTACCGGGATTGTCCGCTGCAATATCACTTAACAGGGCATCCCCCTCATCGCAATAAACCGTCACAAATTGGGGCAGGTAAGCGCCGGCTGCCATAAAGGCCCTTTTTACAGTGGCAGGAATATCATGGAGTTTCAGGTCAAGAAAGATTCCTGCATCTCCAAAATTACGGATTGATTTGATTATGCGCGGCCCCTGACTGATAAAAAGCTCCAGGCCGATTTTAAACAGACCTATGTGATCACTGAGAATCTCAGCAAGGTTCATTGCTTTGTCATATGAATCCACATCAAGGGGAAAGATAATATAATCTTTTGGTTTTTTCATAATATAAATGATACTCGTGATCAGAAACAGGGAGGTACATGTATGGCCGCAGGTACTTAAACCTTGTGAACAACAAATGCTTATTTATATAAAGATGATTATAACGGGCATTGGTTACAGGACGCAGAAAAAATCATGGACAGAACATAAAAAAATGAATATATTATTGAATATTTTGAGCCACCGTAGCTCAGCTGGCAGAGCACCTCACTCGTAATGAGGATGTCTGCGGTTCGATTCCGCACGGTGGCTCCATAAAACATGTATGAATTTATAACCAGGTGTAATCATTATAATTATTTTCGGCACCCTTCAGGACAAGTCAAAAACAGTTTACCCTTTGTTGTTCTGTATTCGGCAATGAAACTGGAAACTGGGAAGGACACGAAGATGTAAATGAGTTGCCATGGGAGTCTGTCCGAGAATGCCCTTTTTCCCAAACTCTGCTTTATGCTCAAAAAATTATCTTTGAAATATCAACTGGATGTCTGCGGTAATTTTTTGAGCAAGCCTTGATTTTGAACAAACTATCCTATTAATGGATAGACACTGCCTGATTTCAAATTTTCAGTTTCGACATCAGCATTCAAATCGACGATACACGCTTTTTCAAAAAAAGTGTAAACCGATAAATGAAAAATGCCACATTTTTATATGTGTATTGTGAAATCTTTTGTACTAATATCTCACATTATACTTGTTTCAAAAAATATTGTAACCTAAAAAATAAAGCCTTTAAGGACTGGAAATAAATAAAATCACTCAGTTAGGGACGAGGACGAAATAACATCCCCGGGCAGGCGCACACATTTAGGTCAGGATTATTCGATCCAAAAGCACAAAAATTGCCGAAATAGTGCGCTATTCCAAGATTTTGTACTATTAGATCGGACAAAGATGGCCTGAAGCTGTGATGCATAGTTGGGGAAGTTAATTTGTCCTCGTTCCTTACAACAGGCTTCACATAATTTTTTCAGGAGGAAGATTTGATGGACGATGTTCAGGACTTTTTTGTGTGTGACGAGTGTAAAAATAAAGACTTCGAGCTTATTTATAATTTTTCACTCAATTTTCATGGTGTTAATTTTTCAGAAGATCTCATTTATGATAAAATTGTAGAAGAAACCTACCAGTGCATAAAATGTAAAAAAAAATTCACAAAAAAACAAATTGAAGACGGCCTGGCCAAATTCAAAGAGATGCGCAGGAAGGGATCTTAAAATAAAAGCCGGCGTCAGCAGTGCACCCTGAACAGTTACTTGATTTCTTTATTATAAAATTGAAATTTATAAGATCCTATTTCAATGATATCAAAATCATTCAATTGAACACCCTGCTTCACAATATGCCCGTTAACCTTTAATTTCGAAATCCCGCCTGCGAAGCTGATTGTATATCCGGAGGGGCGTTTGCTGATTGTAGCCGCTGTTGCTCCCATAAACAGACCGGAGAGTTGAATCTCTGAATTTTCTGATTTTCCAATTCTGGTAAGCTTTTTAACCAATTCAATATCGTCTAAGCCGGAGTTGTCTATAAAGGTTAAAATCCCTCTTTTACCCGGTTTTTTGATTTTAATCGGGGTATTTTCCTGTTTTGACAGGAGGTTTCGCTGTTTTTCAGTATCAAGAATCATGGTCTTATCGATATCAAACTGTCCTGACTGCTCTTTTTCAGATGCCCTAAAAATAATAATATGTTTTCCTATCTGAATATTATCTCCATGCTTCAATTTGCAGGACGTCATTCTTTTATCATTGATAAATGTCCCGTTTGTGCTTTGCAGGTCCGTCAATATAAAATCGGCGCCTATTCTATCAATCCGGGCGTGATGATTTGATACGGCAAGATTTTCAATCCGGATATCATTTTCCTCTTTCCTCCCGATTGTTATACTATCATCCTTGAAAGGAATTTCTTCACATGCCTGTCCGTTAAAAGTCAAAATAAGTTCGGCCATAATATATCTCCTTCTACGTCCCGAAATTGAATTATTTGTAAACATTCACGGAACGTTGAAATCAGAAATTCAATCTTCATACTTTTATACTGTTGGGAAACGCATTCAATTTTGGGCCTTGTTTTTCAACTATTGCTTTGTATTTCGTCACGTTGGATCCAGACAATACTTTTCTTCAGATCAAAGTCGTGCCGGACCATATTTGATAACGGCTTTGCCTGTTTTTAAACATCCAGCTTGTAAACTCGTTTCATCTCTTCCGAATTTCTCATTTCCAATTTCAAATTTCAAGCCGTGAACGGCTGCAATTATTTTTTCCTGAGTCCCTTATTAAAAAAACCGGACAAAAGACCGCCTACCCCTTTTAACGGCCTGATTTTTGGTTTATCAATGTCGGACAGGCAGACAGATATTACTGTAGCATTATCATGTCCACCCCTTTTCAGGGTCGTACCAATAAAATCCTGACACAAAATTTCCGGATTATCCTCTTTTTCCACCATAAGCTTTATTTCATCGTCTGATATCAGATCCGTCAGACCATCGGTGCATAATATGAACCTGTCATTATTTGACGGCTCAATTTCAAATATTTCCGGCTCAACATCTTCAGAGGAACCCAGATTCCTTGTTAATACATGTTTCATTGGTGATTTCCCAGCCTCTTCAATGGTCATAACACCCATTTCAATCTGATCGGCAATGATGGAATGATCCCTGGATATACGTTCAATCTGCCTGTTCCTGATCAAATAGACACGGCTGTCACCCACATTAGCTGAGATAACCATCTCCGGCATAAGGATAAGCAAAGCTACCGTTGTGCCCATCCCTTTTAAATGCTCAAACGCATTAGCCCTTTCATAGATAATCCTGTTGGCCAACCTGATGCTGCTTAATATATAGTTTCCGGCCCTGGAAAGAGATAAGTCGGGTTCTCCATAAAGTTCATCAACAGGAGTTTCGGAGTATGTCCATTTTCTAAAGCTCTTGTTAATTAAATCAACAGCCATCCGGCTTGCAACTTCCCCGGCTAAATGTCCTCCCATGCCATCAGCAACAACATAGAGTCGCAAGATATCATCCGTTGAAAATGCATCTTCGTTTTCCTTCCTGACAAGACCGACATCTGTTATGCCGAAGGCCTTGATTTGAGCTGTTTTCATAATATCCTCAAGCGAACTTCACCTTGCTTGGGAACGAGGACATAAACGTCTCCGTTCACGCAATAACCTGACAGGTCTTGAGCACCTTCATGTTATTTATATTATATCCTTTTAACAAAAAAACATTTTTTATTATCTCGGCCGGTTTTAATTCAGGACCGGATATATGTTGTATGGTTATCTTTACCCTGTCAGGTGAAATCAGGCTCATAGACTTGACCAGGGGTCTGGCGTTGACTTCGATCGCCCCTTTTTTTCTGGTTTTGACAACTGGAAAATAATCTGAACAAAGAAACTTTTCCAGGTCATCTTTGTTTAATTTAACACCCTTTAACATCACTAAAAAACGGCTTTCCTTTAAACGCTCCTTTTTTTTGTTATTGGATATATCTGTTATGGAATTCACAGTAATACCGGACGGGAGCTGCCTGTTGATTATTTCCATTAATAAAGATGCGTCTGAAATCTCCATTAGTTCTATCTCAACGGTTTCCTGCATGCTTTCAGTCCCGACCGGCAGCGCACAGCCGAAAGAAACCTTGGGCATGGGGTGAAAGCCCTTCGAGAAAACGAGTTTCAAACCTGCCCTGTTAAAGGCCCTTGTAAAGACGCGAACAAGTTCCAGATGGCTGAGATATCCGGCATGACCTAATTTTGAAAAGCCAAGTCTGTATTTTGTCGTCGGCCCGCTAACACCCTGAATCTTTTCTGTTTCAGGCTCCGGTATGAATTTGCTGTCTCTAAACAGAACAGGATCCACAGTCTTGTGATCACATACCCCGCATTTCAGGCATTGATTCCGGCAATCCGGGGTTAACTGTTCTTCCTGTGCCTTTTTCCTCTCTCTCGTGAAGTAGCTTTTAGTTACTCCTGAACTGATATGATCCCAGGGCAGAACCTCATTTAAAGGCCTTTTCCTGTAGAGATAAAAATCAGGATCCACCCCTGTGTGCCTGAAGGCTTCTTCCCATATTCCCATCCGGAAGTGTTCTCCCCAGCCGTCAAATCGGGCGCCGAGGCTCCAGGCCTCTATGAGAGGGCTTACAAGTCTCCTGTCACCCCTTGAAAAAATGCCCTCAAGCCAGCTTAATTCGGGCTGATTATATTTGATCCTGACAGGGCTGTTACTGAGTCCTTCCCTGATGAATTGTATTCGCCGCCTGCTTTCGGCGAGAGAGATTTGAGATTCCCACATAAAAGGTGTATGAGATTTAGGTACAAAGGTGGAAATGCCGACGTGAAGGCTCGGTTTTCCCCCCTTTTTTCCTTTTATGCTCACAACTTGTTTGGCCAGGTCTATGATATCCTGAAGGTCTTTTTCCTCTTCAAGGGGAAGTCCGATCATGAAGTAAAGCTTGATCATGTTCCATCCGGAGTTATAGATCACAAAAGCAGTGTCAAGGATTTCTTTTTGGGTCAGCCCTTTATTGATGACCCTTCTCAGCCGGTCGTTACCTGCCTCCGGCGCCAAGGTAAAACCTGTTTTCCTTACTCTCTTTATCTGTTTAATCAATGAAGGATTTAGACTGTCGACCCTCAGAGAGGGAAGGCTGACCGCAATTTTTTCTCTTGCCTGTTTATTCATCAGGGCCATCATGAGCGACTCGATACGACTATAATCCCCGGAACTTAGAGAAAGAAGGGAAAGATCATCAAAACCTGTCAGTTTTAAGGCGTTGGCTGCTTTTTCAATGATCGATTCAGGACTTCTTTCCCGCACAGGACGATATATCATACCTGCCTGGCAAAATCTGCAGCCGCGTGTGCAGCCGCGCGCGATTTCTATAACCACTCTATCATGAACCAGTTCGGTAAAAGGGACAATCTGTTGCTCGGGAAAAGGAAAATCATCTATATTGGGGAGGATAGCCTTTTCCACTATCCGGTAACCGGGATCAATTGGTTCTATTATATCAATAGGCCCGTCATTCCTGTAATTGACGGAAAAAAGAGAAGGAACATATACTCCCTTTGTATGGCATAATTTATTTAATAATTCTCTTTTCTGTATGGTTTTATGCTTTTTTACCTTCCGAACCTCCCTGCAGATTTTAAGGGACACCTCTTCACCATCCCCGATTACTATCGCGTCAAAAATCTCGGCAATCGGCTCCGGGTTAAAACAGACCGGCCCCCCGGCAATAATAAGGGGAGAATCCTCATCCCTTTCCGTTGCGAGAAATGGTATGCCGGAAAGGTCAAGCATATTTAAGACATTAGTATAGGAAAGCTCATGCTGCAGGCTGAAGCCGATGATATCAAAGTTTGCAAGAGGACGACCAGACTCAAGAGTCGCAAGAGGAATTTTGTTACGTCTTAATTCTTCTTCAAGATCAACCCATGGTGAAAAGACCCTTTCTGCTGCCAGCCAGTGTTGATTATTCAATATGTTATAGATGATCTTCATGCCAAGGTGGGACATACCCACCTCATAGATATCCGGAAACGCAAGCACAACAGACACCTCTGTATGAGCAGGTTCTTTTTGTATGGAATTGATCTCATTTCCAATATAACGGCTTGGTTTGGTTATATTTGAAAACCAGCTCTGATCTAATATCGACATAAAATATAGTCCGATAAATCTTTTGTAACCGTTCAAGGATCAAGGTTCAGGATTAAAAATAAAGAAGGCATTGAAGACTCGAAGCTTTCGTTACATTTGTTCTGCAATATCAATAACTTACTAACTTAAAAGTGCTGACCCCCCGAACCCTCGGGAATAGCTTAAGCATACTGCCGGATAGGAATAAGCGCCGAGTCAGGAGATCTAACCGGGAGCAAAAGTGTGAGCTCTGCTCCACCTTCAGGAGAATTGCTCCCTGATACCTCACCCTGAAGTTCCGAGATGATTCGTTTGACAATAGCCAGACCAAGGCCTGACCCTCCTTCCTTGGTGGTAAAGAATGGAGTAAAGATCTGTGAAAGGGTCTTTTTATCAAAACCCTCCCCTGTATCACGGACAACAATTTTAGCCATTTTTTGATTCACGTTTGAATTATCAGATGCAAGCCCTGTTTCCACACTCAACAATCCCTCATCAGACATCGCCTCGCAGGCATTCAGGAAAAGATTTAACAACACCTGTTTGACCTGGTCAGGATCTGACTCAAGCTCTATGGGACAGTCAAAATTTGTAACAACTCTCAACTTTCCCGTCCAATGCTGGCTGTTCCGGAACAGTTCCAGAGTTTCAAGGATCAACCGGTTCAGGTCAAACTTCAGGGAAACGCTTTTTTTTGGTCTGGCAAAAAGCAGGAAATCGTTTATCATATGGTTCAGCCTGTTAATTTCCCGTGAAATAATATCCATAAGCCGGCTGTTTACATCATCTTTTTCGAGACAGCTCCTTAACATCTGGATAGACCCGCTGATCGATGCCATAGGATTCCTGATCTCATGAGCGATACCTGCTGCAAGCTCGCCGATCATGGCCAGGCCTTCCACCTTTTTCATCTCTTCTTCAATCTCCCTGATTTCCGTCATGTCCTGAAATATCAAGATTTTCCCTCTGAGATCTCCCTTGGGAGAGAGAAGAGGGGAGAAAAAAAGACGAAGATGTGTTTTCCTGCCGTCCGACCTGATAAATGGAGAATCGATAAAAGGAGGAAGCTTTTTGGTTGTTTCCCTGGATGAGAGTTGATTACTGAATAAATAATTATTTACAAACGGGATCGCTATCCTGACATGCTGACCGGAAACCCTGCCGGCCTTACATCCGAAGATCTCCTCTGCTGCAGGGTTAAAAAGGATAATCCTGTCATGGCTGTCCAGCGCTATCAGACCGGAAGTAATGCTGTTAATAATGCTTTCGTTAAGCACCTCCAGCTTGTAAAAATCTTTTTGTGCAGCTTTAAGTTCAGCCTTGCTTTTTCGAACCTGCTCCGAGAGATAGCTGCTGAGATATGCAACAAGATAAAAACCCGCAATGTTCATAAGAACAATATAGAAAAGATGAGAATTCAGGTACCCTGCCGCATACTCTCCCCGGCTTCCAATGGGTTTTATAATATTATAATAATGGAGAACAAGCAGCAATCCATAAAGAATGCTGCTGCTTGAGGCAATCGCAAGTCCTCCTTTACGGTAAAGGATAATGCTTGCATTGAATATGGTCAAAATATACAGAAATGAAAATATACTCTCTATACCGCCGGTAACAAAAATAATAGCAGTGACAAGCAACGTATCGATGAAGAGCTGTAAATAGGCTAACCATAAAAGGTTTTTTGAATATCTGAAAATAATTGCATAAAGAAAGGTCAGAAAATAGATGATTATGATTAGCAAATAATGAAAAGTCTGAATATGCCCGAAACAGGCGCTGGTTTCCTTGATCTGAATAACAATTAATACGCCTAATAATATTGAAATAAATAAAACCCTCAAAAGCATGAGGGTCTTAAGCCGGCTTGAGAGTTCTGATTTAATGATTTTATACCTGTTGCTGATCATACCTGAAAACTATCATACTGCTGAGGCCATTTTAAAGATGGGCAGATACATGGCTATTACCAGTCCGCCGATACTGCCGCCAAGGAATACCATGAGCAATGGTTCCAACATAGAAGTAAGGGCATCTACCGCAACGTCAACCTCCTCTTCGTAAAAGTCAGCGATTTTCCCAAGCATGGTGTCAAGTGCACCCGTGGCCTCGCCTACCGAGATCATCTGAACTGCCATACCAGGAAATAATTGGGATTCAGAAAGGGGTTCGGCAATGGTTTGTCCTTCGGCAATACTACTTCGGACATCAAAGATAACTTCTTCCAGGATAACGTTGCCTGACGTTTTCGCCACAACTTCCAGCGCATCCAGAATAGGTACGCCACTGCTTATCATTGTTCCGAGTGTTCGTGTAAACCTGGCCACGGCAACTTTTTTTAATAATGGGCCGAATACAGGCAATTTTAATGCAATAGCATCTGTTTTTTTTCTCCCTCCCCTGCTTTTCCTGTATTGTTTTAAGAGAAAAATAACCGCTATAATACCAGCGATTACGAAATGGATATTCCCTTTCACAAAACGGCTTAAACTTACAACAAACTGGGTGGGAGCAGGCAGGGCCGAGCCAACACCTGCAAACATATCTTCAAAAACCGGTATAACAAAAACCAGGATTACAGTAATGACTATAATTGCAATGGCCATAACAACGAGGGGGTATGTCATTGCACCTTTTATCCGTGATTTGAGCTTTTGCGACTTCTCAATATAAGAGGCAAGGCGCTGCAAGATTATATCCAGCATTCCGCCGACCTCGCCTGCGGCTATCAGATTTACAAAAAGATTATCAAATACCTTGGGATGTTTTTTCATGGCGTCAGCGAGGGTGGAGCCTCCCTCGACATCTCTGGTAATCTGTTTAAGGATATTTTTAAAGGTCTTGTTTTCCATTTGTTCGGAAAGGATTGTAAGACCTTGTACAAGAGGAAGCCCGGCATCAATCATAGTAGAGAACTGTCTGGTAAAAATAACAATATCTTTACTGGTAACTTTGGGTTGCAGAAAAGAAACATTTTCAAGGAGATCTTTGGGTTTTTCTTTGAGTTTTTTTACTCCGAGATTACGCCGCTTTAATTGAAGCCTGGCAATTTTTTCATTCGCCGCCTCCAATTCACCCTTCAGTGTTTTTCCTTTTCTTGTCTCGGCGACCCAGGTATATACAGGCATGTCAGCCTCCTGATCTTATCCCTCCGGGAATTGGTTAAGGAACAAGGACAAATTAACTTCCCCAACTATACATCACAGCTTCAGGCCATCTTTGCCTGACCTGAATCCGTGCGCCTGCCCGGGGATGTTATTTCGTCCTCGTCCCTAAGTATCCACCCGGAAATAAAGAAGGGACAGTAATAAATTGTTCGATTCAAAAATGATCAACTGTAAAAAACGGGAAGCCGTTCACGGGGCATTTCTTTGCATGTCATTGCGAATGAAGCGAAGCAATCTCATAGTTCCTCATACGGCAATCCAGACAGAAAGTACTATTGGCCTCGTTCCCGCGCTCTGCGTGGGAAAGGATCCCAAACGGGCATTAACAGTCACTGCCTCTGTAACCGGCATATAATCCGTGAACGGTTATAAAAAATACAATAATTGAGAATGCAAAATCCGGGCCTGATTAACAGCGCAGACTCTATGAAATATGAATGGTTAGAGTGTAACTTTTTTTCGCGGGTTAAGCGGTAAAAAATGAATGAATTACCAAAGGTTTTTGAGAAATTTCAGCATTATGCAAGACTAAATTATGTAAAATAACATGTCAAGGACTCCATATTCCACCCTGTTTTCTGTTTTGTCAACGGGGAGTACCTTAGACAGACTCCCATCAAAAGCTAACCCTGAACGAATAGACCCGGAACCATTGAACGGCTGCGAATTTATTAATTGACCATTTATTAATGATAGTTTAGATATTATCATTGATAAAAGATATTTTTTCATCAATCTCTAAACTGGTTCAATGTGAACTATTCAATTTTATTTAAACCGTTCTTTTCGTTTAGAAAATTTAAAATGGAATGAATTATACACTGGAGGTTATTTATGGATATAGATACGAAAATAAAGGAACTGAAAAAAAGAAATCTTGCAGCAGAGCTGGGAGGTGGCCAAAAGCGTATTGATCAGCAGCATTCCAAAGGAAAGATGACTGCAAGGGAAAGAATTGAATATCTTCTTGATAAGAATTCTTTCCAGGAAATTGATAAGTTTGTTGTCCATCAGTGCCATGACTTTGGTATGGAAAAGAATAAAATGCCCGGAGATGGAGTAGTTACCGGCTATGGGACGGTTAACGGCAAGCAGGTCTTTCTCTTTGCTCAGGATTTTACCATGTTTGGCGGTTCTTTGAGCGGCGCTTTTGGAGAAAAGGTCTGCAAGGTAATGGACCTTGCACTTAATAATGGCGCTCCCATGATTGGATTGAATGACTCTGGAGGAGCAAGAATTCAGGAAGGAGTTGAAAGTCTTTCAGGCTATGGGGAGATTTTCAGAAGGAATGTATGGAGTTCCGGGGTTATCCCTCAAATATCTGTTATCATGGGACCTTGCGCCGGAGGCGCTGTTTATTCTCCAGCGCTTACCGACTTTACTATTATGGTCAAAAAAACAAGCAACATGTTTATTACCGGCCCTCAGGTTATTAAGGAAGTTACCGGAGAGGAAGTAACCACCGAGGCGCTTGGAGGCGCTATGGCTCATAATACAAAAAGCGGGGTCGCCCACTTTGCGGAGGACTCCGACCGGGCCGCGCTTGACAGAGTCAAGAATATATTGAGTTATTTGCCGCAGAATTACCGGAAAACACCTGATGTGGTTGAATGCACGGATGACCCGGAACGGACGGATAAAGCGCTCAATGATGTGGTGCCCTCAAACCCGAGAATGCCTTACGATATAAAGGATATTATCCGATCTATCCTGGATAATAATGTCTTTCATGAAGCACATAAATATTTTGCGCAAAATATGGTTGTTGGTTTTGGACGTCTAAACGGTATTTCAGTCGGAATTATCGCAAATCAGCCAAAGTTTTTTGCAGGCTGTCTGGATATAAAAGCCTCTGTTAAGTGTGCAAGATTCGTCAGGACGTGTGACGCATTCAATATTCCTTTAATTACATTTGTCGATGTTCCCGGTTACCTGCCGGGTGTCAACCAGGAGTACGGGGGTATTATCAAGTATGGCGCAGACGTTATATTTGCCTTTGCAGAGGCTACTGTTCCAAAGATAACAATAATAACCAGAAAAGCATACGGCGGCGCCTACATCGCAATGTCAAGCAAACACCTTGCCGGAGATATAAGCCTGGCATATCCCACTGCTGAGATAGCCGTAATGGGACCTGAAGGGGCTGCCAATATTATCTTTAAAAAGGAGATTGCAGAGGCAGATGATCCCGTTGCGACTAAGCAAAAACTGGTAGACGAATACAGAAACAATTTTGCAAGCCCGTTTAAGGCTTCCGAGAAGGGATATATTGATGGAGTTATTTTACCCGAAAACACTCGGCCAAAGGTAATCAAAGCCCTTATGATGCTTAAAGAAAAATATGTTTTACTCCCGGAAAAAAAGCATGCAAACATCCCCTTTTAAGGTTTAGTGTCCTGTAACTGTTCCCGGGTTCATGGTTCAGAGTTATTAACTCATTTACACTTGACGCATACAAGATGCTTCAGTCTCCATATAGTACAGGTATTTTTTTGACTCGGAAATATATTGATATTAATGGAAGGCGATTCATGGATTACGTCACAACTGATAAAGACATGAGGCTGTCCGGGAACAGCATTTTTTTCCAAAATCAAGGCCTGCGAAAAAAAATACCGCAGGCATATGGTTAATATTCCGAGGATAATTTTTTTCGCATAACGCAGAGTTTGGGAAAAGGGCATTCCCGGACAACCTCCTGGATAGTTTTCGTTCAGGCGCTGTTTAATAATATGAATATAAAAAACCACCGGGCAAAGTGGGTTCTTGTTTCCCAGGAAAAGGTCATGGAAAACGGCTGTGTGACTGTTGCGAACGGCAGGATTACAGCAATCGGAAGAGGCGGAGGAACACACCTCGAGGGAGAAGTCCTGGACCATGGGGCAGGTGTTATTATGCCTGCCACGATAAATGCCCATACTCACCTGGAACTTTCCCTGTTAAAGGGCCGGATACCCGGTAAAGAGGATTTTCTTTCCTGGGTAAAGGCGATCATACACTTAAAAGACTGCCTGACGAATAAAGATATCCATCAGGGGCTCTTATCCGGCGCTAATGAATTATACAAATATGGTGCTGTCCTTGCAGGAGACCACCGTTCCGTGAGCATGCAATTCCCTGATACGTATTGGCCTGTAATTATCCGGTTCCGTGAGTATCTGCGTCTCGAACCTGCGGAAATCCTCTGTGACCTGAACAAAGATAAATACCTCTCCCTTGCCGCGCATGCCCCGCATACCACCGCGCCTGAACTGATAAAACGGATGAAGGATGAAACAAAACGTCATGGAAGGATATTTTCCGTTCATCTCGCCGAATCTCCTGAAGAAGCAGAGTTTATCACAACGGCAAAAGGCAAATGGGCCGGCCTGCTTAACGAGCGGGGCGTGAAATTCAGTTCATGGGGACTGCCCGCAAAAAGCCCTGTATCTTATCTTGATGATATAGGAGTCCTTGATGACAAAACTCTTGCAGTGCATCTTGTCCAGGCAGGCCCTGGGGACCTTGATCTTATAGCGGAGCGGGGAGCATGTGTCTGCCTCTGCCCGAGAAGCAATAATCGACTCATGGAAGAGCTGCCTGATATCCCGGCCATGCTCAAAAGGGGCATCCGTCCCGCACTCGGCACGGACAGTCTTGCAAGTGTCGAAACCTTGAGTCTGTTCGATGAAATGGCATTTATTTCAGAATCTTTTCCATCCTTAAATTCCGGAGATATCATCTCTATGGCAACAATAAATGGGGCGAAGGTCCTCGGCATGGGCGAGGAACTCGGTACGCTTGAACCGGGTAAGAGAGCGGCTTTATTATATCTCCCCGTTTATACCTCATCTGCCGGCATGCTTATCCGGTCTCTTGCGGCCGGTTCTTTCAAGGGGCTTCCGGAGGTGATAAGATGAAATTGCGATTAGGCCGGATACCCTACGCAAATGTACGACCGGTCTATTATGATCTTGACCGGAAAAAAGGGCCTGAATGGCTTACATGCATAGAAGCGCCGCCCACAACCCTAAATAATATGCTTGCCGGGGGCCTGCTTGATGTAAGTCCTGTCTCTTCGGTTGCCTATGCAAGGCATTTTAAGGATTGGTTTCTCCTGCCCGGCCTGTCTATTTCCTCATGGGGACAGGTCATGAGTGTTCTTCTGGCTCACAGGGCGCCGCTTAAAGATATCTCTAATCGCCCAATTGTCCTGTCTACAGAATCTGCAACATCCGTAGAACTCCTGAAACTCTGTCTTGAACGGAAAGAGGTTTTCCCTGTATACAAGACTGAAAAAGTCGATAACCCGAAAGACCTTGCGGCTGATGCTGCAGGCGCCCTCGTTATCGGCGATAAAGCGTTAAAATGGTCATGGGGCGATGAAGAGGGTCTTATGACTGATCTCGGAGACTGCTGGTATCAGTGGAAGGGATTGCCTTTTGTTTTTGCCGTTTGGGCGGTAAGGAGATCATTTGTTGAGGAAAACAGGCCGCTTGTGCTGCAACTTGTGAATATTCTTCATCAATCTCTTAAAAATGGACTGTCCGATATCTCTTCAATTACTGAAAGCGTCGCGTTTGAGCTGAAAATGAGAACCGGGACGATTAATGAATATTACAGGCGCCTTAAGTATGCCCTCGGATCAAAGGAACAAAAGGCCCTGTTGGAATTTTTCCGGATGATGCATAAAAAGAAGACCCTTGAAAGAGAAGTTTCAATAGATTTTTTTTAACTGGTTCAGGATTTGGATTTGAACCGAACCTGCAACCTCTGAACCTTACCGATAAAAATGAGATAAAAAAAAGGGCGGGTGAAATGGCAGGTATTTTAAAAAGGGGATTTGCAAGGGGAGGATAATATTTTGAATCATCCAGGCCGGCTGCTGATTGCAGCCGCAATTGATGATGAGCTTTCCTTGATTATCGAACGTCTGGCCCCGGCCGGAATGGTTATGACAGGGAATTATCCGGTAATAACCTGTGACAGGGGAGAGCAAAAGGTCTTTATCCTGACTGCCGGGCCGGGCCCTCTTTATATGGCGGCGGCCCTGGGAACGGTTATCCCTGCGATTAGACCTGCCCTTCTTATGCTTACGGGCTGCTGCGGCGGTTTTAAGGAGGCAGGCATTAAAAAGGGCGCTGTCCTTATCGCAACAGAGGAGATATACACACAACTTGGCGCAGAAGACCCTGCCGGTAAATCTCCGGTTATCCCTGTTTCCTTTCTTCCGAACCGCCTCCCCATGGACCACGATCTCGCGGAAAGAGCTGTCAGGCGCCTTAGGGAGACCGAATATTTCCGGGATATTCAGTTACGTTCAGGACCTTTTATAACTGTATCCATGGTGACGGCTACAAGGGCCACTGCCGAAAAATATCACAGGTTTTATTCTGCTGTTGCTGAAAACATGGAAGGGTTTGCCGCTGCCGCCGTATGCCGGCTCTACGAGGCGCCTGTAATAGAGGTAAGGGCGGTAAGCAACTTTGTGGGTGAGCGCAATAAGGAGTCATGGCAAACGGCTACTGCATTTGAACACGCTCAAAAGGCCGTTTTAACCCTTCTTGAGCAAGAGGTTTTGTTATAATGCCACTTTCTTTCGGGTATTCACCATGCCCCAATGATACTTTTATATTTTGTGCACTGGCAAACAGGCTGATTGACCTTGATGGACTGAAATTCAATGTTGAGCTTCATGACGTGGAAACCCTCAACCGGATGTGCCGGGAGAACCGCCTTGATGTCACCAAGATTTCCATCGCAGCGTATGCCGTGTGCCGGGATGAATATGAATTACTCACAAGCGGGAGCGCTATCGGAAGAGGTTGCGGTCCGATTATAGTGGCAAAACCGGGAGTTACTCTTGAAGGTATCCGGGAGGCAGAGGTTGCTGTTCCCGGACTTATGACAACTGCCTGTTTTCTCTTTTCCCTGTACGCTGAAACATCACCAAATTTCCGTCCGATGACCTTTGACCGCATAATGCCGGCAGTGAGCAGAGGAGAGTGTCATTATGGGATCATTATCCACGAGGGAAGGTTTACATATAAGAATTATGGGCTTCAAAAACTCCTTGATCTCGGTTCTTGGTGGGAAGAGGAGACCGGCCTGCCAATACCCCTGGGAGGTATTGCCATAAGACGAAGGCTTGACTATAATGTTAAAAAAAAGGTAAATGATTTAATTCGCCGGAGCCTCACATTTGCCAGTAAAAACCTCTTAGAGACATCTGATTATGTACGCTTACATGCACAGGAAATGAAAGAGGAGATTATCAGAGAACATATCAGTCTCTATGTGAATGATTTTACAATGAATCTTGGTGATACGGGAAAACAGGCGATTGAGGCTTTTATAAGAATAGGAGCTGCAAAAGGGCTTATTCTCCCTTCAAAAAGGAATATTTTTAGGGACGAGGACGAAATAACATCCCCAAGCAGGCGCTTTGTCCTCGTTCCTTAGGGACTATCCGTCAGCTATTGGCTCAAGGATTTATTTGTTTGATTTTAAAAACTAACAATCAATGACTCAAAAACTTCAACCTGGAAAACATCCCTAATCTATCGTAAATATACTAAATTTCAGCTTTCCGTTCAGGCGCTATTCAGGCAAAAGGCTGAAGACTGAAAGAAGGGTCGCCGTTTTTTGATTGAAAAAACAGCCTGAAGAGTAGATATATTTAACCTGGAAGGTCACCAATGTAAGGCGGGACAGTTGATTTGGTGGACTCTTCGCTTACGCTCCTTAATCTAACCCGCGTCGGTTGCCAACGTAACTTTGCAGGTTGGATTAAGCAAAGCGAATCCACCAAAAAGCGGAAAGTGTCCCGTTTTACGTTGGTAGCCACATATGAGGCTGTCCGGGAAGAGCAATTTTTTTCAAAATCAAGGGTTGCTCAAAAAATTGCCGCAGACATATAGTTGATATTTCGAAGATAATTTTTTGAGCATAACGCTGAGTTTGGGAAAAAGGGCATTCTCAGACAGCCTATTGGAACAAACAGAAACGTTTTGAAAACTGCTCTGATGTTTTTTTTGCGTTCAAAAAGCTTGCAGTAAATGTCAAACACTAAAGAAAAAAGGAGGATGTAGAAATGGAAATGGAAAAAGTAGTCATTTTAAGCGCAGCACGTACGCCGATTGGATCGTATTGTGGAGGTTTAAAGACTATCCCGGCATACAAACTGGCAAGTGTCGTATTTAACGAGGTAATAAAGCGAGCCAAGATTGAACCGGATATGGTTGATGAGGTTATTATGGGTTCAGCTTACCAGAACGGGGAATGTGCGAATGGCGCCCGCATGGCCCTTCTTGAAGCAGGCTGGCCGGATCATGTTACAGGCATTGTTCTCGATCGCCGTTGCTGCTCCGGTTTGGATTCAATCGCGATTGGCGCGATGAAGATTCAGACTGGAAATGCGGATATTGTTGTTGCCGGTGGCATGGACAGTATGAGTCAGGCGGAATTTTATATTCCCGGGGACATAAAATGGGGTATCGGCGGCAAGATGCATGCAAAGCACGGCTTTATGCCAAGAGGTCATGGCGCTATGTCAATATGGGGGATACCTATTTATGATAGAATACAGCGCGCCAGAGTTATGTCTCAGCCGATAAGCAGATAT
>Ga0164318_10002292_pt1 | contig 17701 bp, 18 predicted proteins | sample GuaBasSedimGuay9_FD_113734 | JGI IMG/M metagenome (GOLD analysis project Ga0164318, IMG submission 113734) | Subseafloor sediment microbial communities from Guaymas Basin, Gulf of California, Mexico - Guay9, Core 4571-4, 0-3 cm | ecosystem: Environmental > Aquatic > Marine > Hydrothermal vents...
ATATTGGATTATTTGAATTATTGAGGAAAAACGCTTTTAGTTTATATTTCAATATTTCAATGACTAGGAGTTTATCCTCATCTTTTTGTTCAGTAAATTTTTGTGTTGTTTCATATATTTGTAATAGGTCACTTGAATTTATAGTATTTATGACATTATTGGCAAAATCATTAAATTGTTCAATTTCTTTATCTATGATAGTGAATAATTTTCCTATGCTGCCTTTAGACAAAAAGTATAATAAATCTTTATCTGTATTTGGAGCAAATTCATTTTCTTTTAGAAATTGTATAAAATCATTTTTTTTGAGTGGATAGAATGAAATTTTCCTGCATCGAGATTTTATTGTATCTAATAAAAGGGTTTCATTTTCAGATGTTAAGATAAATATTGTACGTTCAGGTGGTTCTTCTAATGTTTTTAAAAAAGCATTCGCTGCTTCTTTGTTCATTCTTTCAGCATTTAGCATTATTATGACTTTATATTTCCCTTCATTTATACCCATATTCGTTTTTTTTACGATATTGCGTATTGTGTCTATTGTAATTTTAGCAGAAACAGGGAAAGTTATTGATTTGAATTTATTTGAAGTTAGTTCTTGAGTTATAGAATTTCTATCTGTTTTACTGTTAGAAGGGTATATATAGATAATATCTTGATGGATAAGCTTTGATATTTTTTTACATGAATTACAGATATTGCAGCTTTCGTTATTTTTAGGATTTTCACAATTTAGAATTTGTGCAAAAGCTGTTGCCATTTGCCATTTTCCAGTTCCTTTTTCACCTATAAATAAATAGCTATGTGCTATTGTATTGTTTTGAAAATCATTTAGTAAAAGTTTTTTTGCAATAGTTTGTCCAGGTATGTCAGAAAATAACATTTATTTATCCTTTTTTAACCAAATTTGAGGATTGATTGGTTTATCTTTTTTATAAATTGCAAAAAATAATTTTTTAGTAGTAGTTGTTCCTGTTTTCCCGATATATCCTATTATGTCATTTTTTGAAATATAATCACCGGGCTTTACTGTAAAATTCTCTAAATGTCCGTATATTGAGAAATAGCTGGAGGAATGCTGAATAATAATGAATTTACCATAACTTCTATGCCAATCTGCATATTTGACAATACCATCAAATATGGATTTTACTGTATTTTCATTTTTAGGTTTTAATTCAATACCATTCATAAATACATAAGTATTATACTTATTATCTTTATGTTTACCAAATAAGGAAATAATTTTCCCATGAATTGGGTAAGGAAGTTTTCCTTTATATTTTTCAAATTCTCGATCGGTGTTTTTGAGCGAATATTGTGTAGGGCTTTTTGAGAAATTTTTTATAAACTCTGAAATTCTTTTTCTATCTTCTACTTTTTCTTCAAATAGAACTTTCATGAGATTTTTACTTTTTTGTATTTTGTCAAATTCTGCTTTTAGTATATCTTTTTGTGCCATAAGAGATTTTTCTGTTTTATACTGTTTTGTTAATAAATTAGCATAAGTTTTTTGAAGATTATTATATTCTTCTATTGTTTTGTTTAGAATATGGATAGAATCTTTGAGGGAATTTATTTTTATAGAAAGATTTTTACTAATTTCTTCAATGTAAAATTTATTCTGTATAAAGTAATTATTATTTAAAATTGGAAATTTTGATAGAGTTTTGAGATTTGTATTTAAAATATAGATAGTTTTTATCATATTTTCTAATTTATTGTAATAGTCATTATATTTTTCATCAATTTTTACAAGATCAAGTTTTATTTTTGCAATTTTTTTCTCAGTAGTTTTTTTCTTTGTTAATATTTTTTTTTGCATTTTTTTTAATAAATCTATTTTTTTTTGAATGATAACGATTTTTTCTGATAATTTAGTGCTTTTATTATATAAGCTATCAAGAATTTTTTTTTCTCTATTGATTATTGCATCCAATGAATCTAAAGAATTTATCTGGGCTATTATTAAATTGTACAGAATTATATTTATAAACAATATCTTTTTAATCATAATTTTTTATTTTTATACAAACAAGTTTATTGATAATAAGATAAAGGAAAGTATTAAAACTTAAAATAAAAACAATCGTTTCTTTAAGATGGATTAGGTTTAATTTGATATTTTGAATATATATGCTAAACAATATAGATATTATTAAAGGAGTAAGAAATATTATGAAATTTAGCAAATAGAAGCTGTACATATTCCATGATATATTAAATCCATAAAATTTAAAAAAAGCATTTTTATTCTCATTTTGCTTAAACATATCATTGGTTAGAGCATATAAAGAAATCAGAATAGCTATTGTAAATCCTAAGCCGAATATCATAAAAATATAGAAGAGTAGTTTGATTTTTGAAAACCAATATACTATGGAATTCATAAGTTCTTTATTTATATTTATGAATGAAAAATTTTGTATCTTTTCAAAAAAATTGTTTAATGAATTTAGATTTTTGTAGTTTATGTTAAGCCATACTCTATATGAGGAAGGTACATTATTTATTTTTATTATTTCTGATATATCCCATCCTAAAAATTCATTAATCTGAGCAATTGCTTTATTAGGATTAATATATTCAAATTTTTTGACTAATTGGCTTTTATTCAAAAATTGGATCAATTTATATAAACTATCTTCTGGAACATCATTATCTATAAAAATTTCAAAAGAGAAATTTTTATATTCTTTTTGGAAAAAATTATAGCTTTTATAAGTAAAATTAAAAAAAACTATTGATAATATATTAAAAATAAATATTGTAAATGAAATAAATAAAATTTTTAATAAGTTGCCTTTTAAATCTTTATTTAATTTAAATATTAAGTACCAGAGAAATTTTTTAATCTTCAATTATTATATCCTTTTCTAATTTAAAGTTTTTTAAATTAGGCAGATTATTAATAGGATAATTTGATACCAAAATAACTAAAGCGCCCTTTGTTAGGAGCTCTTCAATTTTTGATATTAATAATTTTTGTAAACTTTCTTCTATTAATTGAAAAGTATCATCTAATAGTAAAACATTTGGTTCTTTTAAGAAAGATAAAGCAATAGCCAGTGTTATATGATATTTATAATCAAGATGAATTAGTTTTTTATTTCTTACAGAGTATAGTTGATAATTTTTTAATATATTGAGAATATCTTTTTTAGAAATACTTTTTTTTGAGTCAATTAGTTTAGAAAAAAGTAAAATATTATCATAAATAGAATATTCCAGGATTAGTACAGGCTTTTGTGGGATAAAGCTGATTTTATTTTTTATGAGAGGAATAATTTGTTTATTCTTTGTTTTTAATGTGTATTTGTCAAAATATGTAATTTTACCGGAATAAGTTATAATATCAAGATTTAAAATTTTTAAAAATGTGGTTTTGCCAATATGGTATTGATTATAAAGATTATAGAAGACACCTTTTTCAAAAGTGAAGTTTATATTTGAAAATATATTATTATAGCTAAAGTTAGTTAATTTAATCATAATTTTTTATTATATAATGAACTCGATAAGAGTTATTGTTTCCTTTTATAAATTTGAAATCACCTAAGGCATCGATGAGTTTTAAATTAGCTTTTTTTATAAATTTTTTGATATTTCGATGGTAGAAAATTTTTTGCTTATGAGTTTCTTCTGCAGTATATTCATCAAAATAGAATTTAAATTTATTATATTGAATCAGTTCATTTTCATCAAAAAAGCTATGTCTATCGTAGAAAAAATTATCAAATGACTCTGTATATACTTCATTATAAAAATATTTTTTTGAATTTTTGATAGTTGTAATATCAAATATAAAAATGCCATCATGGCTTAAAATTTTTTTTATTTGTTTTAGGAAATTAATAAAATCATCTTCTGATAAAATATAATTAACAGAGTCGTATAGTGCAAGTATAAGGTCAAATTTTTGTTTAAATGGAAGATATTGCATATCGCAACATACAATTTTATTAGTAATATTTTTTTTATTTTTAGCAATTTTGATCATTTCAAGGGATTTATCACTTATGATAATTTTTTTATTTAACAATTTTTGAAAAAATATACTGAATTCCCCTGTACCACATGCAATTTCTAATATATTATTAATTTTATTTTGTGAAAAATATTTATTTATAATGTCAAAAATATAATGTGCCCAGAATTTGTAGTCTACATGGGACATTATATGATCATAATATTTTGCTATGGTTTTATACTCAATTGCTTTCATAAATTAGCTTAAGGTAGGTTAGAAGAGCTCTGTATAATTTTGTATCCGGGATAATAAATTTTGATGTATGTCCCGCATAGATTGAGCCAAATTCTTCATCATACACGCCAAATCTAAAATATATTCCTTTTGTTTTTTCTAAGTAAAAAGCAAAATCATCAGCTCCGAGAGATGGGTTTTCTATTTCCACTGCACAATTTTTACCGAAAGTTTCTGTCGCTATATTTAGAAGTTTTTTAGATAGTTCTTTATCATTAATAATGCCAGGGCAGCTTTCCCAGTAATCTATTTTTACATTTACTTTAAAGGCTCGAGCAAAACCATATATTATATCGTAGAATTGATTTTTTACTTCTTCTTTTTTTGCGGGATTCGTCATTCTGATTGTACCATTAAAATATACTTTTGATGTAATTATATTTCTGGCAGTTCCACCTCGTATCTCCCCTATTGTTAGTACAAAAGGGTATAAAGGGTTATTAAAGCGACTTGCAATAGTTTGGAGTGTTGTTATTATTTGGGCGGCAACAACAATAGGATCTGGGCTTTCATGGGGAGATGCTGCATGAGTTCCTTTGCTAATTAATTCTACATTAAAATTATGTACATAGGAACTAGCAATTCCTGGTTTTATTCCAATTTTTCCATGAGGTATATCAGTGCTAATATGAAAACCGTATATAATATCCACGTCTGGATTTTCCAATATTCCCTGTTTTATAATATGTGGAGCGCCGGAAGGCGTTCCTTCTTCATTTGGTTGAAATATTATTTTTACAATGCCGGGAAGAGTTTTTTTATTTTCCTGAAGTATTTTAGCCAGTACTAATGCAACAGCAGTATGAGCATCATGTCCGCAGGCATGCATAATTCCATCATGTTTAGATTTAAAAGGTAGATTATTGTCTTCTTTAATCGGTAGAGCATCGATATCTGCTCTGATTGCTATAGTTTTCCCTTCTAATTCTCCATTTATGGTTGCCAATGCTCCGGTAGGATCAAGTTTTTTATAGTTAATATTATTTTTATCAAGAAAATCACATATATATTGTGTAGTTTTAAATTCCTGAAATCCCAATTCTGGGATTTGATGAAGTTCTCTTCTTATTTTTTGTATAAGTTCATTATGTTTTTTTGCAATTTTGGTTAGCAATTATTAGTCCTCCATTTTGTAGTGTTTTTTATAAAATTTTTTGAACTCTTCATTTTTTAAAGCTTTCCACCAATTTGTATTTTTTTTATACCAATCAAAAGTTAATTTTAATCCTGTGTTAATATCAACTTCAGGTTTCCAGCCTAATTTTCTTATTTTACTTGTATCAACAGCATATCTTTGATCATGTCCTGGGCGCAGGCCATATACATATTTTATGTATGATTCATCTTTGCCTGCATATTTTAATAAAATTTTTGTTATTTCAAGGTTTGTTATTTCAGGAGTTTGGTTAGCACCTATATTATAAATTTCACCAATTTTTCCTTTTTCCAATATTGTTAATATTGCTTTACAATGATCATCAACATATAACCAATCTCTTATTTGAGTGCCATTATCATAGAGTGGTACTTTTTTATCTTCTAATAAATTTGTAATAAATAGGGGGATTAATTTCTCCGGATATTGATATGGGCCATAGTTATTTGTGCATCTGGATATTGTAACTGGCAGGTTGTAGGTGCGATAAAATGCCATAACCTGTAGATCGGCTCCAGCTTTTGAAGCTGAATAAGGGCTATTGCCAGATAATTTATCATCTTCTTTAGCGAAATAACCTTGTGGGAGGTCCCCATAAACTTCATCTGTACTTATTTGATGAAATCTTTTCAAGTTTTTATTTTCTTTTGCTGCTCTTAACAGAATATATGTACCATACACATCAGTTAATATAAATGGTGCTCCATCGAAATTTATTGATCGATCAACATGAGTATCAGCGGCAAAATTTACAACAATATCAACATCTTTCATTATTTTTGAGACAAGTTCGTAATTGCAAATATCACCATGGATGAAGGTGTATCGAAGATCATTTTCAACATCTTTAAGGTTTTCTAAATTACCGCTATAAGTAAGTTTATCCAGATTAACTATTTTTATATCTTCATTTTCTCTCAAAAGAATTCTGATGAAATTAGAGCCTATAAAACCAGCTCCTCCTGTTATGAGGTACTTCACAAGATTCTCCTTTATTTAAATTAATTGTCTATATTATAATTATCAATGAATTAAAAGTCAATATTGAAAATTTATATGAGTTTAAGAATTGCATGTTCGTTTGATATAAAAATTATCCCCTACAAATAAAAAAACGACCCCAACGGGATTTGAACCCGTGTTGCCGGCGTGAAAGGCCGGTGTCCTAGGCCGACTAGACGATGGGGTCGTGTCTCAAGTGTCCCTATATATAATATATTTTTTGTTTTTTGTCAATGATTTTTTTATATTTTTTGAAATCTTATCTGATAAAATTTATTTTTTGTTTATGTAAACATTTTTTTATCCATAATTTTAAAGATATGTTATAAAAAATATTGCAAATAGTATTAAAAATATTATATTAAAAAAAATGAAAGAGGTATATATATGAGTTATAAATTGAATTTAGGCTGTGGGATGTTTAAAAAAGAAGGGTATATTAACGTTGATATTGTAAGTAATACAACACCAGATATCTTATGTGATTTAAATAAGTTTCCATATCCTTTCCATGATGATAAGTTTACTGTAATTGAAGCTAATCATGTTTTAGAACATTTATATGAACCTTTTAAAGTTATGAAAGAATTATATAGAATCTCACAACATAAGGGAATTATTATAATTAGAGTACCTCATTTTTCCAGAGGATTTACTCATCCAGAACATAAAAGAGGGTTTGATGTTACTTTTCCATATTATTTTAATCCTGATTTTAAAGGAGGATATCAAGGTTTTTATTTAAAACTTGAAAAAATGCGATTAAGATGGTTCGCCCAGGAGTACTTAAAAAAAGATGTTCTTTCAAAATTTGTTTTTTATCTTGCAAAATTAGCTTCTTTAATTATAGATTTTATATCGAATTTATCTCCCTTTTTTACTTCAAGAATTTTATGTTTTTTAGTTGGAGGATTTGAGGAGATAGAATTTTATTTTAGAGTTTTAAAAAGAAGGGATAATGATGAGATATAATCCTTTTCAATACGATATTTCTGATTATGATTTATGGTATGATGAAAATTATAATATTTACCAAAGTGAAGTAAACGCTATTAAATTTATGGTTGGTGATAAAGATATAGGATTAGAAGTTGGATGTGGTACAGGAAGATTTTCAGTGCCGCTTGGTATTAATTACTGTGTTGATCCATCAGCAAAAATGTGTACTATTTCTTATAATAAAGGTATAAAGAATATTATCAGAGGTGATGGTACTTATTTGCCACTTAAGGATAAAATTTTTGATTATGTGCTTTTTTGTACTGTTTTATGCTTTGTTGAAAATATAGAACTTACTTTAAAAGAAGCATATAGAGTTTTAAATAGTAAAGGATATATTATAGCAGGAATTATTGATAAAAATAGTTTTTTAGGAAGGGTTTATGAAAAAAAGAAAAATGAGAATAAATATTATAAGTATGCTAAATTTTTATCAACGGATGAACTTCTAAAGGAGTTAGAAAGGGTTAATTTTGGAGAATTTGAGATTGTTCAAACTTTATTTGATTTTGAAAATAGGTTATATGATGTAAAGCATGGTTATGGAAAAGGTGGTTTTGTTGTTATAAAGGCACACAAAAAATAATTAGAAAGGTGATATTTAATGGTAGAAATTATAATATTAGTTAATGATATAGCAAAAGAGGGGTTTTCTTTTGAACATGGCTTTTCTGCTGGGATAATTTTTAATAATAAATATATTTTGTTTGATACAGGATTAGAAAAGTCTTTAAAAATTAATGCAGGTAAATTGGGAGTCGATATATCAAAATATGAGTCATTAGTAATTTCTCATGGGCATTATGATCATACTGGTGGTATTGATTTTGTTCTGGAAGCCAATAATAATATAAATATTTATGCTCATCCTGAATTTTTTCGAGAACGTTATAGTATATATCCTGCTAAAGAACCAAAAAATATATCTATACCTGAAAAAATAAAGTTTCTTCTAATAAATAAATTTAAGGATAATATTATTTTTACTAATGATGTTAAAGAGATTTTTCCAAATGTGTTTTTGACAGGAGAAATTCCACGATTGACTCCTTTTGAAGATGTAGGAGGACCTTTTTATTTGGATAAATATAAGGATAAAAAAGATGATTTGATTGATGATCAAGCAATATGGATCGATGATGAAGATGGATTAGTTATTATTACAGGATGTTGTCATTCTGGATTAATTAATACTATTAATAAAGTTTTAAAAAATAGCAAGTTTTCTCATATAAAGGCAATTATTGGAGGATTTCACCTTGTAAATGCAAGTATTGATAGATTAAATAAAACAATAGAGTTTTTAAATAAATTAGATATAGAAAAATTGATACCCTGCCACTGTACAGGAGATAATGCAATAACCACTTTTAAAGAGAGATTGCATTGTGAAGTATTAGATTGCAAAGGTGGAGCATTTTTTTCTTTATAAAAATAGAATTTTTATTATTTACTTGCATAATCAATAATTCTTTGTTATTTTTAAATTAGATAAGGAGGAAAAATGTTTAAAAAAGTATTTATTATTTTGTTTATAAGTTTATTGGCAATAACATGTAGTAAAAAAGAGAAAAATGATAAATCTAAAGTTATCTTTACAAAAGAAAATTCTAAAAATTTAATTAAGTATATTTTTGATGATAATTATTTTAATACAGATCCAGGATTTGCATTAGATTTTAGTTTAAGTACAATATATCTTTTTAATTCAAACAGCATATCAAAGATAAATGGTAATTCAGAAGACACTGTTTTTTTTGCAAATGTTGTTAATGGTAATGATACAGTTAAGGTATTTTATATTAAAAGATTACGTTCTTTTTATGCATTGTTTTCAGGATGTTTGAATGAAATGATGAAAACAGATTATCACTACTTTACAAAATGCCAGATGTTCGGTGTAGATGATAAGGCTTTAACATTAGAGCAGGTTATGGCAAAAAAGACAGTTGTGAAGTATAAATTTGATGGAGAATATGATTTTACAGCTACTTCTACTTCCATTAAAGATACTACATCAATAATGTCTAAATCCAATTTTGGTTATACGATAGATATTGTTAATAAATGCACGTATAATATAAATGGAGATGCAGATATTGATTTGAAAATAAATGAGAATAAATTTTACTATACTGAAATTTTTAAGGATTTTAAAATTTCAGAGCTTGAAGATTATCCTGAAGGTATATTAAGATTTGAGGGCGCAAATTCATCCTATATTGAATTGCTTTTTGATGGTACAAATATTGTTAATATGACAGTGTTTGATGGCAATAATACTTATACTTTAACATTTAATACCGAAACGTTAATTTTTAATGAAGGAAAATATTTTTATTAGAACTTTTAAGAAAATATTTTAGGAGGTATTATGTTTTACAAGGTCTTAATTTTAATAATTGTTATATTTTCTTTTTCATTTGCTCAAAATGTTGAGATTGACGATTATAGTTTATATCAAAAGGGACAAGAATTTGCTGCACAAGGTAATTTGAAGCAGGCAATTGATTATTATAAAAAGGCTCTTTTAGTTACAGAAAAATTTACATTGAAATCCGCAATCTTAGATAGTATAAAATCTGCTTATATGATCATGGCAAAAAAGGAACTTAATTCAAATAATATAGATAATGCTATTTTATATCTAAAAGAAATTATGAATTTAAAAAATGAAACAGATACGAGTACTCCTTTATTGTTAGGTAAGCTTTATTTGAAAAAACATGATTATTTTAAGGCTTTTTATTATTTTGATCTTGTTAAAAATAGGGCAGATAAGATAGATTTTTCGTATGGAGATGGAAATGCAGTAGATTCTATTTATACTGAATTAAAGAATAAATATATGAATAAGAAGTCATTAAATGTTGTAGGTTATTATATTTTAGGTGTATGTTATGAGAATTTAGATTTGGATTATGAGAAAGCAATTAAAATGTTACAGGCTGCGTTATCAATGGAACCTTTTTTTAAAGAGGCTTATTGGGAATTAGGTAAAGTTTATTATGAACAAAAAAATTATCAACATGCTTTAAACAATTTTCAGCAATATGCTAAAATAGTACCTGATGATGATAATGTATATCCTTATATTGCTAAATGTTATATGGGACTTAATGATAAAAATAATGCACTTTTGATGTATAAAAAAGCACTTGAGATTAATCCAGATAATATGGAGGCTATACAAGGAATTGCAAAGTATTATATGTCTATAGGTGAATATAAAAAGGCTGCAGAATACTATCAGAAAATATCCTTTAGTTATGATACTTATTTAAATCTTGGTAAATGTTATTATAATTTAGGTGAATATAAAAAGGCTATTGCGGCTTTTGAGAATGCTATGGAAAGTAATCTTGGAGGGGAGGCAAATGGTATTGTTGCTTTTTATCAAATTGCTAAGTGTTCCGAAAAATTAGGAGATTATGCAACAGTTGCTGAATATTATACGACACAGTTAAAATTTGCTGAGAATCCAGATGATATATACTATATGATTGGTATAAATTATTTCAAAGCACATGATTATAATAATGCTATTGCAAATTTTACTGAGATTACAGAAATTTATAATAAATATGCTGAAAGCCAATATTTTTTAGCATTTTCTTATTTTTTAAAGGGTGATTTGGATTCAGGAAATGCTGTTTTGCAGAAACTAAAAGAGCTTAATCCATCTTTATATAATATATTATATGACTTTTTATTAAAAAGTATTGATTAATTATTGGTAAAAGAGGAGGTAAAATGCTTTGTCAATTTAGTATTTTTCCTTTAGGTAAAGAGAAGGGATTACATGAAGAGGTTGCCCATATTGTTAAAATTATAGAAGATTCTGGGTTGTCTTTCAAATTTGGTCCAATGTCAACAGTTGTTGAAGGAGAATGGCAAGATATTATGTCTGTTATCAATAAATGTCGAGAATATCTTCATCAAAAATATGATAGAATTTATATTAATATTTCCATAGATGATAGGAAAAATGCTGTAAATAGAATAAATGGTAAAGTTAAAGAAGTTTTAGAATTTAAAGAAAGGAATTTGTCATAGTATGGATATTTTTGAAAGAATTAGAAAAGAAGAGTTTATTATTTTGGATAATTATATTTATTTGAATCATGCTGCAATATCTGCAATGCCTAAAAGGTCATTTGATAATTTTGAATTATATGCTAAAAAAAATCGAGAACAGGCAGCTTTAGCTGTTGATTTTAATGTTGAAATTCTTGAACAGGTGAGAAGTAAAATAGCAAGGTTTATCAATGCTAAGAATTTAGAGATAGCTTTTACGAAAAATACTACATCTGGTTTGATTCTCGCAGCAAATAGTATAGATTTGAAAGAAGGTGATAATATTATACTTGTTCAGAATGAATTTCCAGCAAATATCTATCCATGGACTGCGAAGAAGGATGAAGGTATTGAAATTAGATTTGCCCCTGAGAAAAATAATAGAGTAGATGTTAATGATATCATTGCTTTATGTGATGAACGAACGAAAATTATCAGCATTAGCCTTGTTGAGTTTCATAATGGTTTTAGAAATGACATAAAAGCATTATCAAAGTTTACAAGAGATAAAGGAATTTATTTATGTGTTGATGGAATTCAAGGATTGGGAGTTATTAATTTTGATGTTAAGGAAATTCCTGTTGATTTTTTATCAACAGGGACTCAAAAGTGGTTATTAGGTCCTGAAGGTTTAGGTTTTCTTTATATTAATGAAAAAATTTTAGATAATCTTAAAGTTCCAAATCCAGGATGGCTAAGGCGAGAAGATTTTTTTAATTTTCAAAACATAAATCAGAAGTTGATAAATGAAGCAAAAAAATTTGAAGAAGGTGCATTGAATTTTAGTGCTATTTTCCTTTTTAATGGGAGTATTGATCTTTTTTTGGAAGTTGGTATCGATAATATTGAGAAAAGGATAATGGAATTGACTGATTTTTTGATAGATGGATTGAAAAAGAAGAATTATCAGATTGTTTCACCAATTGAAAATTATAATGAACGCTCTGGTATTATAAGTTTCAAAAAAGATGGTGTAGATATTGAGAAATTATATGAGCATTTAATAGATAAAAAGATTATTTGTTCATTAAGAAATGGTAATATAAGGATTTCACCTCATTTTTATAACAATTTTGATGATATTAAATTTTTATTGAATAATTTATAAATGATACAATTTTTAGAATTTAATAATTTTATTAATACAAAAATAGCTTCCGATGAACAAGTTAGATTGAGTAACAGATTGCAGATTGAGGATTTATTTGAAAATATTGATTTAATTGCTGCATGTGATGTTTCTTTTGATAAAAACATATATGCTTATGCTACAGTAGTTTTGTATTCTTATAAAGAAGATAAAGTAGTAGATATTTTTTATAATAAAGAAGAGGTGCAAGTTCCTTATATTCCGACTTTTTTTTCTTATAGAGAGATTCCGCCATTATTGAAAATTTTGAGAGAAATACAGAAATTCGATTTGTTATTAATGGATGGGCAGGGAATTGCTCATCCTAGAAAAATGGGACTTGCTTCCCATCTGGGGGTGTTGTTTAATATTCCCTCTATTGGTTGTGCAAAAAGGAAATTGATAGGTAATTATGTAATTCCTGGAAATAATAAAGGAGATTTTTCTTATTTATTTGTTGATAATGAAAAAAGGGGTGTTGTTTTAAGGACTAAGATTAATATTAAACCATTATTTGTCTCTCCTGGGCATAAAATTTCTATTGAAACTTCCAAAAATATTGTGTTAAGTTTATGTAAAAATTTTAAATATCCTGAACCTCTCAGACTTGCTCACCATTATTCGAAGAATTTTTATAATAAAGGAAAACAGGAACAATTTTTTTAGAAAAAAGTTTAAAAAATTGATATGAATAATAAATATGTTTTTCTTATTTTAAATCTTTTTAATTTTTAAAAGGAGGGTGTAATGAAAAGGTTAGATGAACTTTACGATGTTAAATTAAAAGATCCTTATTTGGATTTAAAACAGTATAAGGATCCAACTATTTGCCCTTCTTGCAATTTGATTTATCATAATAAGAGATGGTTTTTTGATGATGTCGAATATAAATTTCTTGTAAAAAATAATAATGTGACATATAAAAAATGTCCTGCGTGTAGAAAGATAGAAGATAACTATCCTCTTGCTTTATTAGAAATTTATAAGAGCAAGCTTTCTGATATTGAACTTAGAGATTTACAAAATTTAATTAAAAATGAAGTTAAAAATGAAGAGGGGAAAAATCCTTTATCAAGATTAATTAAAGTTAAAGAGGATGGAGATAAGTTGATTATTACTACAACCACTGAATTTCTTGGGAAAAAGATAGCCAAAGCTATTGATAAAACATTTCATGGAAATTTGCATTTTTCTTTTTCGAATGGAGAAAAATTTATAAGAATTAGTTGGACAAGAAGTTAAAAGAGGATAAAATAATGTTTAAAAAAATAGTACTATTGTTTTTAGCATTTAGTTTGTCTCTTGTTGCAGAAGAAATAGTTTCCTCTGGTAGAATTTATATAGATAACACTGAAAAATATAAATTTAAGATGTTTGTAAATAATTTAAATGATACAATGCTCGTTAAAAGAGTCTATTTTAATATGAATGATGATACATTATTAATAGAAAATATTAAAATAGGAAAAAAAAATTTAATACCTTATTTTTTTGAATCAAAAGAATTTAGGTTTGGTAGGTTTGAAAAGATAAAAAAAATAGCAGATACAAAATTTGTTATGAAATTTAGAAAAACTAATACCTCTGAGATGAAGATTGATACAATTGAAGATGATGATGAAAATGTTATTTTTAGCTTTTTAGTACCAAAATTAATAAATGCCAATTACTCAAAATTATTAAATGGAGAAATGGTTAATTTTAGATTATTAGTACCATCTCGAATGGAAACAGTTGGGTTTAGAGTTAGATTTTTAAAGAAAGAAAAAGGTTTATCTATTATAAAAATGGAAGCATCTTCTTGGATTATAAGAAAATTAGTTAATCCTTTGTATTTTTATTTTGATGATAATTTAAAACTTGTGAAATATAAAGGACGAATTTCTATTCCAGATGAACATAATAAGTCTCAAGATGGCACAACCATTTATTATTGAGTAAAATTTATTTCTCTTAAATTAAAGACGGGCCCGTCAACACAGACTTTCTTATATTCTCCATTGATTTTTTGAGCACAACCGTTACAGACGCCATATCCGCAGGCCATATAATTTTCTAATGATGCAAATGCGTTAATATTAGGGTAGTGAGTTATTATTTTTTGAAGTGAAACAAATAATCCTTCAGGACCGCATGTTAATAATAATATTTTTTCAGTATCTTTAATATATTTATGTATAATATCTGTGATTAATCCTTGATAATATTTATTAGATTTTTGCTCAGTAGATATTATTAAGTTTGTGGTATATTTTTTTATTTTTTCAGTAAAAAATAATTTATTTTCATTTTTTGCGCCATAAAAGAAATATATATTTTTGAAGTTAAAATGGTATTTTTTTAAATAAAAATATAGTGGAGGTAGGCCTATCCCGCCAGCGATTAAAAACAAAGTATCAAAATTTGTTACTTCAGGGAATGAATTTCCCAGGATATATAAAATATTTAGGTCTTCATTCTGTTTTTTTTGTGATAAAATTTTAGTACCTTTGCCAATCACTTGATATATAATAGCGAGAATATTATTATCAAAGTCTGCCACACTAATAGGCCGTCTGAGTAAAGGATCAGATGTTTTTTCATCAGAAATTAAAATATTTATAAATTGTCCTGGAAGTATGTTAATATTTTTATTGAATTCAATTTCCATTTTAAATATTTTATCCGCAATTTGTTTGTTTGATATAATTTTAAAATTTTTACTACAAATCATCTTTTTTGACCTTTTTAGTATTTGTATTTTGTTTTTGTTTAGTAGATATATTGTTTTTTTGATTTTTTTTTAAAGAATCATTTGGGACCTTGATAGAATCTTGTTGTATTGTTGCGGAATCAATTTTTATTGAATCTGGCTTTATTATTGTGGAATCTTTAATTTGTGTTGAATCAGTATGTTTTGTGGAATCTGTTATAGTAATTGAATCTATTTTTTTATTATTTTGTTCAAGTAGGGCTTTACTTTGTTTATATAAAAATGCAAGATTTGAAGAAGGATATTCTGTTAATAATTTATTATATAGTGAATCTGCAATATCCTTGCGTTCAATTAAATAATTAAATATATAGCCTAATTTGAATAAAATAATGGGCTGGTTTACAGAGTCTTTATAATTATTTGCCCAATATTCTGTTAATGCCAGAGCGCTATCAAAATGGCTTTCATTTATATATGATTCAATAATTTTTTTTAGTTCTGTAGAATGCACAGAATTTATATCTTTATCTTTTGCCGGAACTGAGATATTTAAAATTTTTAATACGAAATCAGAGTTGTAGTATTTATCTATAAGTATGTTATAGTATTTTTGAGCCTTTTTATTATTATAGAGATAATTTTCATTAATCCACGCTATATAGAAGGTCGCAATTGCTTTGGTATTTCGATCAGAATTTTTATCATTTACAACATCTTCATATATTTGCATAGCTTTTTTTATATTTTTTAATTCAATTAAATACATTTCTGCCAGAGATAATTTCCATTGGTTAATCTTTCCTAATTTAATGTCTTGTATTTTTTCTGTAATACTTTTTATGATTTGTGAATTATCTTTATTAGGGAATATTATAAAAAATGTACTATCATATAGCCTTAATTCATTTAGAAGGTTTAAATTAGGGTAGGAGTTTTTAAAATAATCTATTGCATTTAAATTAATAGCTAAATCTATTTTGCTTAAGTTTTCTTTAATTTTGAGAATTCTGTCTATAAGTTCTATTTTATGTTTTGCACTATCTACTATATCCATCTTTTGAATATTGGATATTTTATTAAAAAAGAATTTTGCAGTTTTAAAATCTTCTTTTTGATACAAATAGAAATTTCCTAATATATAATTGGCTTCTATTACAGCAGAATCTTTTTCATTCCTTGTAATAAGCTCTTCAAATGTGTTTATTGCTTTGTTATAATTTCCTGAGTTTAATTCTATTTTTCCTTTTAGCAAAAGTGTTTTATTGAAAGTGTTTTCTATATCAAAATCTCGTATTCTAACTTGTTTTTCTTCTAAAAATTGAAGTTCTTTTAATATTTTATTTAATAGCTGATTACTTTTATCAGTTTCACCATTATAAAAATAGGCATTTATTAATTTAAAATTAAAAGTAAAGTAAAAGTTTTTTTCGTTACTTGCTTTTAGACCTTTTTTGTAATATGAAATTGCATTTTTATAATCTGATAAGTAAAAAGCACAGTCTCCTGCTTTTAAAAATCCGAATATTTTTAAATATTTAGGTAAACCATCAATAGATTTTCTATAGTAATCGTAAGCAATGGAATATATCCCTCTTATAAAATATATATTCCCCAATTCATATAATATCTCAGCTTTTTCTTCTTTTGTTATTTTATTTTTGATATTGTCTAATAATATTTTTTCGGCATTGGAATAATCTTTTGTTGCTATTAAAGTTCTTGCTTTCCATATATATGCTTGTGTTATTAATTTGCTATTCGGATAATTATTAATAAGTTCATTAAATTTGGTTAGAGCTCTAAAATAGTCTTTTCTAAAATAAAATATTTTTCCGACTATTAGGAGAGCATCATCCACCCATTTACTTTTTAAGTAATATCTGAATAGAAAAGATGCTTTATTTAGCGACTTAGAATAAGCAGATTTTTCATCTGAAGATATTTCTGCATAAAAATTTTTTTTGCGATAATTGAAGCCATCATTAAAATATTTTTTTGTTAGAAAGAAGGTATTATAATAAGCACATGAAAATAATATAGTTATAAATAATACAGGTAGAATAGTTTTTTTCATGATAATGAATTTATGAATTATTCAATAAAAAATCAAGACTAAATTTATGTAAATAATAGGCATGGTGCCTTTTTTGAATAGCTTTTTGAGTCAAATTTATACTGTTTATGTTATCTTTTTAGTAATAAAAAGTATACTTTATATTAAAAATATTAAGCTTAATATATTATTTTAATACCAAATTTTTCAGGGGATTATTTTAAGAAATACTTATTTAATTATATATATATATATTAGCTATATCTTAGCTGGTTTTTTTATAATAGAAAAACCTTTTTTACCATCCATTTTTACAAGCATCGGGA
>Ga0164318_10002293_pt1 | contig 17699 bp, 16 predicted proteins | sample GuaBasSedimGuay9_FD_113734 | JGI IMG/M metagenome (GOLD analysis project Ga0164318, IMG submission 113734) | Subseafloor sediment microbial communities from Guaymas Basin, Gulf of California, Mexico - Guay9, Core 4571-4, 0-3 cm | ecosystem: Environmental > Aquatic > Marine > Hydrothermal vents...
CAAAAAAATATGCAAAAACTTAATTTAAATCCAACTATATCCTTAAGTATAGTAATAATATGTTCTAGTATGTGTAAAATCTATAAGGGTGAGTAAAACATGGGACTTTTTAAGAAGGACTGGGAAAAATGGGAGGAGCTCTCCCAAAAATGGGAAAAAGCATATAATGACTTTTCACGTGGTGCCGATAAGTCCACCATAAGAAAAATTCTATTCTATGCAAAGAAAATAGAAGATTTAACAAAAAAGACTAAGAATAAACTTCATCCAGATTATCATAACCGTATAATGTGGCTTGTGCATGAAATTCGCTGGCTTGCAGAATATCAATTAAAACATGGTTTCAATCCTGATTACATGTGGTCTTTAAATTCTTATCTTTCAGATATGATCTCTCTACTGGCTAACATAACTCATTGGTTGCACTATGGAACAGTCGCTCCACATGCCATTCAACGATATGCACGAATCCCTACAACTAGCCAGACATATGGCCCATACTATTCAAATCCATATTCATCAGTAAATTATTCATTAATGCCAACACATCCTATGTACTATTCTTCAGCTTACTATAGAAGAGGGCGTTATAGAGTGGGCCATAGCGGGCTTGTTGGATTGTTTGCATTATTTGCGCTTCGCAGTATGCTGTCTTCAGCTGCAGCTCATGGAGGGCGTGTTGATACAAGTGCACTATATAATGCAGCAACACATCTAAAGGAATCATTTGAAGCAAGCAAACCACAACTGGCATCTCTAGTTGGGCAATCAAACCTTAAGTCAGTAGAGTCTCAGATAAATGAACTATATAATATGGCTGTTAACGCAGCGCGTAAAGGGAAGTTATCATCATCAGATATTTCAAGGCTAAATCAAATGTTAGGTGGTCTCACAACCCAACTACAGCCTGCTATTAAGGCAGCTGTACCTATGTTAATGGCGAGCATGAAAACTCTTAGTTCAGCAATTGAGGGTGTCTTATCACAGATATCCCGTAAGGGGTTTGTTTCTCAAACAGATTATTATCAACTGAGAAACTTATATGGTCAATTGATGTCTTATCTTAATACATTGCCTCCTGAAGTTTCAAAAATGGTGGACCCAAATATACTCAATAACTTGAGGCAAGTAAGCCGTAATTATGATGGAATTCTACAAAACCTACAAAGATATGTCGGTAAACCAGTAGACCCAAATGTACTTAACTCTCTAAGAGGCATTACAACTGAATTGAATCGTAATGCAAGTATTTTCTTGAAACAAGTTGAACCACAAGCTAGAAATCTAATTGAACAAGCAAGCAGAATATCAACTCAAATGGGGCAACAAGTAAATCCATTTTCATCAGGATTACAACAAACAATTGAATCTGTTTCCAGAACCATGTTCCGTCAACAAAAAGCTATTGCAAAGGTGTCTGGGCAAGCATTTGCACAAACTGCAAAGGCGTTTGAGCAAGTATCAAAAACAATCACACCATCTATCGTGGGTGGTCTAGCTAATTTAAGTAGAGAAAGCCAACGTATAGGAAATATAGTTGGAGATATTATTTCAAGTTTCTTTAAGAAGAAATAGAATGAGGTGTTCTTATGGTTGAAGTGAAAATAACTGATCTAAATATAGAAGATGAGTATGCTCCAATTTCTCCAAAACTTACAGTACGCCAAGCTGCACAAATAATGAAAGAGCAGGGGCTACCAGATCTTGTGGTCATAAATGAAAAAGAAGAACCAATTGGAGTAGTTACAGAAAGTATTTTGGTTCGCGAAGTACTTGCAAATCCAGATGCCGACCCGGACAAAATGACTGTAGAGGAAATTATGAAGAAAATAGAACCAGTGGACATTGACACAAAATTAGAAGATGCAGCAAAATATCTATATGACAATAACTTGCCTTTAGTTCCTGTCGTAGAGAATAAAAAATTAATTGGAGTATTAACAGTATCTGACATTCTACTTGGGCTACAGAAAATAGCACAAAGTAAATAAAAAAGTCAGTATGTTCTCTGAACGACAAAGTCTGCTAATGCCATCAATAACTTTTTTTCCTCGGACTCCTCCAAAAACTCTATCTCTTTTTTTGCCTCCTCAATTAATTTGTTAGCTTTTTCCTTTGCTTTTTGTGATGCATTTGTTTTCTTTATTAGTTCTATTGCGTCTTTAACGTCATCATCTGTTAGTTTTTCTTTTCTCAATATTGACAGTATTTTTTGTTTTTCTTGCTCACTAAGCTCCTCAAGAGCGTAGATCACAACTATATTTCCTAATTTATGTTCGAGGATGTCCTTTCCAGTTTTTTTACCAAGTTCCTCTTCTTTAGCAAATAAGTCTAGATAATCATCAGTAATTTGAAACGCTAAGCCAACGTTCCATCCAAATTTACCTAATTTCTCAACAATATTATTTTTTGCATCTGCGCAAATTGCACCCACTTTGCATGCCGTTGAAATTAGTGATGCAGTTTTCCCTCCAATCATTCTCATATAATCATCTACTGTTACCACTTTGTATCTCTTTTGTATAATATATTCCTCATCACGGCCTGCTTGCTCAAATAGAATATCCAAGCGTTCTCCTTCAGTCATTACTCGTATTGTCTCTGAAATCAGATTTGCTATCTCCAGAGGATGATTCGTGCGTCTTGCACCTTCATGTATACTTTCTCTGTAATGAAGCGCGGCAAGTAAAGCCATGGAAATTCCATATTTTTTCCATAGTGTTGGTTTATTTCTTCTTTTCTCCGATCGATCTATGATGTCGTCAATTATTAAACTATATTCATGAATAAGCTCTATTGCTGCAGCTGCGTAAAGAAGATATTCCTCTTTAGCGCCTAATGCTTGGCCAACAATAATTGTCAAAGCGGGTCTAACTCTTTTGCCACCAGCTTTTATATAGTGATGCAAGATTTCTTTAAAATCTTCATGCGCACCAAAATCTAAAAGCTCGTACATCTGCTTTTCACAAGTATATCCACGTTTCACTAATTCTTTAACAACATTTTGCGACAAAATTTTCACCTCATAAATACGACTTTAGTACTTAATTCTAGTCATTTTTAATGTTGGATCATTACGTTCTAGTCTAGTGAGTGGATGCTCCTGCAACATGTTTAAGAGAATTATTTCTTTACCTTGCTTAAGGAATTCTTCAGCAAGTATTATCTCTTTAATTTTTCCTCTCATTCCACCTGAGACATCAATACCTTGAGAACCACCAACGGCATCAATCATTCTCTTTAAATTATCCAGTTTAATCTCTGGTATGTGTTTTGCATTTTGCACTTTATTGGGTGGAGCAGTGAACAGCCCATCTACATCAATTCCATAAATAACTTTATCAGCGTTAAATAACTGTGCTAGCTTTGTAACAATTTGATCGCCAGAAAGAACTGAAAATCCCATGGCTGTGTCTACTACAACATCTCCTGAAAGTATTGGGATTGCTCCCAAATCAAAGTATTTTTTGATTGCTGTTTCGAAAATAGAACTAATTCTTCCTTTTGATGATTCAATAAACGATGATGGGTAGAACAAAAATCCTGGTAACCTATACTTTTCGAAAGTCTCTGCAATCAGTTGCCTGACCTTATTTACTCTATTCTGTGCAATTGTTAATCCTTCTAGTTGATCTTTACTCTTAAAACCCTTATGAATTTCATATTTTAATACAGGAGGATGTCCAGCACTTCCTACACCGTGGACAACCATTAATCTTTTATTTAACTTTGAAATATCACTCACAATATGATCAATTACATCTTCTCGAAAAACCATATCCTTAGTCTTATCAGAAATTACTGAACCACCTAATTTAATAACCCATAATTCTTTATCACTCATACTAAGTCACACCTTGTAAAGTTCTGTACCCAACAGTGATTTAATAAAAGAAAAAAGGAATATAAAACAGTAACCGTTTATTTTTGTATTTTGAATAGAAATTTAGCTTGTTGTCAAGAATAGTCAAGAGCCATAAATCGATATTTTTGCTGTTCTTTTAGATTAAAATTCAAAAATATTATAACTTGCTTTTTCGTTACTGATAACATAAAAATGTACATCATGAGAGGAGTGATTCCATTATGCAGGCTATTACACTTTCTTCAATGGGGATTGTATTTGTACCAATTCTTATTGTGTCTCTAGTCGCAGTTATTATAGGCTTCTTGAAGAAGAATCTAAGTAACTCAATATATCGTATTCTAATTGCGCTTTGGAGCTTTTGGATATTCTACTATCTGATACCTGCAATGATATTACAGAATGCTGGTTTAACTGCACAATTATCAATGGTTGCAAATTCAAGTTTTAGTGCATGGATGAAGTTGTATACTCTTAGTTTTGCTAACTTTCTCTACAGTGTTGCATTATTTCTTGCTTTTCCAATAGTAATGTACCCCTTTGTGTATATAATCTCACCATTTATTTCTGTGGTAATACTTATATTCTACATAGGGCGAAAAAACATAACACAAGTGTCCCTATGGGCTGATTTCAAAGTTAAACCCAGTCAATTTCTTGCAAAAGAAGAAAAAGAAATGCTAAAGATGTTCTTAGCCCTTCTGCCATTTTCTATCTATCTTTTGACAACAATCATTCAAATAATGCAGATACCAGAAGATCCACTAACTTTGGGAAGGACAACACTGGGCTGGTTTCTTGAGATCTATTTGATGTATCTTCTAGCATTTATAATTAGTTTTCATCTTTTAGCATCAGTACGTGTCTACTTCCAGAACAAATTCATCGGCGAACGTATTAGAGATACTGCTTTCAGAACAATTCTCATAGTTAGCATAATACTTTCAACATTGAGTCTTTATTCATATATAATTCAGAATCCAGAGACACTTTATCTACTATTGTTCTTTTCTTCGTATTACATAATGACTGCAATAATCTTCATAATGTTGTTTAGATTCTTTGAGCCAGCATCAGCTTATATTCTAGTAAAAATCCTCTCTCTGATTAAAGACTTTAGAGCACACAAAGATTTCTTTAAAACGCTTCCGATTGCTATTGTTCTCGGAGTTGTATTGGGTGTAGCAGTTTTGGGATACTACTACCTTATTGTTATCCCAATTAGCATTCAGATAACACCCAGTAGACTTCTTACTGATATACTCCTATTTTCAAACCCTAGAGTAGATGATATTATCTATGCAGACTTAATACTAGGACTAAGCAATTTTTGGTTATATTTTGATTATGGTATTGTAGTGATTGGTGCATTGTTCTTCATACGGAAATATAAAACAAAGCCTCTACATATACTTATTCCAGTATATATATTCCGAGAGCTTGTCAGTTTATACTTCCCACCAGGAAAGCATTATTGGATAACATCAGTATTCTCTCTTGCACTGCTTGGCGATGAATACGTGCTTTTTCCACGATTTGCGCTTCTCGAGATTGACTTTGGTTTCTTAGAACAAAATTATCTTGTAAAATCTGTTGTTGAATCATTCTTGTTAGTATTTGATGCAGTGGGTCTATTTGGCTCAATTATTATTTTATCAATTATTGGATATTTGCATATGAAAGATGTAGTTCAAGTTACTGCAAAGGGCGAAGCACGACTAAAACGGATTCTTGGATGGATGCATCGGCCAAATGGAGGTGCTCTTCAGCTAAGAGAGAATACATATGTTATTCCAATAATAAAAAGTAAAGAGGAGATTGAGTTAACTGAAGAAGAACAAAAACTATATGATTTTGTAAAGTCAGAAATTCCTAAAGTCTCTGAAGTGAAAGAAAAAAGTCTTTTACCCCCAGAGGAAATACCTAATTTACTAAAGAATCTATGGACAAAACATGTCTTTTCATTCCTTGAAGAAGATGTCTATTTTGAGATACCTCTTACAAGGTTAGTCGGTTTATACGTTGTCATGAAAGACGGTCGTGGAGTGTATAGTAAGTCATTCGGTAAAGTTGAAGTTGGCTCTGAGCTGGTTAGTGGTATGCTTTCCGCTATCACAAGCTTCGTCAAAGAGACAACTCGTAGCTCAGACTACTTGCGACTTATAGACCATGGAGACATTGTACTATTGATTGAGTATGGTACATATGTCTTTGTAGCTTTATTGGCTGAAAGAGAAACTCCAGAAATACGTATGCGATTGAAAGGATTCCTAAAAGAATTTGAACAGAGATATGGCGATAAACTTATCGACTGGACTGGGGACTTGCGAGAATTTACCGATTGCGACGAAATAGTCAAAAACTATTTCGAGAGACCAGTTATATAATTCCCCCTTACATAACCTTACCTTCTCTTATTTTTAATGTCGGAGTTTAAATATTTTTCACGAAATATGATTTTTGGGGACTTATTTTAAAGCACTCCCACACCCTCATCCCCACATCCCCTCCCTCCTCTCCTCCCTTCTTCTTTTTTGATTATTAATTCTCATTTTTGCAACTTGTTGAGTTTTACAAACCCTTCATGATTTCATAAACTCGATTGCTGATTCTTTTTAATGCCATTGCTGCTGGGGAGTTTCCATCAAATAATACAACAGGCGTAACATTCGCGATTGCAACGGGGACTTTTTTATCGTAGGGTATCTCTCCTAAAATTTCAATTCCCTTATCATCCGCTAATCTATGAACCTCTTCCCTAAATTCTGGAACAAGGTCTGCTTTATTTATTATAATTCCATGTGGTATCTTAAAATGCTCTGCAAGTCCAATTGCACGTTTTAAATCACTTATTGCTGCTGGTGTTGGTTCTGTTGTTAGAATTACATAATTAGAACCTGTAATACTTGAGATTGTTGGACAACTACTCCCTGGAGGCCCATCTATTATTAAGTACTCTGCCTTAAACTTCCAAGCTTCCATTGAACCAAAACGCTTTGCAGTTGTTACAATTTGACCAGATGATGCCTCTCCAATGTATAACTCACCAGTTACACATGGAAAACCATATCTTGATTTGCCAATCTTAATAACCCCACTATCAACTCTCTTTATTTCTATTGCCTTTCTTGGACACACAATTTCGCAAGTTCCACATCCTTCGCAGAGATGATAGATAAATTGTAATTTGCCATTGACCATCTTAAGTGCTCCTTCTTTGCAATGCTTTACGCATATTCCACAATCGTCACATAAGTCACGATTTATGAATGCCTTTTCAGACGCTTGAACTGGTATTTTTCGCTCAGCATTACAACCTAGTATAATTCCAAGGTTAGGTGCATCGACATCAGTATCCACAGCAACAATGTTTGTTCTCTCATTAAGTAAAACAGCTAGTGACGACGAAACTGTGGTTTTTCCAACACCACCTTTTGCTGAAATTATTACAATTTCCTTAGCGGGCAATTCCCAGTTCCTCCTTAATTTTCATCATTACCTCTTTTATTGCTAAACTAGCAGGAGCATCAGGATACTCAACAATTACTGGCTTTCCTTTTGCATATGCCTCCACTGCAAGGTCATCATATGGTATTCTGCTTATTATTGGAGCATTGTATTTTTCAGCAACTTTTTCAATTACACTACTCCCCTCAGTAATGTTTGCTCTGTTTATAACAATTTTAACAGGAGATTCTACAACTTCTAAAAGACGTATCAAACGCTCTAAGTCATGAGCACCAAATGGCGTTGGCTCGGTAACTGCTATTGTTTCTTCTGTATCCATTACAGCCCTCAATACATCACAGTGTGCACCAGGTGATGTATCTATAATTATTATGTCATACTTTCCGTTCTTTCGTATTTCTTCTAATCTATCTTTCAACTCTGTAACTACAGTAGCAGCTGATGCTTCACCGAGTTTTAACTCGCCCATTAACAAATCAACACCGTATGCTTGTCCTTCGTAGATCCATCCCATTTCTTTCTTTCCTTCGGTTATGGCATTTGTAGGGCAAACAAGCATACAGCTTCCACAGTGTGTACAAATATCTGGAAAATACATTGGATATTTGTCTCCTACTTGCATAATTGCATGTATCCTGCAGTGTTGCGCGCATAAACCACACAACACACATTCATCAAAGTTAAACTTTGGTTCAAATGCATATACGGTGTCTATTTTTTTACGTTTTGTTGATAACAATATGTGAACGTTTGGCGCATCAACATCTGCATCTACTAATAAAACATTTAACCCGTCTTGCTTGAATGCAAGAGCTAGATTAACCGCAACAGTTGTTTTCCCTGTGCCGCCTTTACCTCCACTCACTGCAATCATTGGAGTCTGCAATTTTTGTCCCCCATTTTTTTCAATTTTTAAAAATGGATAGTACTGGTGGATTTAGAATCCACCGCCGCGACCCATACCCCTACCTTTTCCCATGCCGCGACCCATGCCACCACCCATGCCCATGCCTCGCCCTCTTCCCATGCCGCGACCCATACCATAACCTGGAGCACCTACTGGAGATGCGGGTGCTAAAGTTCCTGATAGTAACATGTTAATTGCATCTCTGACTGTAATATTGGGTGGGGCTTGATACATTTTTATACCTAATGACATTAACGCGTTAGAAGCATTTGGTCCAAAATTTCCAGAAATTATTGTATCGACACCTTCTTGCGCAACTGTTTGCGCAGCTAAAGGTCCCGCTCCGTGCATTGCTTGAGTACCTGGATTCGGAATAATTTTCGTATTTACAATATTCCCCGAAGCATCAATTTCAACTATTGTGAACATAGGGCAACGACCAAATTGTAGGTTCAAGGTGGCATCAAGTCCACCAGGTGGATTTGTTGTAATTGCAACTTTCATAGTATCACCTGCTTAAAAATTTAGATTATGCACATATTTCTAGTGATGAAGTAATTTTAGATGATTTAAATTTTTTGTTAGGTAATCCTATTTGCCTTAATCTGTTTTTGTAGAGTAAAGTATGTATTTATTTAAATTTTAACTTACTTACATAAAACGATATCTTTAAATTCGTTATATATCTTATTATTTATGTGCATATGCACATAAATAAAATGAGGTGATTGCCTATGTGGTGGTGGGGCCGTGGCCGTGGCTGGTGGTGGTTCTGGAATCCGTTTATTCAGTATATGGCTAGCCGTGGTTATTATTATATAGGTCCATGTAGAAGTGGCTTTGGACCATTTGCATTTTACATAACTCCTACAGGGCAAATAGTGCATGCTTGGCAGTTGTTTACACCGTACTACTATTGGCCTTTCGTAACACCATTCTATTATGGCCCTTATTACACCACGCCAGTAACTGATGAAAAAAGTTACCTTGAGGAACAGAAGAGGTTACTGGAAAATCAACTAAAAGATATTAATAAAAGATTAGCAGAGCTAGAAGGTGAGAAAAGTGCCTAGAGGTTGGCGTGGTAGAGGGTTTGGATGGTTCGGATATGGTTTTGGTCGTGGCTTTTGTAGATTTTATTTCTTTAATCCATTAATGTTACCATTCTATTATCCGTACTACTCATACTATCCTTACTTTCCGATGTACTACTACAATCCATATTTTAGACCAATATTTAATTACGGCTATGGCTATTCCTATTGGCCCTTTAGCACAATGATTCCTTACGGTAGATATTCTCCGTATGTTCCATATTACTATTGAGTCTACAAAAGTTATGTCTAACTCTAGATTAATTTAATTTGAGGTGATCTAAAATGGTAGTTGAAAGAATAGCTTTTGCAACACAAGGCTCTGGTGGACTTGATGACATAGTATCACCAGTTTTTGGGCGTTGCCCTACATTTACAATTGTTGAGATTGAGGATGGTCAGATAAAAAATGTCACTGTACAACAAAATCCAGCAATGAATGCAATAGGTGGCGCTGGTATTCAAGCAGCACAAATTATAGCTAGTCTTGGAGCTACGGCTGTAGTGGCAGGCAGTTTTGGGCCAAATGCAACTAATGCGCTGATGTCATTAGGTATTCGTACGATTCCTGGTGTTGCAGGAATAACAGTTCGAGACGCAGTTAATCAATATATTAGTGGGCAACTTGGTGCTCCTACGGGAATGCCTCCACAGCCAATATATTCTTCAGCAATGCCACCAGTAAGTTATCCATCTACGTATCCATCAACAGCTCCTGTTAGTGGACCCACACTCGACAAAGAAACAGAGATTAGAATCCTGAAATTACAAAAAGAAATGATTGAAAAACAAATAGAACTCATAAAAAAGCGGTTAGAGGAACTTAAATAAAAAGTTAGATTTTTGTTTTTTACTTTTTTTGTTTTTGTAGGGATGTAGTCTTATTTACAATACTTTTGGTTTTATTATACTCTTACCAGAACTTTTCATTATTTCCTGCAAGTATAGTATTTTTGATGAGTGTTCAACCATGCACATGAATTGATATGCAACATCTATGAACTTTGATGCTGCAAAAACACCATGAGCCCGGACTATTACTGCATAATACTTCTTAAGCGCATTTGCAACTCTTTCAGCTAGTAATGGCGAACCTGGGCTTCCTTCTACAACTGGAATTTTTTTAAGCACATGAAAGCCTTCTTCGTCTGGTGGAATGACTTCATCAAAGAAGAATGAGATCGTGACTGCATATGGTGGGTGAGCGTGCAATATTGCCAGATTTGGGGTTTCCTTATATATTCTTAGGTGAACTGGTGTTTCAGTTGAGGCTATCAAATCATGCCCACTTGGCTTGTCTATGTATATTTTCACTATATCTTCAGGTCTTAAATCTTCGAGAGATGCTGCATGTCGTGTTATCCACACAGTGTTACCACTTCGTATGCTCATGTTTCCACCATGCGCGGTAATGTATCCCCTTCGGGCCATTCTACTACTATAATCTCTTAAAGTTTTATAGACCTCGTAATCCATTTCATCCAAAACTCTGCACCCCCTCTATTTTTAGTCTTTCAAGAGTTTCTGGGGTTGGTACCCCATCTTCAGTCCATCCTCTTACATTATAATATTGTCTTAGCATTGCGTCATATGGTATTTTCTTATTACTCGCGGGTCCGCTCTTCAATGGTTGCAATAATCGACTTGGGAGGCTGTCGTCCTTCTTTTTAAATCCAATGCGAAGATTATAAAGTCTGGCGAGATTCCATATCCTCTCTCCAATTTCAATAAGGTCCGCTTGTGTGTAGTTACTACCGGTGACTGAATTAATTAAATATGAAAGCGGCTCCTCATCAAATTCAACGCCATAATGTTCGCACATGACTAAACTATCGTAGACCATAGCCAAGTTCTGCATGTATGCCACTAAGCTTGGTTTTCCAACTATACTGAATCTATCCAATAAGTTAGGAACCCCTATAACTTCAAAAGATATAGTCCAACTACGAAGGTGACATGCGCCTCTATATGATGTTCCATACGAAAGAGCCATCCCAAATGCTCCACGAGGATCGTATGCTGGGATTTCTAATCCTTTTACATTCATTGCAACTTCAGGCGCTCCATACTTCTCCGCTAATCGCTTGGAGCCTTCAGCAAGATCTTTTCCAACGTCTCTCTTGTACGCAATATCTTCTACCAATTTTAACAGAGTTTCGCCGTCACCCCAGTCCATATCATATTTCAATAGACCCTTTTCATGAAGTTCTAATGCACAAGCTAATGTTCCTCCGACAGAAATAGTATCCATCCCTAATTCGTTGCATAAATAGTTTAATTCTGTAACTCTTTCGATATCCGAAAGATATACCATAGATCCTAAATTAACGAGGCTTTCATATTCTGGACCGTCGCCCTTTCTTCTAGATGTCTTTGTTACACGTTTACAAACGACAGGACAGTTATAGCAGCCTTTTCTACTAACTAAGAGCTTTTCTGTCAATGCCTCACCAGATATCTTGTTTGCATCTTTAAAAACGCCTTCTTGGAAATTCTTTGTAGGAAGCATACCTAACTCGTTGATTAGGTTAAGTAACGCTGCAGTTCCGTATGTTCTCAAAGCACGTCCTAGCACAGGATTCCATGTAATTCTTGTTTTCATGTTCTCAAGATACTTGTCTAATTCCTTTGGATTTGCCTCTTGAACCTTTTTATTGCCAAATACTGCTATAGCTTTTAGCATCTTAGAACCCATGACCGCACCAAGTCCCCCTCTACCCGCTGCATGAACTGGATCATTTATTATTGCTGCAAATCGAACTAAGTTTTCACCAGCTGGGCCAATTGCTGAAATTTTGAACTTTCGCCCTAGTTCTTTTTCTAGCATGTTGATTGTTTCAATGGTAGTTTTTCCCCAGAGATAGTCTGCGTCTCTAATCTCTACTTCGTCATTGTTTATATACAGATAGCTGGGTTTCTTGGCTTTTCCTTCGATTATTATCGCATCGTATCCTGCAAATTTTAGAAAGACACCAAAAAAACCACCACTAGTAGCATCAAAAATAGTATTTGTTAATGGTGATTTTGAAATAACACTATGCCTTCCGGCACCGAAAACTCTTGAACCAGTAAGCGGACCTGATGCAAAAATTAGCAAATTTTCAGGGCTAAATGGGTCTACTGCTGGATCAACATGGTCGTACATTAACTTAAATCCGAACCCAGTACCACCAAGATATTTCTGATAAATCTCTTTGTCAAGCATTTTTGTTGATATTTTTTCTCTTGAAAGATTAACATGAAGTATCTTTCCAGTCCAACCATACAACTTAATTCACCACGCATAACAAATTTTATAACCATAGCAATATTTTTTATATTTTCTATTCTGTTAAGTTTGTTATAATAAAAAACCTATGGAGGTTGTATGCATATGCTATCTCTTATGATAGTAGTGGATAATATTGCTAAGAAACCATTTAAGTCGGAATGGGGCTTCTCAGCCTTTATGGATTGGATTGATGATACAACTCATACAGAAATTAAAGCATTAATGGATGTAGGTCCTTCCTTTAGTACCCTGATGCATAATGCAAATCTTTTAGGTTTAGATTTGAAATCAATCAACTTTGTATTTATATCTCATTCACACTTTGACCATACTGGTGCTCTACCAGATCTTCTTGAATTGTCTAAGTCCATAGAAATAGTCGTAATACCATCTAGTTATAAACTTTCCTCTCATATCTCTAGCATTACAGTGAAGTCATATGATACATTCTCACATATCAAAGGACCATTTTATTCAAGTGGCACATTAGGAGGTTGGACAAAAGAGCAATCGCTTGTAGTTTTAACAGAGTGTGGTCCTTTTGTGGTCACTGGGTGCTCACATCCCGATGTTAAAAATATTGTTTATACGGTGTATAACGCCATCAAAAGGCCAATTACTCTTGTAATTGGTGGTTTTCATAGAAGTACATATTCAGAAGGGAAGAAAATTGCTGAAGCCCTGAAAAGTGTTGGAGTTAAGTATATAATACCTTGTCATTGTACAGGAAATTCTGCAAAACGCGGAATATTTGATAATGTAGAGAATTACTTTGATTGCATGGTAGGGTTGAATATCATCTGTAAAAATGGAGAAATACACATATCCTACAAAGGTGTGAGTTAAACTTTTTAATGCGTGTATCATATCGTTTTTGGTAACTAATAATAAAACATTTACTGGAGGTTTGCTCTATTCGATTTTCAATTAGAATGCTAGTATTACCTTCGCTGATTGTGCTACTTTATTCTATACTCGTATTTGCTCTTCAGATTAGTTATCTTATGCTTACACACATCCCCTATGAAATAAAATATCCTATTGGATTGTCTTTTGAGTTATTTCCAATAACTTTTCCACCAACAATTCTAGAATTAGGTTTTAAAATCGTTACAACAGAATGGGCACCCGACTTCTTCCTTTTCTCATTAGTATTTTTAATAATTGATTCAGTGATAAGTCCTATTTTGGCAGCTGTGTTACTTAATGAAACGAATCGCAAAAAACTTTATTCACCAATACTGGTGTTACAGAATCGCTTTAAGGAGTATTTGAAGTTTAATCTCCTCATACTGGCCTTGAGCTTGATGCTATATCTATTCTTATTTGGTATTTATTACTTTCCAGATTTTGCAAGCTCTCTCTTTCTTGCGTATGTCATTTTATATTATTTTATGGTGGTTTTCAGCATGGTAGTTATATTCGTTCCATTCCTACTGATTGAAGAAAATTCGTTTATACAATCAATAGTACTAAGTTATCGTCTCATTACAAAAGATATCAAAAAACTTATCGAGGTTTTAGTTGTTAACTTTGGTATTTTCAGTACGACAAAGACTTTTCTTGGTGTTCTTGGTGGTGGCCATTTATATCTAACATTGGCTTTAGGCTTAGTTATAGGCCCAATATCGATATCAATATACTTTATATACTTAGCAGACCTTTACATGCAATTATCTAGATAATAACTGGATCAACAAAAAATGAGGCTAATACGTCTCAATTTTTAAGGTAAGTAGGTCGCTAACTGCTCTGCCTACATCTGTTAACATTACAATGTCATTTTTCAACACTACCAATGGTACTCTATAGTTCGCAAGCATTTTTATGATTTTATTGATGATTGATGAACTGCTCTGGTGCTTAAATCGAGAATATAACACACTTAAACTCATGTTATTTTTAGAAAGCTCTTCGAGAACGCATCTTATTAATTCACTTTCTCTACTTTCTAATATTTCTGTAGCTATGGCAAACAAATCCTCCTTTTTGATTTGAATATCTACCATGTTATTACTAGGGACTTCTTGATTCACAGTTTCATTACTGATATTGCTGTTATTGACCATTTTGGTAATCTCAAATTTTCTTAATCTTTGCTTGCCACTATATTCTGTAATTGCAATTCTAAATGGATATGGGTATTCTGGAACCATGGCAATTGCCTCTCCTATAGGTAATGTCTTTAGATAGTCCTCTTGAATACTATCTAGATTCACGTACTTTGCAAGTGTTGATGATTCCCAAGAATTTCTGAATAACACTTTGATTCCAGCATTTACAAGGATATTTTCTGAGATTGTTGGTCGCTGAGCAATAAAAATTAATCCTTCTCCAAAAGATCTGACATTCAATACAGCCGATTCAAATATTCCTTCCATTTCGGTGTTTGATTGTGATAACAGTAGATTTGCTTCTTCAATAACCGTTATGTGTCTTAGTTTAGTATTTCTTTCTCTCAAAGCAGCATCTAAAATGTATTTGAATATTATTGCCATAAGAAATCTAAGTTCCACTCTTGTCACACCAAGGCGTATTAATTGGCTAAAATCAATGATAACTTTTCCATTTATGAAATCTCTAGAATTTAAGTTGGCTGTGTTTGTGTTGAATATATCCCCTAGTATTCCATTCTTAAATCTATCAAGCCTAGCTTTTATCCCTTCGACCGAATAAACAATTGTCGGCATATCTGATTTTCTTTCTTGAGCAATTTCATCTAAGGTATCAAAAAGCACATCAAATGGCCTTTTATTAGTTTTATTTTTATTATTGCTAAATTTATCTACAGTTCTGGAAATAGCATCTTTCAGACATTTTTCCATTTGTGGTGAATACTCACTTTTTGGAGCGATGGTTGAAATGGTGTCATATAGCATTGCGAAGATCTTTTGCTTGTGTATTTTGACCGTGTCTGCATGAGTCTCAAAAATGTTAATTCCAAAGCTTTTGTCACTCCCAGGAGTTAAGATTCTAACTTCTTTAATTTCTTCTTTAAGTTGCCTATATTCTCCTTTATAGTCAAAAATCAGCCAATCAACCTCTGGTGCAATATCATATATATTTCTCAAGAATTCTTTTACAAAATATGTTTTCCCGAATCCAGATTCGCCTAGAATCACAGCATGCAAAACAAGATCTGATAGTGGAATGTAAATTGGATTCATTACGTTGTCCTGCCATAGTGTGTACCCAAGAAGAACCTTAGCAGATGATTCATCGGATGTTCTATTTAGAGCATTCAAAGATTTTGTCGATAGTAGCCCATCAGGTATCTCAAACTTAGGTATTTCTGTTCTGGGAAGTCCTGGATGTGAATCTTCTGGAATCATAACAATATTTGATAGTTCAAAAGACGTAACGTTAAAGTCATAACTATCTATATACCTCGTTAGAGTAACAAGTAGCCCCCTCCTTAGAGCATTTCCTTTAAGGCGTTTAATTTTAATTCTTGAGTTTCTTCTAAAGGTAGTCATTAATATTGCAATCACTTTTTTGACATATCTCTCTAGATTTCTAAGCGTGTTCGCACGAACAATAAAAAATATAGTTGCCTCCCATAGATTATCTATTTCCTCAGCTGATTTAAGCCTCATTTTTGATTTTTCTGCATTTCTTTTTGTCGTATCGTACGTAAATGGGTCAAAGTACTTCTCTAAATGTTTTTGCTTATTTAGAACTTGCAGTATCTTGGTAATCATACTTTTTCTTGGCCTAACAAAAATTAGCATTGATGAGTTTATATTCTCTGTAACAAACCCGTTTAGGATTGCATCTATATGGTTTTTTTTAGAAAAATTTTCAATTGACATTTTAATTTTTAGTAGTGCCATATATTTGTTCTCACCATTACTAAGAGCCATCTGAGCATGATCTTTCTTAACTATAATTTCGTCAATTTCCTCAGGAATTACACATTTATAGCCTCTATATAACTCACTTCCAGTGAGCAACTTAAATCTAATTTGCGGATTTATTGCTTTGAGCGAAGAGCGCAAAACTTCTACATTATCTATTAGCGCTTCTTCATCATCCTTATTTTTAATTAACCTTGGAATTGCAAACTGAATTGATACCCCATTGCTACTTGTATGAATTTCGTATACAAATTTCACATTATTTTGGTGAAGAGTAAATATATGTTCAAATGGTAATTCTTTCAAAAGAGTGTTGTCCGATTCTTTTTCACTTTTTTGGATGACTGAAGTTGCAATAGTGCTCCTTGGAAGTGATAATATTTTAAGAATGCTAATTGCATGATTTGTTTCTTTTCGGTTAGTTGGAAAAGTAAGGAATAATGAGTTTCTTTGAGAAGGATTAGGTATTGGTGCAATTCTTGTTCTAGTCATCTCTTTAATCATTAGAAATAAGAGTAAACATGCTATTGCTGGAATTGTATATTTTGTGATGTATATGAGTTCTATAACGTCTTGAAAAATGTTTAAAAGAACGTTCTCCATTTCTCTATAAACCTCAAACTTTTTTCAAAAATAGAGTCTCTCAAGATTATTTAAACACCGTTCTACTTTAGAACCATAATAATGTTTAATTATGGTTCATGTGTTCTATTATTAGGTTAATTTATAAGCAAGTTAAGTGACCTTTATGTTTCATATAACTGGGAAGCATATGTTCTTCCCGTGGTCTTATTTCTTACGTTGGAACTGTATTCGCTGTGGGCATTGCTGTATTGCACTGCGTGTCCATCTAACTAAAGATGAGGCTACTTATTTTCGCAAAAAATATGGTGATGTTGTTGAAACAATTAATGGCAAGTATGTTCTTAAACATAAACAAGAAGGTGGATGCATTTTTCTTAACTTTAAGAATGGCATTGCAGAGTGTAAAATATACAAAGATAGACCTATAGCGTGTCAATTATTTCCATTTTATGTGAGACCGTCACAAGATATAACTGACTTAACAGAGAAGATAAAAGAGGAATCTAAGTTTGTACATAGATCTAAAACTTACTATGTGTTTGTCTCGAACATATGCCAAGGATTAGGAAGAGGCCCACCTATTATTTATGCTGTAAAGCGTGCTGTGAAATTAAAGAGCAAGCATATGCAACATAATGAAAAAGATAATATG
>Ga0164318_10002294_pt1 | contig 17697 bp, 17 predicted proteins | sample GuaBasSedimGuay9_FD_113734 | JGI IMG/M metagenome (GOLD analysis project Ga0164318, IMG submission 113734) | Subseafloor sediment microbial communities from Guaymas Basin, Gulf of California, Mexico - Guay9, Core 4571-4, 0-3 cm | ecosystem: Environmental > Aquatic > Marine > Hydrothermal vents...
CGGCGCCGAATAAACCTGCCGGTGTTCTCTGACCGTTAGCGGAAAGGGGAAATTTAAACTACGCCAAGCCGGGTGGAAATTCATAAGCCACCCGGCTTTTTTATTGAGGAATGCCGCGCGATTGACAAATTAGCTATAAAATTAATATATATGGGATATGAAATCTGGGAAGCCCGCTACCCCCCATTATCACGGCCATCGCCAACGCCTGCGCAACCGCTTTTTGCAGGCCGGTCCGGAAAGCCTGCAGGATTATGAAATTCTGGAATTGCTGCTCACCTTTGCGATTCCTTATTCCGATGTCAAGCCCTTGGCCAAGCGCCTGTTGGCCCATTTCGGCTCCTTCACCGGGGTCCTGGATGCCGCCTTTGAAGAGTTGGTTAAGGTCGATGGTATTAGAGATTATTCTGCTACCCTGATCCGCCTGACCAAGGCGTGCGCCGAATATTATTTAAAAGAAGAGGTATTGAAGCGCCAGCGTATTCCGTCGCTGACCGCCCTGGTGGATTATTGCCGGGTTTCCATGGGAGGACTAAAGGATGAGCAATTCCGGGTGATCTACTTAAATCCGCAGAACGAAATCATCGCCGAAGAGATCATCCAGGAGGGTACCGTAGACCAGGCGGTGGTCTATCCTCGCAAGGTGCTGGAGATGGCCCTGAAACACAAGGCTACCGGGCTGATTTTAGTCCATAATCATCCCAGCGGCAATCTGACCCCTTCGGCCGCGGATCGCCAACTGACCCAGGCCATTATTCAAGCCGCCGAGGCCCTCAATCTGGTAGTCCACGATCACCTGATCATTGGTCGCCAGGGTTATTTCAGTCTGGCGGAAAATTCTTTAATGTAAGGGACATGGAAGAGTCTAGACAGGCAAACCGGCTGCTGCCCAGTCGGAGCGAAGTCTTTTTTTGCTGTCCTAACTGTGGTGAGGAATCGGTACTTACCGTAACTCCCGGATGGAATAAACTCGACTGCCCCTGCTGTGCTTATTATCTTATCGTTTACCAGGATGCCGACACCAAGCTGTGGACCCGTACCCCGGGAATATTACCATCCCCTTATTGACCGTCCCCCGGCTCTGGTAAAATTTGTCATTGCCCTGGCCGATTAGAAATTGTTATATAATTTGAGGCGTTAACAGGGTTGCTTCTCTGTCGCTAGGCTTATACAATTATGATTAATTTCTTTAGGGAGATTCACTTTAAATGCCATTAATTGTCCAAAAATATGGCGGCACTTCGGTAGCCAATCCGGAGCGCATCGCCAATGTTGCCAATCGGGTGGTCAAAGGCTGGCGGGAGGGCCACCGCATGGTGGTAGTGCTATCGGCCATGGCCGGGGAAACCGACCGGCTGATCGGACTGGCCCGTGAGGTGGCTGAAGAGCCCGATGCCCGGGAACTCGATGTGCTGATGGCTACCGGCGAACAGGTCACCGTCGCCCTCTTCAGTATGTTTTTAAAATCTCAGGGCATTCCCGCGACTTCGCTTCTCAGTCACCAGGCCCGGATTTATACTAACCGGGCCTATGGTCGAGCGCGCATCATCGGCATTGATACGGCTCGCATTCTGGAAGAGCTAAAAAAAAATCGCATCGTCATCGTTGCCGGTTTCCAGGGCGTGGACGAAGTCGGCAATATTACCACCCTGGGGCGGGGCGGCTCGGACACCACCGCGGTGGCCATTGCCGCGGCTTTAAAGGCTGACCTGTGCGAGATCTATACCGATGTCGAAGGTGTTTACACAGCTGATCCCCGTATCTGCCCGCGATCTCGAAAATTGTCCCGCATCTCTTATGACGAAATGCTGGAATTGGCGTCATTAGGGGCCAAGGTCTTGGAAATCCGGTCCGTCGGTTTTGCCAAACGTTATAATGTGCCCCTGCACGTCCGTTCCAGTTTCACGGAGCGACCAGGAACCCTGGTAACTAAGGAGGATAAAGACATGGAAGACATCCTGGTATCAGGTGTTACCTACAGTAAAAATGATGCCCGGGTTACCATAACCAGAGTGCCCGATGTCCCAGGTATTGCCGCCAAGATTTTCAACCCGATGGTTGAAGCCAACATTGTGGTTGATATGATCATCCAGAATACCAGTATTGAAGGGCTTACGGATCTGACCTTTACCGTTCCCAAAGGCGATCTCAAAAAAACTCTGGAACTGATCCAGCCGGTAGCCCGGGAAATCGGCGCCGATAAGCTGCTCAGCGATGAACATATCGCCAAGGTCTCTATCGTCGGGGTCGGCATGCGCAATAACGCCGGAGTGGCTTCTCGGATGTTTTCCACCCTGGCCGCCCAAAATATCAATATCCTGACGATCAGTACTTCGGAGATCAAAATCTCCTGTGTTATTGAAGATAAATATACAGAACTGGCGGTGCGGGAACTGCATGATGCCTTCGGCCTGGAGCATGTCAGACCTCGAAACCGTCTAAATTAGTCAGGAGAGGTTATGCGATGCGTTAAAATCTATGATACCACCCTGCGCGATGGCACTCAGGCAGAGGAGTTTAATCTCTCCTTGGGAGATAAGATCCGCATTGCCCGAAAATTGGACCAGATCGGAGTGCATTATATCGAAGGCGGGTGGCCGGGGGCCAATCCCAAGGATAATGATTTTTTCCTGGAGATCCGCAACTATGCCTTGAATAATAGCCGCATCACCGCCTTTGGCAGCACGCATCATAAAGATAATCCTCCGGAACAAGACCCCAATCTGCTGACGCTGATCGCCAGCCAGGCGCCCGTGATTACCATATTCGGCAAGTCCTCGGTTTTTCAGGTAAAGGAAGTATTGCGCACTACCCGCGAACGCAATCTGGAGCTTATCCGAAACTCCTTGGCATTTCTTAAGCCCCACGTGGAGGAGCTCATTTATGATGCCGAGCACTTTTTTGACGGCTTTCGGGACGATCCCGTATATGCCTTGCAAACCCTGGAGGCCGCTAACCAGGGGGGCGCGGCCTGTCTGGTCCTGTGCGATACCAATGGCGGCACCGTGACCTCCAACCTCATCGAAATCATCAAAACCGTGCAGGAACGTTTTCCCGGAGTGCCATTGGGGATTCATGCGCATAATGATGCGGAGATGGCGGTGGCCAATAGCATAGCTGCGGTGGAATTAGGCTGTGAACAGGTCCAGGGAACCATCAACGGCTTTGGCGAACGCTGTGGCAACGCCAATCTGTGTTCGATTATCCCTAGCATCAAATTAAAATTGGGACTGGATTGTATTACCGACCAGCAATTGACCCGGTTATGCGAAACTTCCCGTTTTGTCACCGAACTGGCAAACCTGCGCCACAATCGCTATCTGCCTTATGTCGGTCGGAGCGCCTTTGCCCATAAAGGCGGTATGCATGCCGCGGCGGTGCTGCGCAATCCGCGCGCCTATGAACATATCGACCCGGAACTGGTGGGCAATGAGCGCCATATCCCGGTATCCGAGCTGTCCGGCAAAGGCAGTATAATTCTCAAAGCGCGAGAATTCGGGCTGGAACTGTCGCGTACCGACCCGGTGGTGGAAGACACCCTGAAGAAGATTAAACAGCTTGAGCACCAGGGGTTCCAATTCGAAGGAGCCGAGGCCTCACTGGAATTATTGCTCCGGGAGGCCTTAGGGCAGCGGAAAAAATACTTCCAGCTGTTAGGATTCCGGGTTATTGATCAGAAAGTGGCTGAAGACGAGCCGCCGATACCCGAGGCAACCATCCGGGTGCATGTCGGTGGCAATGAGGTCCACACCGCGGCCATCGGTAAAGGCCCGGTCAATGCCCTGGATAAGGCGCTGCTCAAAGCCCTGACCCGGTTTTACCCCCGCCTGGCCGAGATGCGCTTAGAGGACTATAAAGTGCGGGTCTTGCCTGACTCGGAAGGGACCGGGGGCACGGTCCGGGTGCTGATTGAGTCCGCCGATAATGATTCCCGCTGGGGCACGGTCGGGGTTTCCTTCGACATTATCGAGGCCTCCTGGCAGGCCCTGGTGGACAGCATCAATTACAAGCTTTTTAAGGATGAACAGCAATCCGATTAGCCCACAAACTCGCCTCACTTACTCCCAACAGGGAGTAATTCTGGTGCTCGGCACCGTCTTATTGGGACTGGTGCTGGCGCGCTACGACCTGGGCCGGGTGGCCCGGGCTCCCTCCCCACCCGGAAAACTTTATTGGGTGGAGATCAGCGGCGCGGTGAGTCGTCCCGGTGTCTATAGCTTCACTGATCCCCCAGAGCTGCATCACCTCTGGGCGCGGGCCGGGGGTCCGGGCTCCCCGCCGGCCCTTGCTGATCACCTCGCTAGTGGCAGCCGGATCATGGTAGCTCCGGATGGGGTTATTACGCAAGAGCGCATGTCGGGAGCGCAACTGCTGGTGCTGGGCCTGGCCCTGGATCTCAATCAGGCCCGTGCCTCAGATCTGGAGGCCATCCCGGGCATCGGCCCGGTGCTGGCGGAGCGAATTATCCAATACCGTGACACCCACGGCCCCTTTACGCAGGTTGAGGAGTTGATTAAGATTAACGGCATCGGACCGAAAAATTTGGAGGTTATTCGAAATTATTTAATCATTGATGACAATTAAATATCTGCTTCCCAAGTTTTGCAAACCAGACGATTTAACAGGTGCAATGGTCTTGGCCACTAGCCAAAAAGGAGAGCTTAGATGACCGCTGAACCCAAGCCGCAGACTTATTATTCGCAAGCCGCAATTGCCCAATTATTAAGTTCGGAAAGCCCGATCAAAGTCGAGAGAAGATCATATCAACCCTGTCTATGTGAGCGCCTGCAGTCGGGGCCGGGCGGGACCCGTCCCCTCACCGGGTTTGAGCTGGAGGTGTTGCGGTCCGCCCAGGAACAATTGCCGTTGGTCAGTCAGAATAAATTACTAGAGATTGTCCCGGGCCAACCGCAGTCCCGTCTTCAGCAACCCTGCCGTCTCGGCATTGTGCTCTCTGGCGGCCCGGCTCCGGGCGGCCACAATGTCATTGCCGGAGTGTTTGAGGCCGCTAAACAGGCCCACCCCGATAATCGCCTGATCGGCTTTCTGGCCGGGCCCAAGGGCATCATCACCAATAAGCATGCGGAAATTGCCGGCGAGATGGTGGCCCATTACAAGAACTCCGGCGGCTTTCACATGCTGGGCACCGGTCGCGACAAGATCGACACCCCGGAGAAGATGGAGCAATGCCGCCAGACCTGCGCTGAGCTACAATTGTCCGGGCTGATCATCGTCGGCGGCGATGATTCCAATACCAACGCCGCGTTCCTGGCGGAAAACCTGCACGATTTGGGGACCCGGGTCATCGGCATTCCCAAGACCATCGACGGCGACCTGCAGGTGCCGGGCCTCTGTCAGATTCCCTTCGGCTATCACTCGGCCTGCATGGCCTTTGCCACCGAAGTCGGCAACCTCAACTCGGACTGCAAATCAGACCTGAAATACTGGCATTTCAACCGCTTGATGGGCCGCAGCGCCAGCCATATTGCCCTGGAAGTGGCCTTTCAGACTCATCCCAATGTCATCCTGATCGGCGAGGAAATCGAAGAAAAAGAACTGACCATCCATGAAGTGGTGCGGTTGATCGCCGATATCATCGTCGAGCGCGCCAAAATCGGCAAGAATTACGGCACCATCCTGATTCCGGAGGGTATTTTAGAGTTTATTCATGAAATAAATTGTCTCATCATTAAAATCAGTTATATCATTGCCGCCTATAACCGCGAAGCCGCCGAGGAAGAGTCTTTCCATAAGCTGCCGTTTGAAGATCAGGTGCAACTGATTGATAACAGCGATATCTGGAGAGATTATGACAGCCGCATCTTCTTAGGATTGCCGCCCCGCCTGCAAACCGGCCTGCTGTTGCCGCGGGATGCGCACGGCAACTTTCAATATGCCCTGGTCAATACCGAAAGAATCTTGCTGGATATGGTAGCCACCTATCTGCGCAAGCAGCGGGCCCGAGGGATTTATAAAGGTAACTTTCGGACTCAAAACCACTATTACGGCTACGATGGCCGGGGCACCTTCCCGACCAAGTTCGATTGTGATTATGCCTATAATTTGGGCCATACCGCCTTCAGCCTGTTGGCCAACGGTGCTACCGGCTATATGGCGGCCCTCAAGGACCTGCATAAGCCCATTACAGAATGGCAGCCGATCGGCATCCCGCTGGCCCCGCTGATGCATCTGGAGGAGCGCAAGGGTCGCCTGGAACTGGTCATCCAGAAGCAAAAGGTTGATCTGGAATCTCCGGCCTTTCAGATTCTGGCCCAGGAACGGCAAAAGTGGGCTCTGGAAGATGATTACCGGTTTCCAGGGCCGATCCAGTTTTCCGGGGCTGGGGCCGAGGCCAAGCCCATCACCATGATGCTCAATGCCCTGGGCGGATAGGATCTTGAAACTGTTGGGCCCATATTCAATAGGGCAATTAGCCTGAGCCATGCGGGTTTTGGGGATTGAGACCTCCTGTGACGAGACCGCCGCGGCGGTGGTGGCGGATGGCCAGGTCGTGCTGTCTGACATTGTCGCCACCCAATTCGATCTGCACGCCGCCTATGGCGGGGTAGTCCCGGAGCTGGCAGCCCGGCGGCACCAGGAGAATATCCTGCCGGTGATCCGCGCCGCTCTACACCAGGCCGGTCTGATCTTAGATGACCTCGACGCCCTTGCCGTGACCCAGGGTCCGGGGCTGGTCGGGGCGCTGGTGATCGGCTTTGCGGTTGCCAAGGCCCTGGCCTATGCGCGTAACCTGCCTATCGTCGGCGTCCACCATCTCAAGGCCCATATCCTGGCAGCCTATCTTGAAGCATCACCTCCCGTCTTCCCATATGTCGCCCTGGTAGTTTCCGGCGGCCATAGCAATCTCTATTTTGTTCGAAGTTTTCAGGATATGCAGTTGTTGGGGCGCAGTCGCGATGACGCCGCCGGCGAGGCCTTTGATAAAGTGGCCAAGCTCATGGACCTGGGTTATCCGGGCGGCGTGGCCATCGAGGCCCTGGCCGCGCCAGGGGACCCCACGGCCTTTCAGCTACCCCGACCGCGGATCGAACAGGAGCCATTGACCTTCAGCTTCAGCGGCCTTAAAACCGCAGTGGCCTATCTCCTCAAGAAAAACCCAGAGATCCGGCATCCCGATCACCGACCGGGGCCTGCTGACCTGGCCGCCAGCTTTCAGGAAGCCGTGGTCGACTCCCTGGTCAGCCGCGCCCTGCTGGCGGTAGAGCAGACCCATAGCTCCAGGCTGGTGGTGGCGGGCGGGGTCGCCGCCAATCGCCGTTTGCGTCAGGAGCTGCAGGCCCAGACCGAGGCCGCCGGCATCGAGCTATCTATCCCGTCGCCGCAACGCTGCACCGACAACGCTGCCATGGTCGCGGCCCTGGGCTATCATCTGCTCCAGGCCGGGGAGCGTCTGGATCTGAGTGGCGATGTATTCGCCCGGGGGTAAGAGGTGGAGCCTGGCAGGAATTGTTTCCTCGTGCCCAAGTTGTACTTGAGGACGAGGAGAAAAAAAGGCGTAACTCCTTTGGATTACGCCTGTTTCTTTATCATTGGTGCCGAAGGCGGGATTTGAACCCGCACGGGTCTCCCCACCACCCCCTCAAGATGGCGTGTCTACCAGGTTCCACCACTTCGGCGCGGTTGGTTATTTCTGCTGAGGCTCGGACTGGCCCTGCGCCGGAGGTGATGCCGGGCCTGACTGGCCCTCCACTCCGGTCATGACCGACGGTCCGCCCTTATGGCTTAAGAAGGTCAGACCCAAAGAGGTGAGCATAAAAATAATGGCCGCCGCGGCTGTCACTTTAGCCAGAAACGGTGCGGCCCCGGAACTGCCAAAGACGGTCTGGCTGGTGCCGCCGAATACCGCCCCGATCTCCGCCCCCTTGCCTTTTTGTAGCAGGACAAAAAAGATCAGGGCGACACAGACGATTACATGGATGACGATAATTAGCGTAGTCATAATTTTAATTTTAATCCAAATTATTAACCAAAATCAAGAGGATTTGTTATCGCTGGCCCAGGGCCGCGAGGCAAAGAAAAGAATCGGCTTTTAGTGATGCGCCGCCCACCAAGGCCCCGTCGATATCTGGTTCTCCGATCAATTCGCGGATATTGTCCGGGGTGACACTGCCCCCGTAGAGCAACCGTAGACTTCCGGCCACCTGCGCCCCGAAATGGTCCTGGAGCAGTTGGCGGATAAAGGCATGAACCTCCTGAGCCTGTTGGGGGGTGGCGGTGCGGCCGGTACCAATCGCCCACACCGGCTCGTAAGCCATGACCAGGCGTTCCACCTGGCCGGCGGTTAAACCGGCCAGTCCTTCCTGAATCTGGTTCGAAATCCGGCCCAGGGTTTCCATGGCCTCCCGTTCCTTAAGGGTTTCTCCGATGCAGACGATGGGTTTCAGACCGGCGCTTAAGGCGGCTGTGATTTTGCGGTTGACCGTGTCATTGGTCTCGCCGAAGTACTGCCGTCGCTCCGAGTGGCCGATAATCACATACTGGCAACCGGCATCGACAAGCATCTGCGGCGAAATCTCCCCGGTGTAGGCCCCATGCCTCTCCCAGAAGGTATTCTGGGCGGCCAGTTGAATCGGGGAACCGGACAATACCTGGGCTACCGCGGCCAAGGCGGTAAAAGGTGGGGCCAACACCACTTCCGCGGGCGGCGGATTACTGATTCCGTCCCGGACCGCCTGGGCCAGGGCCGTGGCTTCGGCGATGGTCTTGTGCATCTTCCAATTACCGGCAATGAGCGGCACTCGGCTTTCGGGCGTATTCATCATCATGCATCCGGATGCTGTTTGTGCCATTCCTGTAAAGCGACGATGCCGGGGAGTTGTTTGCCTTCCAACAGTTCCAGGAAGGCCCCGCCGCCGGTGGAGATATAAGAGAATTTTTGCAATTCCCCGGTTTTGTGAATCGCCACATCGGTATCGCCGCCGCCGACAATGGTCAGGGCAAAGGAATTGGCGACGTTATGAACCATGGCCTGGGTGCCGCGGCTAAAGGCATCGATTTCGAAGGCTCCCATCGGTCCATTCCAGACTACGGTTTTGGCGTTTTGCAAAGCTTCATTAAACAGAGTCACAGTGGCCGGGCCGATATCGGCGATAACCCAATTTTCGGGCACTTCTTGCACCGGGGTGATCTTGGTCTCGGCCCGGGAATCAAAGGCATCGGCGACCACACAATCAACCGGTAAGTAGAATTTTACCCCTTTTTCCAGGGCGGTGGCCATCAGTTTTTTGGCCGCGTCAATCAGATTGTCGTCGACCAGGGACTTGCCGACCTGATAACCTTGGGCCTTGAGAAAAGTATTCGCCATGGCCCCCCCGACGATCAGTTTATCCACGTGATTTAGTAGATTTACCAGAGCCGTCAGTTTGCTAGAGATTTTCGCGCCGCCAATCAAAGCCACCAACGGCCGGGCGGGATCTTCCATGGATCTATGGAAATAACGGACTTCATCGCGCATCAAGAATCCCGCCACACAGATCGGCGCATAATGGGTGACGGCAGCCACCGAGGCATGGGCCCGGTGGGCGACGGCAAAGGCATCATTGACGTAAATGTCAATGCCTTGCATTAATTGTTGGGCGAACTCCGGGTCGTTTTTTACCTCCCCGGGGTGAAAGCGCAGATTTTCCAGGAGCACCACATCTCCCGGTTTCATGGCCTTGATAATTTTCTGGGTTTCGGGACCGACACATTCCGGGGCAAATTTAACCCGTTTATGAATGAGCCGGGAGAGCCGCCGGGCTACCGGGGCTAAGGAAAGATTTTCATCTGGTCCGTTTTTAGGGCGTCCCAGGTGCGACCCCAGAACTATTTTGGCATTTTCATCCAGGCAGTAATTTATGGTCGGCAATACCGCCCGGATGCGGGCGTCATCCGTAATATTCCGATTACGATCCAAGGGAACATTAAAATCAACGCGGATAAACAAGGTCTTGTCTCTGATATCGACTTCATCAATCGACTTCACCGGATGCTCCTTTTGATTTAAAGGTTAGCAATCAAAGGGCTAATTGCCCGGGTGTTGTCCCAAATAAACCGCCATATCAATCATGCGGTGTGAAAAGCCTGATTCATTATCGTACCAAGTCATGACCTTAACCAGATTGCCGCCCATGACGTTAGTTAATTCCGCGTCTACGATCGCTGAGTAAGGCGAACCATTATAATCAATGGAGACCAAGGGAAGCGCAGAGACGTGTAAGATGTCTTTTAAACCGCTGGCCGCGGCCTGGGCCAGAGCCTGGTTGACCTCCTCCTTAGAAGTGGATTTTTTGACTTGTGCTACCAGATCTACCACTGAAACATTGGCAGTCGGCACCCGGACTGCCAAGCCATCCAAACGCCCCTGCAGTTCGGGAATGACCTCGGTGACCATCCGGGCCGCACCGGTGGAAGTGGGCACCATGGATAACGCCGCCGCCCGGGCCCGCCGCAGGTCCTTATGGGAGCCGTCTAATAACCGTTGATCCATGGTATAGGAATGGATGGTAGTCATCAGGCCGTATTCCAGGCCAAAATTATCATTAAGCACTTTGGCCACCGGCGCCAGACAGTTGGTAGTGCAAGAGGCATTGGAGACGATCTGGTGTTGGGTCGGATCATAGGTCTCATGGTTAACCCCATAGACAAAAGTGGCGTCAATTTTTTTACCGGGGGCGCCGATAATTACTTTATGCGCACCGGAGGCCAGGTGGCCCTCATTAGAGATGCGGTCCCGGAAGGCGCCGGTTGATTCCAAGACAATCTGGACTCCTAGCTCCTTCCAGGGTAATTGATGCGGATCATCAATCCGGGTAATATGAACTTCTTTGCCGTTGATTATCATGCTATCGGCTTTGGCCTCTACTGTGCCGTGGAAGGGCCCGTGGATGGAATCGTAACGTAGCAGGTGGGCCAGAGTCTCCGTATCGCCCCGACTGTTGATCGCCACTAAATCAACATCTTGGCGCTCGGCCAGGCTGATGCGGGTGAGATAGCGGCCGATACGGCCAAAACCATTGACAGCAATTCTAACTGGCATGTAAGGGCTCCTTTCCTGAAGAACCTATTTCGGCGGCGTGGAATGAAATCTTGGAATTTGCCAAGATTTTTAGTATATGGTAAATGTTAAAAAACCTTTCCCCTTCCGTCAAGGTTTTTTCATGGGCGGCCATCCAAACCCCGGCTTTAGAGGTGAGAGTGGTGGCCCTTGACCTGGCAATTTGATCGGGGCGAGTTATTTTATATTTTGCTTATTGAGGGTTTTGTATTAAAATTGTAAGTCTAAGATAAAATTCATTTAAACCAATAGGGCTTTGCAAATGGTCGATCTGATCCGCCAGCTTGGTCGTCGGACCCTGGGTCTCGTCCAGGAAGCTGGCCGAATGCAATTATTCCTCCTGGAAGCGCTGGGGCTGTTTTTTATACCTCCCTACCGTCCTCGCAGTATCATCAAGCAACTGCAGTTTATTGGCGTCAAATCGAGCTCGATTATTCTGCTTACCGGTGCCTTTACGGGCATGGTCCTGGGATTACAGGGTTTTTATACCTTAAGGAAATATGGTTCGGAGGGCGCTCTGGGCTCCGCGGTGGCCTTAAGCCTGGTACGGGAACTGGGGCCGGTGTTGACCGCCCTGATGGTTTCCGGTCGGGCCGGTTCGGCGATCACGGCCGAGATCGGGATTATGCGGATCACCGAGCAGATCGATGCCCTGGATACCATGGCCATCAATCCCATGCAATATGTGGTGATGCCCAAGATAATCGCCGGGCTGCTGGCGGTGCCGTTGTTGACCGCGATCTTTGATGTGATCGGCATCTGGGGAGGGTATCTGGTGGGCGTGGTCTTACTGGGAGTAAGCTCAGGGAGCTACTTCTCCGGCATGGTCCAAAGCGTGGAATCTTTGGACGTCAACGGCGGTATCGTCAAGTCCCTGGTCTTTGGTCTGACCATTATGTTGGTTGCTTGTTACAAAGGTTATTATACGGCGCGTGGCGCCGAAGGGGTCAGTCGGGCCACTACTCAGACCGTAGTCCTCTCTGCGGTGTTGGTACTGGGCTGGGATTATATCCTGACCTCATTTTTCATGTAAGCCGATGATTAAAATCGTTGATCTATCCCGAACTTTTAACGGCCACGCGGTCCTGGACGGCATCAATCTGGAAATTCTCCAGGGCGAGATCACCGTTATTATCGGCAAAAGCGGAGTTGGCAAAAGTGTCTTGCTGAAGCATATCATTGGCCTGCTCAAACCGGATCGCGGCCAGATAATAATCGATGGGCAGGATATCACCAGGGCCCGGGGCGCGGCTCTCAAGGCCTTAAAGCAACGCTTTGCCTATCTCTTCCAGGGTGGGGCCTTGTTTGATTCCTTGCCGGTGTTTGAAAACGTGGCTTTCCCCCTACGGGAAAAGACCAAACTGCCGGAAGCCGAGATCATCAGCCGGACCAAGGAACGGCTGGCCCAGGTGGCCTTGAGTAAAGAAGTGGAGAACAAGTATCCGGATGAGTTGAGCGGCGGTATGAAAAAGCGGGTCGCTCTGGCCCGGGCCTTGATTCAAGAGCCGGAGATCATTCTCTTTGATGAACCGGTAACGGGTCTGGATCCGCCGATGACTAATACCGTCTTTCACCTGATCAGCAAAACCCATCAAGAAAGCGGCTACACGGCGCTGATCGTCAGCCACGATATTCCGGAAATCTTCGGTATCGCCGATCACGTGGCCATGCTTCATAAAGGTCGCATTATCGCCTACGGCTCCCCGGAGGACATCCAGCGGGAAACCAACCCGGTGGTCCAACATTTTATCCAGGGGGAACCGGATTTTTTGGAGGAATGAATTTAGCGCTATGAAGAAAGCCAGCCTTGAGTTGATTGTCGGCCTGTTTGTCCTGATCGGTTTAGTCTGCCTGGCCTACCTGGCGGTACATCTGGGGGAATGGGAATTGTTTGGCAGCGGCTATCAGTTAAAGGCCGAGTTTGACAATATCTCTGGTCTGAAAGTGGGGGCGCCGGTCGAAATTGCCGGGGTCGAAGTTGGTCGGGTAGAAGCTATCCAGGTAACCGATGATAACTTGGCCCAACTGACCCTGAATCTCCACAAAGGGGTACAAGTTCACGATGACGCCATCGCCTCGATTCGGACCAAGGGAATTATCGGTGATAAATTCGTCAAGCTGATGCCCGGCGGTTCTGAACAGTTGATTCCCCCCGGCGGCAAAATCCGGGACACGGAGTCCGCCGTGGAATGGGAAGAGTTGATCAGTAAATTTATTCATGGCAAAGTCTGAATTAGCCGATAGAAGAACGAGGCTCTAGTCTTCGGGAAGTTTATGCGGTTGGGCGGAAGTAATTTATTACAGCCTGGGATGGATACCCTATTGAGCGGGATAAGTTAACTTATGCCACTGACGATTAGCTAAAAGTGGCAAATTACGTTTAGAAGGAGTGAGGTCTGATGCGGGATTTTATGCGACTGCTGGCGGTTAGCGTCTGCTTTTATCTGGCTCTGGCCGTGGTTACTCCGGTGGCCTGGGGCAGCGCGGCCCTGGATCAATTAAAGTCCACGGTGGATGAAGTCATCAGCATACTGGCGAACCCGAGCCTGAAACAACCCGGCCAGGAACAGCGACGCATGCAGATGATGAAACAAGTCATTGATCAACGCTTTGATTACGCCGAAATGGCCAAGCGGAGTCTCTCCCGATATTGGCAACCGCTCAGCGCCAGTCAACGGGATCAGTTTGTCCGACTATTCAGTGAACTACTGGAACGGTCCTATTCCGGCAAACTTGCTGCCTATTCCAATGAAAAAGTAGTCTATAAATCGGAGCGTCTCGATGGCGATTATGCCGAAATCCGAACCGTCGTACTCCGGACTAATGACCGGATTCCCATGAATTACCGTTTGATCAACAAAGGCGGCAAGTGGTGGGTCTATGATGTAGTGATCGAAGGGGTCAGTATGGTCAGCAATTACCGGAATCAGTTTTCCCGTATCATCCGTGAATCATCCTACCAGGAACTGGTACGCCGGATGCAAGCCAAACTCAGGGCCCAACAAACCAGTGAAAGTTAATAATTAGCGGCCAGGCGGGCCATGAGCCGGCCTGGCTCTCAGGTTAAGTTTAAGGCAGGATAGCAAGGTTGGCGGGCATGTTGCTCACCAACCCGAGGGTAATTCAATATCTCGCGGATATTTGCCTTACCATACCAGAGGTGCCTAGCTCCTTCACTTCTCTGAGCTTCTTTTCCCTGGCAGGGGTCCGAAAGGAGAGGCTACGGGGGATAAAAAGGTTGACCCCCGCATCTTTTCCTGTTAGATTATTCCAAAATATTTAGATTCCTGGAGTCTGTGATGGCCAAGATCGCAGATTATTTTACCCAAAGCGACCGCAAGAAGTTATTTTTTGATTACCTGAAATTGTTGGGAATTTTAGAGATGGTGATCTTTATCGTGGTCGCCCTCTGGGCTACCGACGACAAGTATCACCGGGTTTATACTCCATTCCCTTGGCGGGAGTATCTGTTCATCGCCTTTGCCTTCCCGGTAATCATCACCTTTCTGATGGGAGTGATTATTACCGGATTTAATTATTTCATGGGGGCGGAAACGGAACTTACCTCTGAGGTAGCGGCGGAAGTAGCGGCCGACGATCGCCTGTCCACCATCGTCGGGCAGATGCGACGTTTACCCTACCTGGGTCTGCTGTTTCTGCTGCTGGTGACCATATTGGCCCTCTACAATATGAATCATATCATGGGCTGGATCGCCTCCTTAGGCGAAAAAACTTTTGTGTTCTTGAGCTATGTGCTGGCCGGCCTAGGGGTTTTAGTCACCCTTTATATGGCCTTTTTCATGTTCTTTAAATACAAGCTTAATAAAAAGCATATGGAATACGAGTATTATTCGGAAATTTCGGACAAGTTCGGGCTGATTATCCTGGATGATCGCACGGTTCTGCATAAGGATGGCAACCTGCTGGTCCAGGGGCGCAAATGGCGCCGGGCCCGACAGGTCGGCAAACTGTCCGACAACCTCAAATTAGCCCAGTCCCAGAAACGGCCTGAGGACCAGCTCCCGGTCCCCAAGTGAACCACCTGTTTTCAGATCTGCTACCCCCGGCCTACGGTTTTTTTTAAATTTAACCGATTCCGGCATTATTTCCACTAAGAAAACTTCCAAGTGAATAATTTGGGGAGGGTAGGGTTATGGGACAAGCAGATCAGGTCGACTTCAGTCCTCTGGCCCGTCGGGTGCTGGAACAGCGCTATCTACGCCGGGCCGAAGATGGACGTATCCTTGAAACCCCGGAAGGTCTCTTCCGCCGGGTGGCCCGGACCGTGGCCGCGGCGGAACATCGCTATGGCAGCCCGCAGGCCGCGGCTCAGATGGAGGAGGCCTTTTACCAGGCCATGCTGGCGCGGAAATTTCTCCCCAACAGCCCCACCCTGATGAATGCCGGAACCTCGCGCCAGCAATTGGCCGCCTGCTTTGTGCTGCCGGTCGAAGATAATATGGAGAGCATCCTGGGGGCGGTGCGCGACATGGCCCTGATCCATCAGAGCGGCGGCGGCACCGGGTTTGATTTTTCGCATCTGCGTCCTCGCCGGGATCCGGTGCGGACTACCGGCGGGGTAGCCTCCGGCCCCGTGTCATTTATGCAGATTTTTAATACCACGACCGAGGTGATCAAACAGGGAGGACGCCGCCGCGGGGCCAACATGGGCATCCTGCGCTATGATCATCCCGATATTTTTGAATTCATCCAGGCCAAGGCGACGCCGGGGGCCTTTAGCCACTTCAACCTGTCCGTGGCGGTCAGCGATGCCTTTATGGAACATGTGGCACGGGACCAAACCTACTCCCTGATCAATCCCCGCACCGGTTCGGTCACCAAAACGGTGCCGGCCCGCCAGGTATTCGACTTAATCTGTCAGCAGGCTTTGGAGACCGGGGACCCGGGACTGGTTTTTCTGGATGCCATTAATCGGGCCAACCCCCTTCCCGATTTAGGCCGGCTGGAAGTCACTAACCCCTGTGGCGAACAACCCTTGTTGCCCTACGAAGCCTGTAATCTGGGGTCTATCAATCTGGCCCGGCTGGCGCGCCGGGATCAGGTAGATTGGCAGGAATTGGACCGGCTGGTATGCTTGGGGGTTACCTTTTTGGATGATGTTATTGACCAGAGTCACTATCCGCTGCCCCAGATCGATGCCTTGACCCGGGCCAACCGCAAAATCGGCCTGGGGGTGATGGGCCTGGCAGATCTGTTTATCAGCCTGGGGATTCCTTATGATGCCCCGGAAGCCCTGGACCTGGCCGAACGGCTGATGGCCCGGATCCAGGCCACGGCGGTGGCTCAGTCCGAGCAGTTAGCCCAAGTGCGCGGACCTTTTCCTAATTTTAGCCGCAGCCGCTGGCATCAGGAGGGCCAACCACCACGCCGTCATGCCACCCTGACCACCATCGCGCCGACCGGCACCATTAGCCTGATCGCCGGAACCAGCAGCGGCATCGAGCCCTTGTTTGCCATCGCCTATATGCGTCGGGCCCTGGAAGGACAAGAATTTTTTCAGGTCCACCCATTATTTATCCAAAAATTGCGAGAAGCCGGCCTGGACCCGAATCATTGGCTGCCGCAGATCAGTCCGGTGGGGCGGGTCCGACCCTTTACTGCCTTGCCCGAGTCTTTGCGCCGCTTGTTTCCTACCACTTATGAGGTTACCGCGGAGATCCAACTGCAGATGCAGGCCGCGTTTCAGCGCCATGTGGATAACGCGGTTTCCAAAACCGTTAACCTGCCGCCTGACGCCACCATAGCCCAAGTCGCCCAGGTTTTCCAACTGGCCTACCGCCTGGGGTTGAAGGGGGTAACCGTCTATCGCTATGGGGCACGAGCCGGGCAGGTGCTCAATCTGCCCCCCGAACCGCTGACTCTGGCCAGCGAATTCTCCGAGGAATGCCGCCTCTGCTCAGTTTAAAACCAGGTTGCCTTCAAAAAATTGCCTTTAACCGTAGGGCGCAATTTATTGCGCCCTTAAGGACTCAGGCTCGAAATCTTTCCAGAAACCAACGGATCAGGCCGCCCAGGACTATGCCAATCCCCAGAAGTCCCAAACCATAATAAGTAACATTACCTTGATAGATTCCGGCTCCCAAAAAGAGCAGCGCGGTCAGCAGCACAAACCAGAAAATGCGTTTTTGAGTCTCTCCCAGGCGAGGCCGGGATTTTGTCATCAGGTTGCTCTCCTGTAAAAATCAAAACGCGGTATTATTACCGTCAGGTTAATAAGTTAACCATCTTTATGCCATATCCAAACCGGAAACTATTGTTCATTTCGTCCATATTGAATCGCTTGCCGGCCAGCGAAGCACTCAGCGGTTTTAATATTTGAATTTTAGCAAGACCTGGCCAGAATTTTGTATCAAAAATTTATAAGCTTTTTAAATAAGATAACCAAAAACCAAAAATGCTTTGACTCTATCGGTATAAATATTTGAACTAAGCTTAAGTGAGGGCTAAAGATTGATAGCCTATAAAAGCCCCATCTGAGCTTATTTTTGGGGGAATTGTAACTACTAACCGGAATTTGGCATAATGTCTGCAGTAAGGATATGGTAATACTAAGAGCGAGATTCCCCCTTAATCAAAGCTCATATACCATTTTCTCCTTTCTCCTAAAGGTCGGGTTCCCC
>Ga0164318_10002295_pt1 | contig 17696 bp, 18 predicted proteins | sample GuaBasSedimGuay9_FD_113734 | JGI IMG/M metagenome (GOLD analysis project Ga0164318, IMG submission 113734) | Subseafloor sediment microbial communities from Guaymas Basin, Gulf of California, Mexico - Guay9, Core 4571-4, 0-3 cm | ecosystem: Environmental > Aquatic > Marine > Hydrothermal vents...
CTAAAAATGACGAATTAACCAACCCCTTGAGCAACCGTGAAAGGACACTGTCCGCTATTGTTTTTCCTTCATGCTCTTCAAGGTGATCTTTTATTCTCTCCCACGTTGTCTTTCCATTTGCTACAGCTTCCATAACACGTGTATATCTCTCTTCTGCAGGCTTCCGCTTTTTTAGAAACTCATTAAACTCCTCAAGCACCAAAAGCTTGGCTTCCTCAAACACCTCATCAACCAGCTCTTTCGAGGGTCTTTTTTCTAAAGATTTCATGCCAAAGAAGACGAGCCATCCCACTATACCGTCGAGTCTTTCCACAGCATATTCGAGTATCTCTTCATCAACTTCACTGCCCATTTGCCTGAAGCCCTCTCTTAAAAAGTTGAGGCTTTCCTCTCTGCTGAACCTCTCAAGGGTTATCTCTTTGAAATATCTGCCGTATAGAGGGGCTTTTGGGTTATCCATTCCTAAAAAATCATGGAGCAAACCAACTTCTGAACCTGTTAAAATCATCCTAATGTCTGAGTAATCATATAGATGAGCCAAGAGCCCTGAAAATTCTTCTCCCATTGGTCCCCGCAGATTTTGAACCTCATCAAAGGCTAAGACCACATCATATTTTTCAAGCTCTTTGAAAAAAGCAGCTAAATCTGTTTTTTCTTTTTTCCAAGAGAAGCTAACACCTGTTCCCAAAATTTCAAGTCCACCTATGCTTTTTAAAACCTCTTTTACACTTTCCCATATCGTGCGGTTTTGCTGGAAAAAGATGTTCACAGCAGATTCGATCTTTTTGTAAACGTCTCTCCTAGAGTTTGGGTTAATCCCACGAAAGTCAACCAATATGTAAGGAACTTTCATCTCGTTTAAACCCACAAGCAATAGAGAAGTTTTTCCGAGTCTTCTGACACCAGATATGACTGTTAGTGGGTTTCTCTGCTTGAGTGATTTCTCAAACTCCTTGAGTTCTTTTTCTCTGTCATATAAATCCTCTTTCCGTCTTTTCGGTCTCATATCAAAATATATAACTACCACCCCAGTAGTTAACTACTGGGGCAGAGGTATATATAACTTTCGAAAAGGTTTATCAACATTCTGAGAAAAGCACTTCATAGGCGATGAAGAGCTCTAGGGTATCTGAGGGATGATGAGAGGTAGGAGGTAACCTTTTGAGAATAAGTTTGGGAAAAAAGAGCAGAATCAGAGGCTCTCCAGATATTTAGCGTAAGCTTCAGCATCCATTAATTCCTTGAGCTCCTCTTCGAGATTTTCGGGTTTTATTTTTGCGATCCATGTTCCGTAGGGATCTTCGTTTATCTTCTCAGGAGCATCCTCAAGCTCCTCGTTTACCTCCACGACCTCACCGCTTACTCCAGCATAAACTTCGCTTACTGCCTTGACGCTCTCCAGCTCGCAGAGAACGTCGCCCTGTTTAAAGCTTGCTCCGACTTCGGGAAGCTCCACATAAGCCAAATCGCCAAGCTCCTTTTGAGCATAGTCCGAGATACCCTCGAGGACTGTACCATCCTCAAGGACTTCAATCCATTCATGCTCCTTCGTATAGTAGAGACCTTCCTTTACCAGATATTCCCCGACTTCGATCATAACAACCACCGATTGTTTTATGTCTGAAAAACATTTAAACCTTTCCTATCCCAGAGGGAAGTTTAAAATAGGGGAACGCCAAATATTAAGAGAGGGATTGCAGTGAAGTACAGAAGAGGGGCAAGTGCCGAGAGAGAGCTTATAAAGAGGCTTGAAGAGGAAGGATTTGCCGTTGTAAGGTCTGCAGGAAGCAAGAAAGTTGACATAGTGGCGGGAAACGGGAGAAAATACCTGTGTATAGAAGTTAAAAGCACCAAAAGTGAAAAGCTATACCTCACGGAGGAGGATATGGAAAAGCTCAAATCCTTTTCCAGAAGGTTCGGAGGAGAGCCGATAATAGCCGTTAAGTTCATAAACAATGGATGGCACTTCTTTTCTCCGGAGATTCTCCCGAAAAGCGGCAAAAACTTTAAAGTTGATTTAACCCTAGCCAAATATAAAGGGAAATCCTTCGATGAGATTGTGGGGAAGCAGAGGAGCATTTTAGAGGTGATAAAAGGTGAAGAATAAGCTCATGCTTTTGGCTCTCTTCATGTTGATAGGAGTCTTAAATATTCCCCAAGCCAGAGGAGAGCCCGTTTTAACCCTCCACCCGCAGGAACAAGTGTTTAACGCATATCCCGGTGATTCCGTGGATGTCTACTTCAACCTCACGAATTTGGGAAATGAGAGTGCAAAAAATGTTTTCGTGATAATTGATAATCTTCCTCAAGGAGCAACATACACTCAAGAGGTTATCCAGGAGCTCGCTCCAAATCAAACCCATGAAGGGCATATTCAAATAATTTTAAACAGCATCAGGGCGGGTACGTATAAATTAAATCTAGTGGCTAAAATTAAGGATTCGCCCATTATAGTGAGGGTACCACTTACGCTCAGGGTTCTGACCAAAATCGACTATTCTCTAAAAATAGATGCTCAAGAGAAGTACATATATGGAAACGATGTCTCCATATCCTGTGAAATAAGGTCAAAATCCAATGGAGTTCTTATGGGAACTGTCAAAATTGAGCTCTACAAAGGAAATGAGCTCATAAAGGCTATATCCGAGAGCACCTACATAAATCCTTACGATAAGAAGACATACACTCTAATCCTGCCCAGGCCCGACGTGGGAGGATATCTCGCGATAATGAAAACAAAGTTCAACGGTGTCGAGAAAACGGAGAGCAAGGAATTTAAGGTCTACCAGAGAAAGCTCACATACACCGCTGGATTTGAGAATGGAGTTATAACGGTTCAGGTGAAGGATGAAGAAGGAAAGGGCGTTAGCGGCATACCTGTTCAGATAAACAGCTTAAGTTTGAAGACCGATTCTTTAGGAGTCGTTCAGATTGAGGCGAAAGAACCCGGAACTTATAAAATCAAGCTCAATCTGGATGGAAGGCTCGTCGAGACCTTCGTTGAAGTTAAAAAGCTATTTTTGGACTATTCCGTGAAAAATGAGAGTCTAATTGTCTATGTAAGGGATTCCAGTGGAAAGGGCATACCAAATGTGAGCGTCTCGATAGAGGGCATAACCGGAAAGGAATACCAGATAACAGATGCTGAGGGAAAAGTTAAGGTTGACCTCACAAAGATAGGCTTTGGACTCGTGAAACTGAAGGCAGAGAGCTCCAAGTATATAGGAGATGAAAAATCAATAACCATTGAGAAGCCGGCACCTCCCGTAACAACAACCACTACCACAACCGTAACCACAGTAACGCAGACCAATACGACCACCACCCCAATGGCAAAACCTCCAAAGAACTATGGCAATCTACCCATAATATTACTCCTATCAGCACTTCTATTTGGTGGGAGCTCCTATGTGGCGTTTTTTAGACCGCTGGTATTCGAGGAGCAGCTTGATAAGTATTACTTCATAAAGGTTAAGGCTCCAAGGCTCAGAAGTCTGGAAAACTACACCATTGAGAGGATCGTGAATGCCGTCGATGTGCGGGCAACGAAAGGAAAAGCGAGGATAGAGGGGAACAGGGTTATATGGGAGGTGGAGCATCTTGAACCGGGGGAGGAAGCTTTCCTTCAGGTAATCCTCTAAATACTCCAGCTCCCCTTTTTCTTTAAAACTTCCCTCGCCCTGTGAAGCCCCTGTATGATGCAGTCCTCCAGAGGTTTCCCCTTCACATAGAATGCGAGAAATCCTCCCGCGAACGCATCTCCCGCCCCCGTTGGATCAACAATCTCTCCTCTGTCAATCTCAAGCGCACCGAACTCCCTAAAAGAGCCATCGTAAACGAGGACTCCCCTTTCGCCCCGTGTTATAATCACGAGCTTGGCTCCCCAGGAGTGCATGATTTCGGCGGCTTCCTCAATGCTGGATGCACCCGTTATTGTCCGGGCTTCTCTCTCATTCGGGAATACCACCTCAACCCGGGATATAATCTCTCTCAAGATGGCCCTCCTGCTCCTGTACTCCTCCATGTATGTTGGATTAAAATCCAGAGCAACCCTCTTCCCCTCCAATCGTTTCACCACTTTAAGCTGCTCCTCTGGGGGTATGGGAGCTATGTGGAAAATTTTGGCCTTTAAATATTCCCGGGGAATCTCCGTTTCTCCCATCCTCTGTGCCACACCCATATCAACGGGGGCATCGACGCTGCCATCCTTATGATATATCATGTATATATGTATGGTTTTTCCTTTCAGAACATGAACCCCTCCAATGTCCAAAACACCTTCCAGTTTTTCAAGCCATTCTTTGGGGAAATCCCTACCCACCTTAGTCACCAATCCAACTTTAGCCCCGCTCAATGCTGCTGAAGTTGCAACAGCGGCAGCCGCACCTCCGGGCAGGATTATCTCTTTACGACCCGGGAATATTATGTGATCAATTGATACGTGACCAAGAACAACTAGATCCATGGGCATCCCTCATTCTTTAGGTACTGCGAACATTTAAAAAGATTCTCCTCGTTCCAAAGATTTTTAAGAGGATTTAAATTCCACGAAAGGTTTAAATAATTTGATAGAGAGAGTCTCTAATGCAATGGAACGGTTTGAAACGTTCTTTTCATCGGGTTCCTAAAATAACTGAAGATCCTAACTCTAAATCGGTGATCCATATGAACATGAGGTGGAAGGTCTGGGGATTGATAATGCTGCTGATTGGGAGCATTGTTCCCATGGGATTTAGCTTTGCAGGAAGCAACACGACCCAATTAAATCAAACCGTTTTAAATATCGATAACGAAACGAGGGAGCAACTCATATCTGCAAGACTTATAAATCAGCTCGATAAAATAAGCTCCATAGTGGAAGGCTTGGAGGACAAGCTCCCCGAGAACTCAAGCATTCTCACCAGCTATGAAAAAGCCGAGAATTTTAAAGAAAAAGCCATTGAGGAATACAACGACGGCGATTACTACAGTTCCATCCTGGATAGCCTGAGCGCGATGCATTACTACAAAATTGTCCTCCAGGAGTTTAAAGAAGGCAAAGAGAAATACAATGAAGCGAGGGAGCGGATCCAGGGCCAGATTGAGAGAATGATGGGATACTTTAGGATGATTGAGAGGACTATAAAAATTGCCGAAAGTCAGGGTCTGGATGTTTCAAACATAAGCCAGACCTTCAATGAGACCAAAGACGCCTACCGGGTTGTTCTGGAGGATTTAAAAGCCAGGGACTTTGATAAGGCTAAAGAGGATCTCAAAGTGGTACAGGAGAAAAAGAAGGTTCTAGACGAAGAGTTCAGGGAGCTTAGGGAAGAGCTGGCACACCAGAATGCGGATAAAATTGTCAGGGAATTTTTGGAAAGAACCGCAAAGGGTATAGACTTTGCGAACAGGTCAATTGAGTATGCAAAGGGGAGAGGAGTTGACACAACAGGTGCGGAGGCAAGGCTCGCTGAAGTCGAAGCCATATATAATCAGGTGAAGGCATTAGCCCAAGAAGAAAAGTGGGATGAGGCTTTGAATGTCATAGAGAATAACAGGGAGACGCTCACAGGGTTCATGAGAACTCTCAATGCAATACACGAGAGAATTGTCCAGGAGAGGATGAAGAGAAATTTCAGGGGCTTTATGGGGGAGATCGGAAGCAGAATGAGGAAAGACGTCCGGGCATTGAGGGAGCTCAACAAAAAGGGTGTCGATACGAGAAGGGCTGAACTCCAGCTTAGAACAGCCGCCCAGGAAATCGGAATGGGAATGAGGCTCTTGAAGGAGAAAAAACCGGAGCAGGCAAAGATGCACTTCGCCATTGCGCTGAGGCTCATGAACGAGGTTGAGGAGTTCATAGTGATGCACTCCTGAGCCTTTGGAGGTGATAGAGTGAAGAAAGCTTTAATCCTGCTGGTTTTAATCTTTATTCCTCTAGTAAGCGCCCAATATACCTACGACCTGACGCTCACGGTTTACAGGGATGGATATGTTAAGGTCGATTATCAAATTGCACCCGAAGACTTCGCCTCTCAGATAGATGTTCCTCTAATCGGGTCTCATTACGAGGATCTCTTCATAACCGATGAGAACGGCAACCCCCTTCAATATACGCTCGATAAAAATCATGCGGTCATAAATGTTGGAGGAGCTCAAATCGTTGAAATAAGCTACTACACTCCTGATTTAACAGCAAAGGAGGGGCTCGTCTGGACGCTAAGCATTGAGAGTTATGTGCCCTTCAAGGTAATTCTCCCAAATGGCTCCACTGTTGTTGATTTGAGCGATATACCTCTCGAGATTTCGGAGGGGAGCATAACAATGCCCTCTGGAAATCAGAGCGTCAGCTATTACCTTTCATCGGGTACAACAATTCAAACTGGTAGCGGCTCTTCAAATTCAAGTTCAATTTATATGCTCGGAGCCATCGGGCTCCTCATAGTAGCCGCCATCTTCATAGGAATGAAGCTCATGCGAGGTGAAAAGAAGAAACCCATAAACAGGGAAGCATTCCTAAAGAAGATGGAGCGCTTTGATTTGAATGATGATGAGAGGAGGGCTCTGCTCTACATACTTGATAAGGGAGGAAGAGCAAGCCAGGCTGAAGTTAGAAACACCCTGGGGATACCAAAGACAACCGCATGGAGGATGTTCAACAGGCTGGAAAACTACGGCCTGGTTAAGATCGTCAAGGGGACAAAGGAAAACTGGGTCGAACTCAAGCCTTAATCCAAAATTTCTATTTTCTCTTCGCTTCCATCACTTCTGTAGGCTTTTATGCTCCATTCCTCAAAGGGGAAGCCGAGTATGAGATGAACCCCTCCGAACTTTGAAAAGAAGTTGAGGTCCGCTTTTGAGGGCAATGGAGCTCCGGGGTGGGAATGAACCGTCCCCTTTATATCGTCATCATGAGGCAGGAGGTATGTATCGAAGAAGATTGAGCTCTTCCCGAAGTGCCCCTTTGGAATTATCAGGACCTCCTCAAAAACGCCATCTCTCTCCCTCAAAAAACCTCCAAACTCATTCGGGTAAAAGTTTCTCGCCATATCAAGCAGGTACTCAAGGAGTTCCCTTCTTATTCTCATTTTTCGCGTCCTCCAGCATGTCCAATGGAGTATATAGTGTTATGCCTTCCTTTCCCCTGCACATATCCATTGCTTTTTCCAGACTCTTTAAGAAGAGCTTCCAGATTTCCTCATCCCTCTTAAACTCTTCCAGTATCCTTTTTAGATTCTCCTTCTCATGCTGTATCTCCAGGCTGTGTCTGAGCTCCTCGTAGTTGTATCCCTTTAGATCCCTTTGAATGACATATCTGGACAGTGCATGTGTCGGGAGGGGGGATATTGGAATGGAAAGGAATAAGGCAGCCTTCAGCTCCACTTCTTTATATGGGGAAATGGATTGAAGACCCCTCGCTATAACACCGTATTCCTCGGGTATGTCCGTCGTTCTCACAAACACAAGCCTTTTCATCCCCAGAAAGCCCTTTTTTATTCTAAGCTGGATCTTTCCTTCCCTCTTCAGCTTTGCAATGGTCACGCCAAAAGCAGCGGCAACCGTTTCAAAGGCATCATACCTCTTCTGCCACTCGAAAAACTTGGCTCCTTTTTTAAGAGATTTGTTCTCCCTTGCAAAATCCTCCGCAAAGAGGAAGACTATTGCCGCCGGACTCACCATCTTCATCACGGATAAATATTGGGGGGAGGACATATAACTTTTGCCCAGGTTAAGGCTGAGGTTAAGTATAATAGTATTCCCCCCTCTCCTTCTGCTCCCTGTCCTTGACGCTACCCTCTTTATTGGCTCTAGGTCTTCCCGTCTCCGGATCTCTCCTGAAGGTTATGCCAACGTTGCTCAGGAAGAAGTTCATTCCCTCCCTCATGGGCATTGGTTTTGAAGCCTTACCTTCCCTTCCCGGTTTTCCATCGAATACAATCAGGCGGTCGCTTATGTAGTCTATCATGAGAACATCGTGTTCGACCACGAGGGCGGTTTTCTCGTTTTTGGCCATCAAACTCCTTATGGCCTTTGAAACCGCCAGACGCTGCTCCACATCGAGGTGTGCCGAGGGCTCATCTATTAAGTAGAGATCAGCGTCCTTGAGCAGACATGCCGTTATTGCAACCCTTTGCAATTCCCCACCGCTGAGTTCATTTATTTTTCTATCGTATAGGTCAGGTATACCAAGAGGATTCAAAAGTTCCGTCTTGTAGAAGTTGCTCATTAGCTTAGAGGCATTCACCTTGCTCAAAAGCTCGAACACCGTCCCTTCATAGTCCGCCTTTATGTACTGGGGTTTGTAACTAACCTCGAGTTCCCACTCTACTTCACCTTCCGTTGGTTCCTCGACTCCTGCAAGCATCTTAACGAACGTGGTCTTACCTATTCCATTTGGACCCACAATTCCAACGACTTCTCCTATGTGGAGCTTCCCTCCATCGGCTTCAAGCCTGAATCCACCGTAATCCTTAACAAGGGCGGGATACTCCACTAAAATATCTCCACTTTGAGCTTTTCTCTCGCTCTGCTTTGTAAAGCGAATTTCATAGGGTCTGAAGCGCACGTTTTCATCGGGAAGATAGCCGTTCAAAAATATGTTGATTCCTACCCTTGTACCTTTTAGAGAGGAAAATATACCATATGCTCCCGGCTTACCATAAACAATGTGGATGTTATCGCTCAGATAGTCTAAAACCGCCAGATCGTGCTCTACAACAAGCACCGCCTTTCCCTGTTCCGCGAGCCTCCTAATTGCCCTTGCTATCTTGAGCCTCTGCCTTATGTCGAGATACGATGATGGTTCATCGAAGAAGTAAAAATCGCCTTCTCTTGCAACTGCAGCAGCTATTGCAACCCTTTGCAATTCTCCACCGCTGAGTTGCTGGATTTCCCTATCCAAAATTTCTCGGAGCTCAAAATCATCTATTATATCTTCCAAAATCCCCCTCTCGTCGGCCCTTTTAAGCAGATCCCTGACCCTACCCTTTACAACTCTCGGGATCAAATCAATATACTGAGGTTTGACTATCGCCTTAATCTGCTTATTTTTGAGCTTCTCAAAGTAGTTTTGAAGCTCATTTCCCCTGAATGCCCTTATCACCTCATCCCAGCATTCATTTGACGAGCACAGGTTGGGTGTTATTTCTCCGGCTAGTATTTTAACCGCCGTGGTTTTACCCGTCCCATTGGGACCCAGAATACCCGTTATGCTTCCATTTCTCACCACTGGCAAGCGATATAGAACAAAGGCATTGGCGCCATAGCGGTGAACGCAGTCTTCCTCGAGCTGCTCTGGGAGGTTCACAATAGTTATCGCATTGAAGGGACATTTATGAACGCATATTCCACATCCTGTACATGAGGTCTCCTGAATAATAGGCTTATAATCTTCCTCATCGATTATTATAGCCTCCCCACCCATTCGATTGACGGGACAGACGCGCTCGCAAAGAAAGTGCCCACACTTATCAGGATTGCACCTATCATAGTTTATGACCGCAACTCTCATTATCCTCACCAAGAAAAGCTTAGAGTGCCCATTTTAAAATCTTGTGGAAAACACTGCCTCAAAAACTATTTAAAGTAAAAGTCACTAACTTAAGTGGATTAAAATGAGAAAAAGGGCATATGTGTATTTTGCACTGCTCATCCTTTTAATCTCTGCCCTCCTCCCATCCCGGGCCACAAGCACTCCAATTGAGGGCTCCTCCGGGGTCTACACCTATTTGAGCATGTGCGTATTTTACGGTTTCCTTCTTGTGGGCATTCTGATTCTGCTGGAAATCCTCTTGATGTATAGGGATCCCTTCGATAGAAGAAAATCCGATTTTGATTGGAAAAGGACACTCGAATACATAATTATAGGTGCCGGAATAGGTGTAACGACACTATATTCTCTCCTCTCCAAGGGCAAAGATACCCCGCCGGTAGCAAACAACACGACAAATATAACCATTGGAAAAGCCCTAACAAGCGGGGGCACGGTTTCAAGCAGGATTACCGAGAACGCAACGTGGTTTGGCTACAAAGTGTCCTCGGGAAATGCACTTGGATGGCTCATAATACCCACCCTCTTCTTTGTGGCATATATGGGGATCTGGTTCTATCCGAGGCTTAGAAGAGCACGTAGAACCTGGAAGATTGAAAGGGAACTGAAGAGCTTTGAGAGAAAAATGGAAGAGGAGAGTGGGGCTCCGGATGAAATTGTTGTGGAGAGCTACAAGAAAGCAGTTCTATGGCTCGAAGCTCTTGGAGTCCCCTATAGGGACAGCTGGACTCACTGGGAGCATGCAAAAATTGTGCAGTACAAGAAAAATGCATTTAAAGAGCTCACAGCTCTTTTTGAGAAAGCCAGATACGCCCCTTCCAAGGTAACAATGGAAGAAGCTAAAAGGGCTTATGAACTATACAAAACAATCAGGGGTGAGAGGAATGAGAGTTCATAGCCTCTGGGTTATGGCGATACCTTTCCTTCTAATCGCATCATTTGCAAGCTCTTACATAGTTAGATGGGCTTCCCTTCTGGTTGCGGGGGTTATACTGCTGGCAATTTTCATCTGGGAGGTTCCCATAAGGTACAGGACCCCAAAGAGAACCAGAAAAGAAGAGAACGGAAAGACTGAATTTGAAAGAATTGTTTCAATGATAAAACTCGCCGAGAAAGGGGGGGTAGCACGAAGTCTTGTTGAAGACAGGATAATCGGAATTTACGAAATTCTTGAAGATAAAGGTTTTGATGAGATCAAGAAAAGCCCAAACAGAGCCCTACGAATTCTAAGACAATCTGACAACTTTTTAGAGGGACTTGAGAAAGCTCTCGATGTCCTTGAAAGAGAGATGGAGGAGATGAAGATATGAAGATTGAAGAAGTTTCGGAAAAAGGGACTCAAATTTTGGGGGAAGTTGGAAAAGCCATAGTTGGCAAGGATGATGTGCTAAAGCTCGTTTTGACCACAATCCTGGCGGGTGGCCACATTTTAATAGAGGATCTTCCGGGACTTGCAAAAACACTCATGGCCAAGAGCTTTGCAGGTGCGCTGGGAGTTACATTCAAAAGAGTCCAATTCACTCCGGATCTGCTCCCCTCGGACATCCTGGGAGTTAGCGTGTTCAACCAGAAGACGCTGGAGTTTGAATTTAAAAAAGGACCCATCTTCACAAATATACTGCTTGCGGATGAAGTCAACAGGGCTCCTCCAAAGACACAGAGCGCCCTTTTGGAGGCGATGCAGGAGAAACAGGTTACAATAGAGGGGAAAACCTATCCTCTAGAAGCACCGTTTATAGTTATAGCGACGCAAAACCCCATAGAGCAGGAAGGAACTTATCCCCTTCCAGAAGCACAGCTAGACCGATTTCTGGTTAGGCTAAGGATTGGGTATCCAACAAGAGAGCAGGAAATTGAGATACTCAAAAGGAGGATTTCAAGGAAGAAGGAAGAAGTTGACATAAATGCCGTTGTAAGCCCTGAGGACGTTCTCGAAATGCAGCGGAGGATTGAGGAAGTTTACCTAAGCGATGCAATTCTGGAGTACATAGTTGATATAATAAACACCACAAGGAATGACAAAAAGAGCGTGGAGATAGGAGCCTCTCCAAGAGGCAGCCTGGCATTGATGAAGCTCTCGAGGGCATATGCCGCTCTAAGCGGGAGGGATTACGTAATTCCCGATGATGTGAAAGCGGTTGCAGTTCCGGCACTAAGTCATAGGCTCATACTGAAAAGGGAGCTATGGTACATGCGGGTGAGTCAGGAGAGCGTTATAGAGAGAATTCTTGAGAAGGTTCCGGTTCCAAAGTTTGAGTGATGAGAGTTTGAGTGATGAACATGGAAGAGCCAACGACCACGGGAAAGGCTGTACTCCTCATAATCTCCCTCTGGGTAATTGTGCTATTTGCCTTCTTCTCCCTCCGCTGGGAGATGATTTATCTTGTGCTACCCATGGTGTGGCTCTTCCTCACGGCAGTAACCTTCTTCAAACCGAGCCTTGAGATAGATGTGGAGCGGGTAATACCTCACGAGCGCATTCTGGAAGGCGAGATAGTGGAGATAAAAATCAGGGTGAAATCAAAGGAGCGGATACCAAGTCTCAGACTCATAGAAGATATTCCGGAGGAGCTTGAAATAATTGAAGGAAAGGGGGAGTTTTTAATCTCCCTAACTCCAGGAGAAGAGAGGGAGCTGACTTACAAGGTAAGAATGAAGAGGGGAATTCACAAATGGGAGTGGATTAAAGCGGAGTATCAGGACCCATTCGGCTTTTTCTTTATAGAGAGAACCTTTGATGTCTTCAGTGAGATCGTCGGGGTCCCCAAAATCGAAGATGTGATAACACCCTACTCCACAAAGGGCACTAAGGTGACTGCCGGGCCGCTCCCATCACCCAGAGTTGGAGAAGGAGTTGAATTCCATGCCATTAGGGAATACCAGCCCGGGGATCCCTTTAAAATAATAAACTGGAAAGCCAGTGCCAAAATGGGTAAAATAATGAGCAATGAATATGAGAGCGAGAGAAAGGTTGATGTCGTCCTGATAATTGATGCCGCCTACAAGGGGAGGGAAATCTTTGACTACACGGTTAGAGCCGCAGCGTCCTTCATACTTGACTGTCTTAAAAACGGAACCAGCTTTGGTCTCCTGATATCCGAGGAGGTTCCGATGTGGATAAGGATAGACTATGGAAAAAGGCACTTCTTCAAATGCATAGACTTTTTGAGCCTGGCTAAGCCGGATAAGAACAACATGATAGCATACCAAGTGGAGCATATAATAAAAACGCGCTTCCCTGCCAGGGCTCAGATCCTCTATTTCTCACCATTCCTAACGGAGGAGGGCATCGATGCTCTAAAAACACTCTACCGATACGGCTATAATGTGATTGCAATATCTCCCAATCCCTACTCCACAATAGAGGCGAAGACAAGGGAGGAAGAACTCGCAAAGAAGTTGCTCATGCTCGAGAGGAAAGCCCTTTTGAGCAGGCTCTCTTCCTACGGGTTGATAATAGACTGGGATGTTGAGAAACCCCTAAATAGTGCGGTGGCAGAGGTGATAAGGTTATGAAGCCGGAAATAAAAGTCTCCCCTCTATTCTTCGCCCTCTTTCTTTTCCTGAGCTACGGAACCCCCCTCTTCAGGACAAGCCCCATAGCTCTCGTGGGGTTCTTCTCATACTTCTTCGGGCTCCTCTACTTCACGGGGGCCGTCATACTGGTGATGTACTACAAAATGGGCGGTTATTTCGGCCTCCTCCTAGTTTCCACGCTCCTCCTCTTCATAGAGAGTGCGGATATGGACAGAAACAGGGCCCCATGGGAGCACTATCTGGTTCTAATACTTACCATAATCATGGTATTCCCCACATACGCCCTTATAAAAAACCTGGCTCCAATAATACCACCTATGGAGGTCACCCTTATAGCTTCCTTAATACTTCTGGTGCTGTATGGGATATCAAGGATCATAGGGATGGGCAAAACTAAATAAAGGTATTCACAATATATCCGATAGGGGAGAATCATGCCGATATTTGGAGGGAAGGAGAACAACGTCTTTGAAGTCCTCGATAATCACCTGGATGCCGTTGAAAAAACCCTTACGAAATTTAAAGAGCTCGTCGAAGCCTATGTCGATGAAGAGTTCGAAAAAGCGGAGAAAAAGGTAAAGGAAGTTGAAAATTTTGAGAGGGAAGCAGATTCCCTTAGAAGGGGAATAGAGAGCATGCTCTATGCAGGAGCCTTTCTTCCCACCAACAGGGGAGATTATGCCAGGCTCGTGGAGCTCATAGACAATGTCGCCGATGCTGCTGAAAGCGCCTCTCACGTTTTGATACTTGCGAAGCCCAAGGTTCCCAAGAGTCTGAAGGATGAAATTTTAAAGACTGTAGGAGCCGCCCTGAAAACATATTTAGAGCTCAAAAAATCCGTCATTGCCCTGGATGAGGATGTGGATGAGGCTTTGGAGTACGCCAAAAGCACGGAAAAGCTTGAGGAAATTTCGGATGAATGCGAACGCGATCTGCTCGGGAAGATTTTCGAAAGTGAGGAGCTGAGCACATACGCAAAGCTCATATGGAATCAGATAGTTACGAAGATAGGGGACATCTCGGATAGAGCCGAGGACGCATCTGATCAAGTCATGCTCATAGCAATAAAAAGGAGGGGTTGATATGAGGGTTTTGGTTGCTGCACCTTTGCATGAAAAGGCTATTGAGGTTTTGAAAAATGCTGGATTTGAGGTTGTTTATGAGGAGTATCCCGACGAAGAGAGGCTTTTGGAGCTGGCCAAGGATGTCGACGCTATAATTGTTAGAAGCAAGCCCAAAGTAACGCGCAAAGTCATAGAAAACGCTCCAAACCTCAAGGTTATTGGAAGGGCTGGCGTCGGCCTGGACAACATTGATTTGGACGCCGCAAAGGAAAGGAGCATTGAAGTCGTAAATTCTCCGGGAGCATCGAGCAGGAGTGTTGCCGAGCTCGCCATGGCTTTAATGTTCAACGTTACGAGAAAAATAGCTTTTGCCGACAGGAAGATGAGGGAGGGCGTTTGGGCCAAGAAGCAGTGTATGGGCTTTGAGCTTGATGGTAAAACCCTGGGAATAGTGGGCTTTGGAAGGATTGGCTACAATATCGCGAAGATAGCCAAGGCAATGGGAATGAATCTCCTGCTCTACGACCCATATCCCAACTTTGAAAGGGCAAAAGAGGTGGGAGGAAAGTTTGTTGAGCTTGAGGAACTCTTAAAGGAAAGTGATGTCGTTACGCTCCACGTCCCGCTCTTGGACAGCACATACCACTTAATCAATGAGGAAAGATTGAAGCTCATGAAGCCAACTGCCATCCTTATAAACGCCGCCCGCGGCCCCATAATTGATACGAATGCTCTCGTTAAAGCGCTCAGGGAAGGCTGGATTGCCGGTGCTGGCTTGGACGTCTTTGAAGAGGAGCCACTCCCGGCCGGACATGAGCTAACGAAGCTCGACAATGTTGTGCTTACACCGCACATTGGTGCTTCAACCGTTGAGGCCCAGATGAGGGCTGGCGTTGAGGTCGCCGAAAAGGTCGTTAAAGTTTTGAAGGGCTGATGCCCATTTTCTTATTCTTAATTTCATAAAAAAGAGGAGTAATTACAAATGCCAGGAGCTGAAATCTTTTAATCCGAGCTTTTGGAGAGTTTGCATAACTCCCAGAGCGATTCCTTCTACTTCGATTCCTCCCTCCCCTTTGTTGGCATCCCCAACTATATAGACGTTTTCCATTGGGAAGTCCGGGTGATTCTGTCCGGACGCGACCCTATTTACCGGGTTGCTCCCCATGTAGCTCTGCACCATTAAAATTTCCCCCTCTTCATCCAGCTCTGGAAAGAGGGTGTATAGGTCTTCAATTCCAAGCTCACGTTCCTTCTTCAAGTCCTTACTCCTAATGGCTTGGTGGGCCATTATAAGTGTGTAGCCCTCTTTTGTAAGCTCGGGGGATATTGCGGAAGGCTCATTGTAGCCGTTTATTCTCTTTGTGTCGAGAGTGAAAACGACGGTGTTTCCTATTCTAGGGCCGCCTTTTAGAGCAATGTTGTATTTTATCCCTTCCGCAGGCTTTAGAGCATCTATTTCTCTTAAAAATTCTCTATCGAAGCTGTCCCTTCCAAAAAGCTCCACAGTCTCTTTTATTCCAATGTTAGAGATTAAGATATCGTAGGTAAATTCCTCCCCGTCGGATGTGATAATTTTGTTCTCATCGACCTCAACAGCCCTCTTCCTAGTAAGCACCTTTCCCCCGTTTTCCTGAACTATTCTCGCAAGTTCGCCCGTTACGGCTTTACATCCTCCTTTTATCAGCCCCGGTCCTCCCCACTTTAATGTCGCTTTTATCTCTTTTGCGAGTTCTAAAGCCGGCACTTCTTCAAGGGTTAAGCTGATTGCCCATCCAATGAAGCTCTCCAAGAAAGCAAAAACGAACTCGTTCTCTCCTATTTTATCCTCAATCCAAACTTTTGCGTTCTCATACTCATTTTTCCTGGGGAGGCGGTTTGCCTTAATCTCGGCGAGGAGTTTCATTGCTTTTGCCTTCTCCCTGAGGCTTAAACGCTTCCATCCTTCGCGGTAGTGGAAGAGCTCTCCATTATAGAAGATTTTACCCTTTGGATTCGAGTTCACTATCTCAACGTTGGCCTCTAGCATTTTCAAAAGATGGGCTAAAGGCCCATCTTCACCGTGAGGAACCATATGAAGAGCGCCTGTTGAGAGCTGAAATCCTTTGTATGAGAGATTTGTGAAGCGGCCTCCGACGTATGGGGCCTTTTCCAAAACCACAACATCGTAACCTTCTTTTGCCAGGAATGCACTTGTTAGTAGTCCGCCAAGGCCAGCGCCAACGGTCACCACTTTTTTCTTCATCTTTTCCACCAAATTAAGGGTGCATGAGGAATTTATTAAATTTGCCGAAGCCTTCTGTCTCTGGGATTTCCAAAAGGGTCTATCAAGCCCGCCCTTATGAGGGAGGAGCTTATCTTACCTCCGAGCTTGGACTTAACAATCCCTATCACAACTATATCGAGGGGCTTTAAACCCCGTTCCTCTCTGGCTTTATTGACAAGGAGGGCGCCTTTATAGGTTTCTTCACTCACCACAATTGCCTCCAGACTCTTAATTTCAGCTGTAAATCCAATGGCAGAGTGGATTTTTAGAATCCTGTAATTTGAGTAGGTGTTGACTTCCAAGAACTTTAAAAGATCGCTCAGACGGAGCTCATAGGGCAGTATTTTCTCCGCATAGGGTTTATCCTTTGTCATCTCATCCGAAGTTAAGCCAATATAAACGTACTTTCCCACTTCAAATGCCCTTCTCAGGAGCGCCTTGTGCCCCAGATGGAGCCTGTCAAACGTCCCTCCAACAACAACTTTCCTGTATTTCATGGGCATCACTATAGTTTAGATGTAAGAACCAATAACTTTTTTTATTTTGCCCTTTACAGAATTCTGGAGGTGGGAGTGTGAAGAAGGTGTTGTTCCTAATCATTGGAATTCTCATGTTCTCAAGTTTTGCCCTTGCCTACGAGGAGCAACCCGTGTTCGATATGAATGTTTATGTGACGGTGTATCCCTCGGGAACAGCCCTATTTAAGATAAATGCAAAGCTCAAAAGCCCCGTTGAAATATACGAGCTCGAGAACACCCTTAAGACAAAGGGAGAGGCAGAAGCCAACAAGAAGTTCGAAAAGCTCTTGGAGAGTTTAATCTTCAGGAACTTCGTCAATAGCGTAAAGGAGAGATATCCCGATGCACAGATAGTGATACCCGCGGATGGACTCGTAAAAATAGGGAAAAACTGGAGTGCAGTGGTTCAGTTCAAATGGTACAACTATCTTGTTGAAAAAGATAAGAAGCTCCAATCGAGCGCCTATGGCCCCATGAGCTTCATATACCACAACAGGGTGTATTCCTACAGCTGGAAGAGCTTCTACCTCCTCCTTCCCAAGGATGCATATGTTCTGAATTTGGCCCCCATACCCGGAGAATTTGAGGAAAATACCGCAAAATGGGAGAACGGGGATTATCTGCCAATAATCGTTATTACATTTGATTCAAGCGTCTATGAGGAAGCCATGAATAAAACTGTGGCAAATAAAACGAAATTTATACCTTTTGATGAGTTCATCAAAAACACAACAAAATCCATCACGCTCACCTACGATCCATGGAGCGGCTTTGTAAAGTTCAAC
>Ga0164318_10002297_pt1 | contig 17693 bp, 19 predicted proteins | sample GuaBasSedimGuay9_FD_113734 | JGI IMG/M metagenome (GOLD analysis project Ga0164318, IMG submission 113734) | Subseafloor sediment microbial communities from Guaymas Basin, Gulf of California, Mexico - Guay9, Core 4571-4, 0-3 cm | ecosystem: Environmental > Aquatic > Marine > Hydrothermal vents...
AATGCAACACATGGTATCGGAATTTCAGAAGAAGTACAGAGAGGCCATGAAGAGTCAGAACAAATATATGATAAAGAAAATGCAGAAAATGCAGGCGGAGATAATGAGGATGCAGAGCGAGGTGTCGGCAAAGCAAATGAAACTGATGCCCATAACTCTTTTCATTTTCGTTCCCGTCTTCACATGGCTCTGGGATTTTCTTATGAGTTCTCCACACCACTACTTTGATGCGCCCTGGCATCTCCACATAAACTTTTTTGATAACCCCATACTCTTCCCCAACTGGATTCTTCTCTACATGTTGCTCTCCATACCCCTCACACAGGCGATACAATACATTCTGAGGATAAAATGGGAGAGAAGGTCATCACAATAAGCGGGCTTCCTGGAAGTGGCACAACAACGGTGGCAAAATTACTCGCTGAGAAAACTGGAATGAAGTATCTGAATGTGGGCATGATTTTCAGGGAAATGGCTGAAAAATATAAGATGGATCTGCAATCCTTTGAGAGATACTGTGAAGAGCATCCAAGGATAGACAGAGAACTGGACATGGAGCAGGAGAAGATAATGAGAAAGGGGGACATCATAATGGAGGGACGCCTCTCCGGATGGATTGCCCACCTCAAGAAGATACCTTCCCTAAAGATATGGCTCGACTGCGATGAGGATGAGAGGATGAGGAGAATCGTCGAGAGGGAGGGAGGGGAGGAAAGGGAAAAGAAAAGAGAAACAAAGGAGAGGATTGAGAGTGAGAAAAGAAGGTATGAGAAATTTTATGGCATTCATCTGGATGATATGAGCATATACGACATGGTGATAGACACCACCAACATTCCTCCAGAAAAGATAGTGGAGATGATTCTTGAGAGAATTGATTGATATTCTCTCCAGAAAAGATTTTTTAACCATTTTCCATCCTTTCTCATGTTCCATAGATGGTTTGAAGAGGCGATGGTGGGAGAGGAAATAAGAAGAATAGAAATCAGAAAGGAGGAGATATGGGGAAGAAGATGCAGAATAATTGAAAGAAAGGGGCTTGAATATACAGGGATGGAAGATTTTAATGAACTTGTGAAAAGGCCCTGCATATTTTGCAACCCGGAAAAGGTTTCAAAGTTTGGAGAGGATTTCGGAACGACTATGCTGGAGAATGATGGGGCCTTTCTTTTTCCGAATATAAGCCCTTATGCACGGCATAGCGGCGTCTGCGCCTTCAGAAAACACTACATAAAAATAGATGAGTTCACCCCTTCCCTCATCGCCAAAAATCTGGAACTGGGAAGCAGATATATAGATAAAATTGGAAAGATGGAAGAGGTAAGGTTTGCCTCCATAAGCTGGAATTACATGATGCCCGCCGGCGCCAGCATCCTGCACCCCCACACCCAGATACTGGTGGACAGGCATCCAACGGTTTATATGGAAAAACTGCTCGGGAGAAGAGAGGAGTTTGAGAGATATATTGAAATGGAGGTGGAGAGTGAGCGTTTCATCGGAAGGGTTGGAAAGGTGCTGCTTTTCACACCTTTCGTTCCATATGGCTACAACGAGGTGGGCGGTATAGTTGAGGAAGGGCTTCAAATAGATGAAATATCCAAGGCTCTGGCGAAGATACTTTCATATTACTCCGCCATAGGAAGAAATTCCTTTAATGTATCCATCTATATCAGTCTGGAGGATGAATTTCCAGTCCATTTCAGATGCATAACAAGGCAGAACATGGGAAAATATTACAGGAATGATGTTGCATTTCTGGAAAGACTGCACGAGGAGGTTGTGCTGGAGAGGAGCCCGGAGGAAGTTGCTGAGGATATGAGGAATCATCTTAACTGCTAAGGCCTTAATCTCGCAAATTATTATAACCCCGCTTCCTTATTTCCTTATGTTTGAGATTAAGGCAAGGGATGGCCTGGCAAGAATGGGGATTCTCCATACTCCCCATGGCAAAATAAACACTCCCACCATCCTCCCCGTAATAAACCCCCATTTTAGTATCATCACAATCCAGGAGATGCTTGAAATGGGCGCCCAGGCATTTATAACGAACTCCTACATAATATACAGTGATGAGGATTTAAGAAAAAGGGCGCTGGAGGAGGGGCTGCACAACCTAATTGGCTTTGATGGCCCTCTGATGACGGACTCAGGCTCCTTTCAGATGTACGTTTATGGGATAGAACTCGATCCCATGGAGATGGTGAAATTTCAGAGGGATATTGGAAGTGATATAGGAACAATAGTGGACCTTTTTTCCGAAAATGCCGACTACGCAACCGCCCGGAAGGAAGTGGAAGAAACTGTAAACAGGGCAAAAAAAAGCATGAAGGAAAAAGGAGACATGATGCTCGCCTGCACGGTGCAGGGGGGTGTGTATGGCGATTTGAGGAGGGAATGCGCCGGAGAACTTGCGAAATTGAGATGCGATGTCTACCCCATCGGAGGGGTTGTCCCCCTGATGGAAAATCAGAGATATGCGGATATAGCGGAGATAATCATAGAGAGTAAAAAGGAGTTGCCGCCCTCCCGGCCGGTTCATCTCTTTGGGGCGGGCCATCCCATGATATTTCCCATGGCCGTATTTCTCGGATGCGATATGTTTGACTCTGCTTCCTACATAAAATATGCCAAGGACGGGCGATTTATATTCAGCGATAGAACGGTGAGGATGGAGGAGATGGAGGAGGAGATATGCAACTGCCCTGCCTGTGCCTCCCTGGCTATAGATGAGTTAAAGCATATGGAAAAGGAGGAGAGAGTCAGAGTGATAGCCCTTCATAATCTATGGCAGACCTTCATGGAGATTAGGAGGGTGAGGCAGGCCATCAGGGAGGGAAACCTGTGGGAGATGATGGAAAGAAGAGCATATTCCCATCCATCGCTCATGGAGGCAATGGAGGTGATAAAGGATAACAAGAAATGGCTGGAGAAATGGGAAAATGTTTCCAGGAAGAGGGCGCTCATGTATGCAGGGAGATACTCAATACATAGGCCCATAGTTTATAGGTTGCAAAACAGGATAATGAAAAGATATGAACCCTTTTTTGAGAAAACCATCATCTTTGATGAAATGGAGAAACCCTACAGCAGGGCGGGATGGCTGAAAAGGGTAAAGGCAAACTGCATAATTGAGTCGCCTCTGGGTCCCATTCCCATAGAACTGGATGAGATATACCCTGTGGCCCAGTCTGTGTTTCCATGGAATATAGATATGGAAACGGAGAGGGAAAGGAAAAGAGCATGCAGCAAGTTTTACAGGAATCTTGTTATTGTGGGCATGGATGAAGTGGAAAGAGAAGACGAAAACTATGACATTAGAAAAATAAAGAGCATCGCAAATTATCAATTCGGCAGAGGGGCCGGAGATGCCCTCTTTGATGGAGATGTGGAGATAATAAAATCAAAGAGAACGGGGAAAATAAGGAATGTGATATGCAATGGGAAACATGTGGTGTCCATGCGGGCCTCCGATGGATTTTTCACCCTCAAGATGGAGGGCGGGAAAAGGCTGCATTCCTTTTTCCCACCACCAAAAATGAGGGTGGTGGTGAATGGAGATGCAGCATCTTTCATAAAAGAGGGGAGGAACGTTTTTGCCAGATTTGTTGTGGATGCGTGCAGGGATATAAGGCCATATGATGAGGTGCTGATAGTGGATGAGGATGATAATCTTCTTGGAGTGGGACAATCCATCATGAACAGGGAGGAAATGATGGATTTTGAAAGGGGAATGGCGGTGAAAACCAGAGAGGGAATCCAATCAGATTAATATACATCCTTCACTTTTTTCAGCATGCTCAGCGTGGCCACCTGGAATGTTAACTCTCTGAATGCCCGCCTTCCTCTGGTGGAGAGACTCATAGAGGAATTAGAACCGGATGTGCTTGCTCTGCAGGAAATAAAGATGGAGAATGAGAAATTTCCAGTAAATTTTTTCAGGGAGAGGGGCTATGAAAGTGTCTTTAAAGGGGAGAAGGGATACAATGGGGTGGCGATTGTCTCAAAATTTGAGATAACTTCATCCGATGAAAATTTCGAAAAGGTGGAGGGGAAACAGAAAAGAATTCTGCTGGCGGAAATAGAGGGATTGAAGATAATAAACGCATATTTTCCCCACGGAAAGATGATTGGCTCTCCTTCCTTTGAATATAAAATAGGATTTATTGAGGGACTGAGAGGATACATAACAGAAAATTTTGGAAAGAAGGAAAATCTTCTTCTCGTAGGCGACTTCAATGTTGCTCCAGAGGAAAAGGATGTTTATGCCCCCGAAATAATGCAGTATTCCATAGGTTTCAGCAGAGAGGAAAGAGATGCCATCTCTCGCCTCAAAAACGCCGGATTTGTGGATATCTTCAGACTCCATAACAAAAAGGAGGGAGAATACACATGGTGGGATTACAGGAGCAATTCCTTCAAAAGGAATGCTGGCATGAGGGTCGACCACATATGGGGATTTTCCGGGGTGGCGGAAAGGAGCAGGGGCTGCTTTATATACAAAAGGATGAGGGAAATGCCAAGGCCATCCGACCATGCTCCAGTAATCGCTCTTTTTGAGATATGATTTTAAAGGCCATGACATATAACATTCATGGAATGCGCCTACTGCAATGAGGAAATAGAAGAGGGAGCCATATTTAAGGAGGGGAAATACTGGCACAGAGATTGCTTCAGGCAGTGGCTAAGGGAAAAGGGATGCTAATATCCTGGCCCCTCCATTGTCAATGAAACACTCGTAATGCTGGAATCCTGAAAGAAATCTGCGCATTTCTTTACTGTATTCAGCAAAAACGGCATTTCCAAGCATACACATCCCTATGCTGCCTATCCTTTCTCCATTCCTCAGTATTCTTTTCATCCTCTCATCTGCTATGCCCGTGGATATGGCGAACTCTCGAGATAGAAGGGCAAGGTTATCAAAGGTTGGTTCCCTCAGAAAACTCTTCATCGCCTCCCTTCCTTCCTCATTTATTCTTTCCACCATCTCCCCATTCTCAATAATCCCTCTTGTCTTTATGGGCTCTCCAACCACGGCCACAAGAATCCTCGCCCTCTCCTCCACCACCTTAATTCTTCCTTTCAAACCAGGGGCGAGACGCATCTCCAGGCCGCCATAAAAGGAGGCAATTGCATCGCCCAGTCCTCCCCCCATCCTTACCTCCGCCACGTGGGCCGCCTCCAGCGCCCTCTCGTATGGAAGAGAGAGAAGATGGCAGGTGGCGAGGGTGGCGGCGAGGGTGGAGGAGGCGCTCATCCCAAAGCCCTGGGAGAGAGGCATTTGATTTCTTATTTTAACCCTCACATTTTTAATCCCCAAGATATGCAGGGCGTCTCTTGTCACCTCTCCCTCTCCCATATTTCCCTCGATAATCATCTCCTTGCTTCCCTTCACCTCTGCATAGCTTCCTAAGGATAGGGAAAATCCGGCTCCTCTGGAACCCGTGCTTATCTCATCCTCACCACGGCATATCTCGAAAAATCCGGTTATATGGCCGGGGGAAAATGCCAGCACCCTCATATTAAATCAATTATTTTTTTTGCCACTTCTCTTTTTCTACCCTCTGCCTCCTCCAGCACCCCTTCCTTGCCAACAATCCAGATTTTTGTGGTATCGCTGCCGATGCTCTCAATGCGGTTGGCGACAACATAATCCAGTTTTTCTTTCATAAGAAGATTTCTGGCCTCCTCGAGAACATTCTCCCCGCCCAGTTTGAAGGCGATGACTTTTTTGCCTATCTTACTGAGCAGAGGATTTATCCTTGGCGAGGGTTTGAGATGGATGACCATCTCCTGTCCCCCCTTTATTTTTCCCTCCTGCTTATCCACCACAAAATCGGAAATGGCGGCACAGTTTATCACCGCATCATATTTTTCCGTTTCCTCCTCCACCATATTTTTTAAATCCTCAACGCTCACAAATCTTCGTGAGGGAATAAAATCTGGCGCATCAAAACTTGCCCACAGCATCACATCCATCCCCCTTTCATATGCTTCCATGGCGATTGCTGCTGCCATTTTCCCGGTCGAGCGATTTGTTATGCCCCTCACATCATCTATGGGCTGGTAGGTGGCGCCGCCTATTATCAGTATTTTCCCCGACTTATCTCCGAATGCCCTTATAACCTCCTCCACTATAGCCTCCACATCCGCCATCTTAGCCTTGCCTTCCTCTATTTTTGGAGGGATAAAATGAATGCCCCTCTCCCTGCATCTTTTGATGTTTTCCTGAGTGACAACGTTTTCATACATGGGAAGGTGCATGGAGGGCGCAACAAGTATTTTCCCCTCAAAGGCAAGGGCGAAGGTGGTTACCGCGTTGTCGGCTATCCCCAGGGCTATTTTTGAGATGGTGTTGGCGGTGCAGGGGGCAATGAGTAACATATCTCCATCCTGGGTATGCTCCGCCATGCCGCTGAGTTGTGTTATCACTTCCTTCCCGGTGGCAAACTTCATGGATTCTGCGGGAAGAAATCTGCATGCCTCGTTGCTCATTACAGCAATCACATCAGCCCCATGCCTTATCAGCTGGCGCGCGAGTTTCACACATTCCACCGCCGCTATGCTTCCCGTAATTCCCAGAAATATTCTCCTTCCCTCGAGTTTGTTTGACACACTTCCTCTTATCATCTCGCTGGAATGCACAAAATTAAAGGCTTTTTGTATAATAAATTATACCCTTCCAAAGTCCTCCTTTGACATGAGTATGAGAATAAGGGCAACTATGCTCAAAACCGTGCCTATAAAAAATCCCACGGAGAATATGCCAAAAACTGCTCCCACCACCGCAATTATCCTGTATTTCCTCATGAAACAGAATATGCCTCCTATGAGGGAAGGGATGGAGATTATTATTATGGCCACAGCCATCATGGGCAGAATATCAATGGCAAATGCCGTTATGGAACGCTCCTTTTCTTCTCCCTCTCCTTTCTCCAGCACAAACCTTTCTCTGAATATGCTCTTTATTGGAAAAACACCTATGCTCACATTTTTTGAAATATAGCCTTCTTTTTCAATCAATATTCTGTGTTTTCCAGAAGAAAGATTTATGGAGAAATATCCCTCTGCATCCGTCTCGGCAATTTTTACCTTCAAACCTTCATCCATCAGATATATGCTTGCATCCTCTATGGGATTATGCTCCACATCCACCACCGCCCCCTCATATATCCCGTTCCCCTGCAGTGCCTCCTTTTCTGACAGCAGGAGGGAAACTCCCATTATTATGCCGAGCAGGAAGACGATTATAAGAAAAATTCCTGCGATGGTGGGTTTGTTTGATCTGGTATCCTTAACGAGAGGGTGTATCGGGCTCTCCTCTTCCCTTTTTTCATGGCTACCCCCATTAACATCCACCTTTATGTGCATCCCGCAGTTGGGGCATGTGGTGCGCTGTATGCCGGTGGCGCCGTCGGGCACCTCCACCACAACGTTTTTGTTGCAGTAGGGGCATCTGGTCCTGCCCTGCATTAAACAACTAATGAATTTTCCTTTATAATGTTTCCTTTGTCGCTAAAGCAGATACATGCTCATTCTCTCGGCCATTTTTATATGTGCTTTCCCCTCGCCCATCACAAAATCTCCATGCCCGGGGTAAAGATTCTCCACATTTAGCTCCACCAATCTTTTTATTGATTTCACAAGTTGCTCGGCATCCCCTCCATAAAAATCTGTTCTCCCTATGCCTCCCCCGGCAAAGACCACATCTCCAGAAAATAATGTCCTGCTTTTTTCGTCATACAGGCATATGCTCCCCGGGGAATGGCCCGGAGTGTGTAAAATCCTGAGTTCTGCCTCCCCGAGAATGATTTTATCTCCTTCCCTTAGTTTTCTTTCCACCTCCGTGGCCTTCTGGACGGCATCAAAGAACATGGCGCTCCACTGCTCCCCCTCCTCCAGAGTTCTCGCCGCCATTTCATGCATGCATATCTCTGCTCCGGTGGCATTCTTTAAATCCGCCGCCCCTCCACAATGGTCAAAATGCTCGTGGGTGAGGATTATGTAATCTATGCTTTTTACTTCCACATATCTGCCTATCTCACTCAGCAATTGCTCTGTATAAAAGCCCGTGCCTGTATCCACCACGGCATTTCTTTTATCCTCTATCAAATACACATTTGACTCAAAGCCAAAACCGAGGAGACGGTGAACAAGCATAACAGTAAACTTTTTCTCCCCTATTTATATTTGGGTGTATGGCGGACAAACAGAAAATTCAGGATAAAATCGAGGATCTCAATGAAATGAGAGCGATGGTGAAAAAAGACCTTGAGGAACTGGAGGAGAGAAGAAGGGATATGAATGAGAAGAAATATCTCAAACTGAAGGAAAAGTACGAAAAGAAACTGGAAAAGATAAGAAACAAAATAAAGGAACTTGAAGAACAGTTGAGGCATCTCTGATATTTTCATATTCTAAAAGGAGGCAGGAGGACGAGGGGGAGGCATTCGATGGGGGCAAAAATCACACAATGACCCTCGTCCTTTGATTTGTTAGCATCCCGGACATATATAAACGTTATAAATCAATGATGAAACAGTGTAGGACAATGATAGAACTTTCATCGGAAATCCAAATGATTTTAATACATGCAAATATTCAAAAGCAATGGATGAACTTGTGGAGATGGCAAGAAATGTGGCAGAGGCAATAACCAGGAGGGTAAAAAGGGAGGCGGTGAGCAAATTTGGAAGGGAAGTGGCAATGGGGGCGGATGGAACCCCCACCCTTTACATAGACAGGGTTGCAGAGGAGGTGGCAATGGATATCATAGGTAAAAAAGCCAACATTCTTTCTGAGGAGATAGGGTTTATTGATAACGATGCTGACTATACCTTCATAATAGATCCCATTGATGGCACGAGAAATGCCGCCCATGGTATCCCCTTTTATTGCGTTTCCATTGCCATAGGAAAAAGAGATGGAAGCACCGATGATGTGGAGTATGGGTTGGTTAAAAATATTCCCACCGGCGATGTTTACGAGGCTTTCAAAAACAAGGGGGCATATCTGAATGGAGAAAAAATTAGAGCGAGCCAGGATTATTCAGATAAAATATTTGTCCTCACCCTTGGAAAATCTGGGAATGAGAAAACATGGAGAAAGGTAAATCTGCACACCATTCGCGCCATGGGTGCCGCCGCCCTGGAGATGTGCCTTGTGGCGAGCGGCGCGGTCCATGCCTACTTCATGCCAAGGGAAATTCTGAGGGTGACAGATTTTGCCGCCGCCTGTCTGATTGTGAGGGAGGCGGGAGGGGAGGTGTATAATGCAGATGGAGAAGTTTTAAAAGTTCCTTACACTTTGAATGTGAGGAGCAGTGTGCTGGCTGTTTCGGAAAGAAAGATAATGGAGGAATTGGTATGAAGTGGGGACTGGTATGCAAGCCGTCATCTGATTCCTTCGCCGTGGGAGAGGCAATTTACAAAATGCTTAATGGAAAAGGAGTTTTTCTCGAGAAAAAAATTGCTGAGCACATGGGTAAAAGGGGGTATTCCATAGAGGAACTGGATTCAAAGGCGGATGCAATGATTGTGGTGGGGGGAGACGGCACCATATTGACGACCCTCCAGCAAACATCCAAACCCATATTCTCAATAAATACGGGCAGAATAGGTTTTCTCACTGAAGTGGAGAAAAAGGATGCTGGAAAGGCGATTCAGAAATTGCTGAAAGGAGAGTATAGAGTGGAGGAAAGGTTAAAATTGAAGGGAAAACTAAGGAAAAAAAGGTTACCGGATGCCGCCAACGAAATAACTATTCATTCGGCCAGCATAGGGAAAATACTCCCCATAAAATTGTATGTTGACGGAATTCTCACCCAATCATTTCTTGGCGACGGCCTCATACTCGCCACCCCCATGGGCTCCACCAGTTACGCCCTCTCTGTGGGAGGGCCGGTAGTTGATCCGGTGCTGGAGGTTTTCATACTTGCACCCATTGCTCCCTTCCGTCACATTGCATCTGCCCTTGTCATTCCTGCAGATAAAACTCTGAAAATAAAGGTGGAAAAGCCGGCCATAATCTCAATAGATGGCATCCACACCTGCGATTTCAAACCCAGTTCCACCCTTTCCATATCAACATCTGAAAAGAAAGCAAGATTCATAAAACTGGAGGACAATTTCTACAGGAAGATATACAGAAAGTTGAGTTTCAGATATCCCAGAAGCCTGTGATGCCCATGATAAGAGGCATAGAGAGGAAATGTCTGGAAATGATAAAGCAATCCGCCAAGGATATGCACCCCAGGGAATTTCTCGCTCTTCTTTCCACGGGAAATAGAAAGGATGTCATATCGGAACTGGTTCTCATTCCACGTATGATGTATGGGAAGAGGCAGGCAACCTTCAACATATATATGGTTCCCTTCGACAGGAGAATAGTGGGCACCGTTCATTCCCATCCAAGTGGCATTCCAAAGCCATCCGAGGGAGATATGCACACCTTCATGAAATACGGGAAAGTGCACATAATAATAGGATATCCCTATGAAGATGATAGCTGGCGTGCCTACGACTACAATGGAAAGGAGATAGATATTGAGGTTATTGAGTAATGGCCATTCATCAAACCAAATACTTATAACGGGCTTTCCATAGATTTTTATGGATGATATCATGCGCCAACTCCAGAGGGCAAAGGAAGAGGATGCCCGATTTGACAGAATACTCGGCTCCATGTGCACCCGCCCCCATCCCGTTTCGGTGAAAGCATATGAGATGTTCATAGAATCCAACCTCGGTGACTATGAACTTTTCCGGGGAAGCAAAAAGCTGGAGGAAAAGGCCATGGAATGGGTTGCAAAACTATTTCATGCTCCCTCCGGCTATGCTGGCATATTCACATCAGGCGGTACAGAAAGCAACATCACAGCCCTCTGGATTTTCAAGAAGTTGAGTGGAAAAAGAGAAATTGTCATTCCCCAGCATGCCCATTTCTCCTTTGAAAAGGCATCATCCATACTGGATATGAAAATGAAAATTGTGGAGGGCAAGTACAGCATGAGGGCAGGGGATGTGAAAAAGCATATTGGGAAAAACACCTCCTGCGTTGTTGCCGTCGCCGGCAATACTCCCTTTGGCAGAATGGATGAAATAGCTGAAATAGCTGAAATCTGCAACGATGAAAATATTTTCCTTCATGTGGATGCTGCCTTTGGCGGTTTTGTGGCACCCTTCATAAGCGAAAAAATCTTCGATTTCAGAGCGGGAATAAGCAGCATATGTGTCGATGGCCACAAAATGGGAATGGCCTGCATACCCTCTGGATTTCTGCTTCTCCGCCACAGAGAATGGCTTGGGGAGATAAAGGTAAGGAGCAGGTGCACCCACACCCGCTTCCAGGCGGGCATGCTGGGCACAAGGCCAGGGGCAGCGGCGGCGGCCAGCTATGCGGTGATGCATCATCTGGGGTATGAAGGTTACAGAAGGGTTGCGGAGAATTGCATGGAGAACACAAGGCACCTGGTGAAACTTCTGGATGAGAGAGGGATTGACTATGTGGAACCGGAACTGAATCTTGTTGCCATTAGGGTGGATGATGTGGATGAAACGGTAAAAAAACTTGCTTCTCTGGGATGGTTTGTTGGGAGGGATGAGGAGAGCGGGATAATAAGGATTGTCGTCATGCCTCACGTTACTAAGGAAATGATTAATAAATTTGTTGAAGATTTGGAGAAGGTGATTCCATGAGAAAACTGGAAGAAAGTTTGAGAAAAGCACCCATAGTAAAAAAAGGAGATTACAACTATGTTGTCCATCCTCTCACGGATGGAATACCCTTCATAGACCCAAAACTTCTGGAGGAGGTGGTGGAGGAGATAAAAAGGGATATGCCCTCCTGCGAGAGGATAGTTACCATAGAGGCCATGGGAATTCCTCTTGCGGCGGTTCTTTCAATAAAAACGGGCATACCCTTCACCATAATAAGGAAGAGAAGGTATGGTTTACCGGGGGAGAAGGAGGTTCTGCAGATAACCGGATATTCGCAGAAAAAACTTTACATAAATGGACTGGAGAAGGGAATGGATGTGGTGATAGTGGACGATGTTTTAAGCACTGGAGGAACGCTTGTGGCGGTGGTGGATGCCCTTAAAGAGATGGAGGTAAATATAAAGGCCATATATGTGGTTATAAATAAGGGGAACATCGAGGAAATGGAGGAAAGGATTGGAATGAAGATAAAAACGCTTGTCAACATAGAAGTGAACCATGAAGTTAAAATATTATGAAATCGACGAAAAAAAACTTTTGCAGGAGGCAAAGAGAGGAAAGAAGGTTGCCATAAAGATGCCTGAGGGATTGCAGCCATATGCGGGGAAAATAATAGAATTTCTTAAGAAGGAAGGGGTGGAAGCATATCTTCTCATGGATTCATGCTACGGGGCATGTGATTTTGTGGAGAGAAGTGATCTGGACAGGATAATATGCATAGGAGAGGCGGAGATGCCCTATTTGAGGAGAGCATACTCTCCTCCAGTTTCCTTTATTGAAGCGAGATACAATTTTGGTGCTGAGTTCATGGAGGAAGTTATTCCTTTTGTTAAAGGAAAAAAACTTGGAATGGCAAGCATAACCCCCTTCGTTCATATGCTGGGGGAATGTGCCTCCCATCTCCGGCAAAGGGGATATGAGGTGAAAATAGGCGGGAAAGGAAGAAGAACAGCCCATGATGGCCAGATTCTCGGATGTGATTTGTCATCCGCGCTTATGATATCCCATGATGTGGATGAGTTCATATTCTTAGGAGATGGATTTTTCCATCCCATAGGTCTTTTTATGGCCACAGGAAAGAGAGTAATAGTGGCCGATCCCATATCCAAAAAAATTTATGGAGAGGAGGTGGAGGCAAGGGCTGAAAGGGTGCTTAAAAGGAGATATGCCATAATGACAAAGGCCATGGAATGCAGAAAGGTGGGAATAATAGTATCCCGCAAAATTGGACAGCGTCGCATGTCCCTCGCCAAAAAAATTAAGAAAATGATGGAAAAAAATGGGAGGAAGGTGGCGATTATTCTCATGGACGAGGTGAGAGAAACAATAGATTATCTCGATTTCGATTGCTATGTCTGCACCGCATGCCCCAGAATAGCGCTGGATGATGATGCAAGATATAAAAAGCCGGTTCTAACCCCTGTGGAGGCGGAAATAATAGCAGGGGAAAGGGAATGGGAGAATTATGAGTTCGATCAGATTTTGTGATTAAAGATTTATGCAGAGTATTTTCTCCATCTCCCTGAAGTCCGAGTTTCCGGCGTTATCATACGCGGTAACCTTCAGAGTGTGCACACCCATGGAGGGATCCCAGAGCCACTCATATGGGGCACTGTAGTCCGGCATCGCATTTCCGTCTGCCTCAAACTCCACCCTCTGAATGCCTGAATGAGCATCGGATGCCGTCGCCTCCACCGTTATTTTTCCTATGATAATGGCATCATATATGGATATGGGCAGCGGAATCGGAGGAATTATGTTTCTCCCAAAGATGTTGATGTACATGTATCCCCTTAGTGGGCGGGATATGTAAACAGAAGGCGGCTGCTTGTCAATGGTGAAATTGCCAGAAGTGGCTGTGCCCACATTTCCGGCATCATCCATGGCGGATATTCTTATCCTGTAATTGCCATCATTCCAATCCTTGGCATTGAAGGTGTATCTCCCATTGTTGGAGTAATTTTCCACCAGAACATTCCAGAATGCACCATCGAAGTATTCTATCTTTATGGTTCCGTCCAGGTCTTCATCTATGAAATCGTATGCTTCCCAGTTCACCTCTATAATTATATTTCCGTACTCGTCCTTTCCATATGCCTTTCCGGCCACCGGCTGATTTATGGTTATTATGGGAGGATGATTGTCGAGAGTAAATATGGGAGAATAGCCCACGCCTTCGTTTCCAGCATCATCTATAGCCACCATCTTTATTTTTGCTTCCTTTGCATCTATGGAAATACCAGAGTTCCATGAAAAATTGCCTGTATTATTTATTCCACTCGCCACCACCATTTCCTGCCAGTTGCCGTCCGAGTCATTGTAAAGGTAGAATATGGAAATGTTTCCATCCAGATTTGTGTCAATGGCATCGGTAATATTCCAATCTATTTCATAATTACCCTTTACAAATCCTCCAGATGGAGATGTTATCTCAATTGAAGGAGGAGTTTTATCAAGTTTTATGGTGGTGTTTTCCGTTGCCTCGTTCCCTGCCCTGTCCGTCACCCTGAAGGTTATATTGTATATTCCGTCTGTGCTGAGAGTGAAAAATCCGGTATAATCCTCCCATACACCCCCTATATTGTAGGTTATCTCATCTATTCCACTCGCCTCATCGCTCGCATTGAGGGAAATCTCCACATTTCCAGCATACCATCCGTTGTTTCCATCTGGCTCAGCGGGAGTAAGACTATATGAAAGAGAGGGAGGAGTTGTATCCACATTTACATAGGCAACCTTGATTTTCCCTTCATTTCCAGCGGAGTCAACGGCATAATACTCCACCACATGTCCGCCATCCCCGAGAGAAAAGGAGAAGGGATTGCTTGTATTCGTGTACCACACCCCATCTATGCTGTAGTTGATGCGGCTTATCGCACTCTCGTTATCCATCGCCTCCATGGTAACATTGGCACTGCTGATAAACCATCCATTATTTCCAACGCTTCCAGTCACTATTATATCTGCTGCGGGAAGGAAAACATCCACCTCCTCCATTAAGGGATAAACATCCTGATTGGCACCGCACGGCACGTTGTAGGGCGAATCTGCTATGCCATCCCCGTTTCCATCCACCGCCCCCTCCGCCGGCGAGTCAAAGTCGCTCCAGTGATTGCCTCTCTGGCAGCCATCATCGCACCATGTATTTGTTCCGGAATCGCAGGCGTTCTGCGTGTTGTTGATGAGGTTATTCATGTAAATGTGATTTGATGAACCTGTGGAAAAAATGCCTATGCCATTCTCCTCAATATTGCATCTCTTTATGGTGTTGTTCTCCCCGGAGAGATTGATGGCAACATCGAAACCACTTATGAAACAGTGCTCTATTTTGGAAAAGGAGGCGTTGATGAATATGCCATTGCCGGACACCCCGCTAATTTCGAAATTGATTATGGACGTATTGTTTGCATTTATTATGATATGTCCATCCAGAGAGGGCATGTTTTTGCCCCTTATGGTGATGCCTTTATTCACCACAACATCCTCATGATAGGTTCCCTCAAAAACAACTATGGCATTGCCCTCGTTTGCCGCATTCAGAGCGCCTCCTATCGTGGAAAAATGGGTTTCGTGCCAGCCCGGTGTGCCGCTATTGTAATCATCGTCCACATATAATGTGCCGGGCCCATCATCTGCAACACTTCCGAAATTGTATGCCAGTATAGGTATCGCTACCATGAGAGCCACGGCAAATGCAATCTTATTCATGATAATGAAAGAGTAACCTAAACATAAATTTTATTATTGTCTTATGTTTAGTCCTCCATGAATAGAATGGAAAAGATCAAGGAACTGGAAAAGAAAATGGAAGAAAACCTCAAACATGTAAAGCACAAGATAGCAATACTTAGTGGAAAGGGTGGCGTGGGCAAGACAACGGTTGCCGTCAATCTCGCCTATGCCCTTGCGGAAAGAGGATATGAGACTGGACTGCTGGACGCCGATATCCATGGCCCCAACACGCCGAAAATGCTGGGAGTGGAACATGAAACCATATATGGCGATGAAAGTGGTATGGAGCCCATAAAGGCGGCGCCACATCTGAAATTGATTTCTCTTGCCTTCATGCTGGGGAAGGATGTACCCGTTATATGGCGAGGGCCTTTAAAAATGACGGCCATAAAGCAGTTCATAGGTGAGGTAAGGTGGGGCGAATTGGATTTCCTCATAATAGATCTTCCTCCAGGAACAGGTGATGAGCCATTAAGCATAGCACAGCTGATAAAGGAGAGTAATGCCATAGTTGTTACAACTCCTCAGGATGTTGCGCTCATGGACAGTAGAAGAGCCGTCAACTTTGCCCGCCAGTTAAACATGAATGTTCTTGGCATAGTGGAGAACATGAGCGGCTTTAAGTGCCCCCACTGTGGAAAGGAGATAAATCTTTTCAAAATAGGGGGAGGAGAGCAGGCGGCCAAGGAAATGGAAGTGGACTTTCTGGGCAGAATTCCCATAGATGCAAATATAGTCATAGATGGAGATGCGGGCATACCCTTTGTGAAGGAGGAAAGTGAGGCAAGTAAATCCTTCAATGAGATAGTGGACAGGGTTATCAAGAAACTTCAGGGATGATCACTCATAAAGACCATCCCTGTAATGACGATAGATACGTTTCACGCCCTTATCATAAGATAACCATCTCTCACGCCATTCCGGATTGATGCTTCCGAGTTCATGAAGAACAATCTCTCTTATCTCACTGCTCTCGATCTCCTCTTTCCCAATCCTTTCTATCTTTCCGGCAATATTTCTGGCTATCTCCGGAGTGGCTCCGCTTTTTATGGCCGAGACAATTATCTTCTCCGGTATGAACTCCTCCTTTCTTCCATCCTTCTTTATCACAACCTTTGGCATTATTAAATGAAGGAGTGAAAAAATAAAAGTTTGATGTTTTTCTGAAATTTTTATATCATTTTCATCCGATGAGAAATTTTATAATAACAGAATACATATTCATTCATGAAATGGATGGTTGTTCTGCTGGCTGCCCTTCTTCTGCTTCCTGTTTCCACCTACAGCATAAATAAAGCGGGGCATGGCATGGAAGAAAATTTTACTGCAACCACAAAGGAAGGAGCGAGCAACGAAATATCCGCAGGAGATGACACCGAATACTGGGCTTTGCTGGTGGCAGTGGGAATATACGCCAATGCCCCCGATATGGATCGCCCCAGTATGCTTTCGGAAGTGAAAAATTTCTACAATACCCTGCTTGTTTCCAGCATGTGGAACGAAAGCCATATAAAAATGATTACCGCCAAGAATGCCACCGTTATAAATATATTCAAGGGGTTCAGATGGCTGGCGGAGAATGCCGATGAAAATGACATATGCCTCGTTTATATCACCACCCATGGTTTCCCAATTATTTTCGATATTCCTCCGTTTGATGAGGCAGATGGTATGGATGAAGCGTTGGCTGCATATCGTGGCTTCCTCCCCTTCCAGAGCCCTTGGAGTTGGGAGCAGCTTGCCAATCCCTTTGGCATAATAACGGATGATGAGATAAATTTCATGCTTAATAGAATAAATGCAAAGGGGATATGCTTCATTGTTGACAGCTGCCATAGCGGGGGATTCAATGATAACTGGAGTTATTCCATCGAGCAGAATTTTGCGAGAGAATTAATAAAGGATTTGCAGGGGAGAAACAGGATTGTGATGGCATCGGTACCGGAAGAGGATGTGTCCTATGGCTCCTTCTTCAGTCATTATCTTATAGAGGGAATGGAAGGATATGCCGATGAGAATAAGGATGGAATATGCACCGCAGAGGAAATTTTCAATTATGCGGAGCCAATAATAAGAGAGAATACGGGAATGGAACCCCAGATGTTCGATGATTATCCCGGGGAAATGCCACTGAGAGAGGTGGAGCTCCCGCCGGAGATAACATCCGTGGAAGGAAATGAAATAGGAAAAACAAATGTAACAAATTATTATGCCGTAACCGCCTCAGATCCGGAAGGGGACAGAATA
>Ga0164318_10002298_pt1 | contig 17688 bp, 10 predicted proteins | sample GuaBasSedimGuay9_FD_113734 | JGI IMG/M metagenome (GOLD analysis project Ga0164318, IMG submission 113734) | Subseafloor sediment microbial communities from Guaymas Basin, Gulf of California, Mexico - Guay9, Core 4571-4, 0-3 cm | ecosystem: Environmental > Aquatic > Marine > Hydrothermal vents...
AGAGGCGGTCAGCTCCAAGCGATCAACATGATTTTATGGGGACATGACATTCTCGGTCTTTTCCCGACTGGATACGGTAAGTCGCTGATTTACAGAACATTATCTTTGATGCTCGATGGGATCACGCTCGTCATTTCACCGCTTATTTCGCTGATGAAAGACCAGACCGAGTTCGCTATGAGGATCGATCCTCGTTGGGCGACATTCATCAACAGCACATTGACACCTGATGAGCGGCGGAAAAGGCTGTGGCAGGCCGTTCATGGCGAGTTTAAGATGGTTTACATTGCGCCAGAACGACTTAGGATGAGGGATTTCAGGACAGCTTTGAGGATGTTCGACTTTTCGCTTTTGGTGATAGACGAAGCCCACTGCACGGTCATGTGGGGCTACGATTTTCGGCCAGATTATTTGAAAATCAAGGATTTGGGGGGATATGCCGCTAATATCCTTGCACTTACAGCGACGGCCACGCCGTCGATGGCTCAGGAAATCGTCAAACTTCTCGGTGGAAACATGCGGATACTGCGGGCACCTTCTCTGATAAGGAAAAACATTGCGCTTAAGGTGATTCCAGTTCGTGATGTCCACGATAAGTTTTTGCATTTGAGGGAATTGTTGAAAAGCGGGCGTCAGACCATCGTCTATGTGGCAACGCGTCGCGACGCAGAACTTGTCGCCGATTTCGCGAAATCCATAGGCCTGAAAGCCGCTTCCTACCATGCTGGTCTTTCCAATGCGATGAGGACTGAAAGGCAGAACCTTTTTATGGACAACGGGATAGATGTCCTCGCCGCTACAAGCGCCTTTGGCATGGGCATCGACAAGCCCGACATCAGGCAAATTGTCCATTGGTCGATTCCAGAGTCGATTGAGGCTTACTATCAGGAAGTTGGGCGTGCAGGCCGAGACGGGCTTCCAGCCGATGCGGTGCTCCTGTTCTCGATGGACGATGTCGAACTGCGCAAGTTTATGATCTCCAATTCGATAGTTGATGTGGACTTGGTCGTTAAAGTGTTCGATTTGATCTCAAAAGCCGCAGGAGAACGGCGGGAGGTCTATCTGCCGATGGACGAATTTTTGTCAAAGACGGATGCCGATGAGACCGAGATAAATGTTGCGATAAGTGTGCTGGAAAGAGGTGGCTTGATAGCTCGCAAGCCCGACCTGACTGAGGAACTTGTTGGGAGCGATGCAACACATAAATTTGCCATCAGGCCGCTCGATGCGCTCGGTGTCCTCCCCTCAGAGGTCGAGGATGCCATTTGGGACGCACATTTTCGCCATAACCTTAACATCCACAAGGTCGGCCGCACATGGATGACATTTGAAATCAGGAATCGACTGAGTCCCAAGATGTTGCAGAAGATCGAAGTGTCTATCGAACGGATGAGGCGGTGGAAACTAAAGGCCTTTGAGCGGATGCTGAATGAGTTTGTGGGGTCAAGTGGATGCAGAGAGGCCGCTGTGGCTCAATATCTCGGAGAAAAGCATTCCGAAAGGTGCGGACGATGCGACAGATGCGGGACAGAAGGCTGCGGAATCCAAGAGAAACTCTTTGTCAGGATGCAATTGTTCAAAATTAGGGATGGCTCTGAGGTCGAAAAGTGGGCTGCCGCTGAGCTTTTGAGTAACGGACTTGTTCGTTTGGACGGCGACTCTTTCGAGTTAACCGACAGAGGGACAGCACTTTTGAACGGCGACATGGATGTCCAACTCGACGCTCATTTCAGACTGAGCCCGACCAGAACACATGCTTTTTGGAATGCATTCCTCGATGTGAACTCATTTTCAGCCCGTTTCGACAACAAAATTGTTCGAAACTTTTGGTCAAAGCTGTGGAAACCGGCCTTTCCAAAGGACCAAACGATAGACGATTTCCTCAAAATGCCTCACCCCATAAGGTTTGGAGGAGAGCGCTTTGAAGGGGTCGCCCTCGATTACTTTCGGCGACCCGAAGATAGAAGGTTCAGCGACAAGTTCCTGACACTCAGACTGTTGGAGAGAGGTAGGGCACAATGGAACTACGATCTGCTTGCTCGTGAATTGACCGAACTTGTCGAAAACGAAGGCTGGACATTCAATTTTGTAACGGCCTATGCCGAAGCGGTCGATCAGCTCGTCGTCAAAAGGATCTCAAAACGCATAGCAAAGATGACAGGCGCTAAACCTGCGGACATCTCCGTTTGCTTTTCCCAGAGCTTGTTGGTAGTGGCCGATGTGTTCACAGGAAAGAACTTCTTGAGATGGGTTTCACAGAGGAAAATCGGACGAAATTGCAAACTTTTTGTCGCTGCCGTCGTTTACAGGTCTCGCTGATTATCCCTGCTTTTGGATCAACTTTTCACGATATTCCGCCAATCCGGGGATCGGGAGGACGATGTGAAGTCCTTTGTTGCCATGGAATTGGCATGCGATCTCACATGCAAGGCACTCGGTGCATTTGCCTTTTTTGACATCTTCTGGCTCGAGAGCGATGACCGGCTTGCCATCCTCGAGCTTTAAGACACCGGCCGCACACGCTTCGATGCACGGTTTGGACTCGCATTTTTCACAGGCCGCATGGTCTATCCAAATCTTGCCTGTCAGGGTCTCGATAAGATATTCGCCCTCTTTGGGTTGATATTCCTTGTGAGGCACGACCTTGTGAAGTTTTCGGCCGTTCTCCTCGACCAACTTTTTGAGCCTTTCGGCACAGAAGTCAGGCGAATCGTCCTTGCCATAGCCTTCGACTTTGCCCGGAATGTCCTTGAGATAGGTGTGAAGCAATTCGATGGCCTGCTCCTCCATGTTTCCGCCGACGCGAAGGACGGCAGGGATCTCGATGTTGTCCTCAAGGAAGGCTTTGATGAGGCCTCTTGCAAGGTTGGTCTGTTCCTGAGAGGCAAGTCCTGAGCCCGAAGCGAAATATCCGACGATGTTCGGCTGCGAAAGGATGATCTTGGCGGCGCGATAGACCTTTGAGGCGGGCGGATTGCCGCTCGTGTCAGTGAAATTGGCAGGTTTAAATCCCTTGTTGATAACGGCATCCATAGACATCATCGAACCACCGCCACCACCGCCGTGAAATCCGATATGTTTTCCATCCGGTGGAACATCGAGCACCATCTGAATGAAGTAAAAAGTGCCACGATAATCGTCTTTTTCGACATTGAAAGCGATCTTTTCGAGTTCCGTAGCCGGGCGCGGCAGTTCGCGCGCAATCTCGATGTCGAGATCGGGATGTCGATAGACCGCATAATCGTCGATCACGATATGTGCATCGAGTGCAACAACTTCTCCGTCTTTTGTCAGGGCGAGCGGGTTTGTCTCAAGCGAACGGGCGTCATACATCACCATAGCCTTGTAAAGTTTGGCCAACGCATCTCCAATTTTGATCAACAATTTGCCTTTAATTCCGGCCTGTCTTGCAAGTTCGCGTCCCTGATAGCTGTAAAAGCCTTTGACCGGGTTGATGTGGGTCTTCGCTACGGCTTCAGGATGCTCTCGTGCGATCTCCTCGATGCCGACGCCGCCTATCGAGCTGAAGATCATCAATGGGCGCGCCTCAGCATCATCGACGATGATTCCAGCGAAAAACTCACGCTCAATTTCGAGTTTCTTTTCGACAAGCAACGCCTCGACGGTGAACTCGCCCCAGCGCATTCCGAGCATCTCGCCTGCCGCTTTGCGCACCTCGTCAGCGTTCTCGGCGAACCGCACGCCGCCCTTGCCCGTCCGTCCAGTCTCCCAAATCTGAACTTTTAACACCACCGGATAGCCTATTCTCTCAGCAATTTCCACCGCTTCATCAACACTCCTTGCAACGCCGCCCTCTGGAATCTTTATCCCGACCTTTTTGAGGATTTCTTTTGATTGGTATTCAAAAAGTCTTGCCATGACATCCTCCAGTTTCTAAGTCTCAAATACCTACAACGGAAAGCGGTTCAATGATAAGCTATGAAAACGGGCAATTCAAAAGCGGCTGAGCTCATCGGTAATCTCCCCCAGAGGGGGGGAGGAGAATTTTGCCCCCATCCTGACCTTCCCCCAGAGGGGGAAGGAACATTCTCCCCCTCGCCCTTGAGGGAGAGGGGGTTGGGGGATGAGGGTGTAAGTCCACATTCACGAATAACTTTCGACATTGATGGCGATGAGACTGGATGACTGTCGAGATGATGCGTTACAAAGGAATTGGAGAGGCTATTTCGCTGAAAATCCGACAATTATCCCAACACCACGAACTAAATAACTAACAGCTTTGCTCTTTTGACGCTTATCCGCTGTTTCCATATCATATTTGCCGCTATGGATGCCAAAATTGAGAAAATTTTGAAGAATTTCAAAGAGTCGTGGGACGCATATCCTATTGTGCGATGCATGTTTACACGCACAGAAATGATCGAAATATTGAGCCACAGTGGAATAACGCCTCGAGGCGGTAGAAGATTTTCCAATTTCCCGACTTCCGATTTGGCACTCGCAGTCTCAAATGTCATGGATTCTATGAGCAACAAGGAACTACGCCACATTCTCAGCTCTTTCGTCAGGAAAAACAGCGACTTGATAGAGCGTTATTCAAAGATGTCCGTGTCGAAAATGCAGCAGTATCTCAACGGAATTGTCCTTAAAGATGTGAATCCAAAGGAACTCGTCGCGATACTTTTTGCGGTTGTTATGGACAATCGAAAGAGCTTTAACGCTCTGAAGTCCAGGGTGTTAGCACTTGTCGAGGCCAAAACGCTGGACATGGACAAGGTTTGGGAAATAGGAAAAAGCAAGCCGCCTGTGAAGGAAGAGATCACTAAAACCGCATTGACTTCACTTTCACGCTTACAGACAAAATCCCAATCTCGCTCAACGAAGTCGGTGCTCGAAATAGAAAAGGAGATTGAGAAGTATCGAGAGAAGATCGAGGAATATCGTCGAAAATGCGATGATCTTATGCGCGAAATCGGACGCATTCGATCCAGAACGCAATCGATGCGCAAGCATGTCGATGAGATCAAAATGGAGCTTAAGGAGCTGCGAAGGCGAGAAGCAGAACTTATCCAAAAGAACAAGAAACTCGAACGCGAAAATCAGGAGCTTAAAGAACGCCTGAAAGCCCTTCAGCAACAGCAACCACCTTCGGAAACCGAACTTATGCTCAGATTGGAAAAACATATCCGAAAGTTGAGAGACTCTATGGACTACTATGTCCAAAAGTTGGGTTCTATCGAGGAACAGCATGCGCATGATGTCCAGAACATCCTGAACGAAATCTCTAAGCTGAAATCACATGTTATCGAAGTCCAAGAGTCTGCCGCTCAGGGGTTCGATGCACAAAAAGATGCTCTACTGACCCTGTCAAAAGAACTTTCGGACCTCAGACACTCCGTGAACCGACTCGCTCATTCGATTGAGCGTGTCGAACACAAAGAACACAGAGAGACCACAGGCGGAAATCGGATAGGTGTGTTCGTAGATGTTCAAAATCTCTATTACGCTGCAAAGGATATGGGCGGCAAACCCGACTATCGGAAGCTCAAAGATTTCATCCTGAGCGGGCGCCGTCCGGTTGGACTTTACGCCTATGTCGTGATCAACCCTTCAACACCTGATCAAGAGCGGTTCCTGCACTTCCTCGAAAACGAAGGGTTCACAGTTAAGTCCAGATTTGTCAAAAAGTTCTTCGATGGAAACATGAAAGGAAACTGGGACCTTGGGATCGCCGTCGATATGATCGAGCAGGCGGAGAAGATGGACATCGTGGCGCTTGTGTCAGGAGATGGGGATTTCGCCCCTGTCGTCAGAATGCTTCAAAGGATGGGTAAGAAAGTCGAGGTCTATTCGTTTGAAAACACAATTTCAAGCGAACTTAGGGAAGCAGCCGATATGTGCAAACTTTTGGATTTCAGCTTCATTATTCCGGAGTGAACTTTTCATGAGGTACACAGTCGAGGAATTAGCCCGTGCAGTTGATGGAGAGGTCTTCGATGTCGAAGAATCCGCTACGGTTACGGGTGTTTCCACAGATTCGCGCCATGTAAAAACAGGAGACGCCTTTGTCGCAATCAAAGGGGATAAATTTGACGGACATGATTTCACAGGCTCCGCCATCGTGAATGGAGCCGTAGTCTGCATCGTCGAAAGGGGACGCCGCTATTACGGACTTCCGCGAATCGAGGTCGCAGATACGCTTATAGCTCTTGGCCATCTGGCAAAGTTCCACAGAATCCGAACTGCACCACATGCCAAAGCGATAGGCATCACCGGTTCGGTCGGCAAAACTACAACCAAGGAACTGATAGCGCTGGTGTTGGAAAGGAAGTTCAATGTAACAAAAAGTCCGAAAAGTTTTAACAACGCAGTCGGTCTGCCTCCGACCCTGCTCAGGGTGTCGGAAACGACAGAGTTCATCATCTCCGAAGTAGGGACAAATCACCCCGGTGAAATAGCTTATCTTGCGGCAAGGCTTCGGCCGGATGTTGCGGTTTTGACACGGATAGGCTATGCACACATAGGTTTCTTTGGCTCCACCAAAGCAATTGCACATGAAAAGGCCGATCTTTTCAGAATCCTGCCTTCAGGCGGCCTCGCCGTCCTCAACGCTGAGTCTCCGCATATCGATGTTTTTAAGAAAAGCATCCCCGAAGGCGTGGAGATCATGACTTACGGCCTTTGTAAATCGGTCGATGTAGCGGCGGAGGCTGTCGAACCTCTCGGTTTCAACATCACTAAGTTCAGAGCACTTGGAGTCGATTTCAAAGTGAATTTGCCTCTCTCTTTGATCGAAAATGCATTGGCTGCGATCGCCGTCGGACATGCACTTGGAATACCTGTCGAAGAGATTCGAGATGCCTTATCGGAGTTCAAAGGTATGCCCATGAGGATGGAAATCACTGAAATAGAGGGCGTTACCATCGTAAATGATGCATATAACGCAAATCCTGATTCGATGACCGCACTTTTCAGGACATTCAGCGCACATCCGAACAAGGACAAACTTATCTTTGTGTTGGGCGACATGTTGGAACTGGGCGATTTCAGCGAGCAGTTGCATCGAGAAGTCGGACGCGCTTTTGTGGATGCCGGATTCAAAAGACTCGTGGCGGTTGGCAAACAAGCGCGTTTTATTGCAGAGGAGGCCATGCTTGGCGGTGCAAAAGTGTTTTACTTTGAGAAGGTTGACGATGTTGCAGACCTGTTGGTGGCAATGCTGAGGCAAGGGGATACGCTGGTGCTAAAGGCTTCGAGGAGGATGCAACTCGAAAAAATAGTGGAGGAATTGAAAAATGCTTTACCATCTGCTTTATCCGCTTAGAGACATCTTCTTTGGCTTCAATGTGTTTCGATACATAACATTTCGGGCAGCATACGCTGCAGTCGTGGGGTTCATTGTGACTGTGTGGCTTGTGCCCAAGATCATAAAGTGGAGCGAGCGACATGCACTCAAGGAGCGCATATCCGAAGACGTCCCGGAACGCCACCGTGTGAAGGAAGGAACGCCGTCTTCGGGCGGACTTGCATTCATCGCTGGCGTAACAATTGCGGTAGTCCTTTTTGCGAAATTGACCAATCCGTTTATATGGGTCGCTCTTGGAACAACTATCTATTTGGGAATCATGGGATTCATCGATGACAAAATCAAGCTGATGGGACACAAAAAGCGCGGGATGTCCAAAAGGTGGAAATTGATCTTGCAATCTGTGTTGGCGCTCGCTGTGTTCGCTTTCATCTTTCTGAAATACCCTGAAGGTGTCAAATTTAACGGAGAAATCGTTGATGCACGGACAGTTATACACAGCTTGTTTTTCAAAAGGGTGTGGATCAACCTATCGTTTTTTTACCCCATTTTTCTCCTTTTTGTGTTTGTCGGCACGACCAACGCCGTGAACCTGACCGATGGCCTTGACGGACTTGCGGCTGGAGCCGCCCTATCGCCCATAGCCGCCTTCACAATAGTTGCCTATGTCGAGGGACATGTGAAGATAGCACACTATCTCCATGTCCTTTTTATTCCGGGAATCGGCGAACTCTCGGTGTTCGGGGCAGCATTTTTCGGCGCTTTGCTCGGATTCCTTTGGTATAACTGCCATCCAGCCGAGATATTCATGGGCGATACTGGGTCGCAGGCGCTCGGCGGCGCTCTGGCTATCATGGCGATACTCACCAAGCAGGAAGTCCTGCTTGCAATAGCCGGTGGCCTTTTCGTCATAGAGGCCGTTTCCGTGATAATCCAAGTTATCTATTTCCGCAGAACCGGCGGCAAAAGGTTCTTCCTCAGAGCGCCGATCCATCACCATTTTGAACTCAAAGGATGGCCTGAACCGAAGATCGTGGTCAGATTTTGGCTGATCTCACTGATATTTGCACTTTTCGCCATATCGACTTTGAAAGTGAGGTGAATTTTTCATGGATGTCGATTTTTTGAGGGAACTTAAGGGCAAAAAAGTTACTGTTTTGGGAGGCGGAAAGTCGGGACTGGCGGCTGCTAAGCTCCTGAGAAGGCTCGGCGCAGAGGTGTTCCTGTCGGACATCGCCCCACTTCCTGACGAGGTGAAGTCAAAATTGGACGAAATGGGAGTCCGTTTTGAGGATGGTGGTCACACGGAGCTCGCACTCGAAACCGAGATGATCATCACAAGCCCCGGCGTCCCAATACATTCCGACATCATAAAGAAAGCAAAAAGCAGAGGGATCAGGGTCATCGGGGAGTTGGAACTTGGATTTCGAGCCATAGACGGGACCGTCGTTGCGATCACCGGCACCAACGGAAAGTCCACTGTTTCCAGTTTGATAGCGCATATTTTGCGAAAACGGAATGTGTTTTTGTGCGGCAACATAGGAAATCCACTTTCGGAGTTCGCATTTAAAAAGGGCATCTTTGTTCTTGAAGTCTCAAGTTTTCAACTGACCACGATTGAGGAGTTCAGGCCTGCAATAGCGGCCATCCTGAACATCGCAGAAGACCACACAGATTGGCACGGTTCGTTTGACGAATATGTCCGTGCAAAGAGGATGATCACGAAAAATCAGCGCTCAAACGACCATCTGATTCTGAATTTCGACGAGCCGCTGGTGAGGGACACAGCGCTTGAGACATCCGCTAAGGTGCACTTTGTCAGTTTGAAAGAGGCTGTCAACGGCGCATTTTTCATGGACGGCGCACTGCTTGTGGAGTCGGATAACTATCATAAGGTGCTGTTGCAGGCAATCGACATGAAAATCAAAGGGTTACACAACATCCAAAACGCACTGTTTGCGGCGGTCGCCGCAAAACTTGCAGGCGCTGACTTCGACGAGATCCGAGAGGGACTCCGAACCTTTGAAGGGTTGCCGCACAGACTCCAATTTGTGGATGTGATAAACGGCGTCGAGTTCATAAACGATTCCAAAGGGACAAACCCTCACGCCGTTGAATGGGCGCTTAAGGGGTTCAAAAAGAAGGTGATTTTGATAATGGGCGGCGAGGACAAAGGCGTTGATTTCACGCCGCTGGTCAATTCGGTTTGGCATAAAGTTAAACTTTTGATAGTCATGGGAAAAGCGAGACGGAAACTGAAGCGCGTTTTTGCCAACATCGTGCCCACAATAGAAGCTCAGAACATGGATGACGCCGTTCTGAAGGCCTATCGCGCCGCAGATCCAGGAGATACCGTCCTTTTGTCGCCGGGATGTGCGAGTTTTGACATGTTCAAAAACTACAAGGAAAGGGGGGAGAAGTTTGTCCATGCGGTCAAATATCTTAAGGCTCAAGAGGAGGGCGTATAGCGCAAGGTTCGACCCGTTCATAGCCGTTCCCGTAGCTGTGCTGACCGTCATAGGGATAGTCGTGGTCTATTCGTCATCGTTCTACATATCCGCAAGGGAGTTCGGCATGGGGACAACGCATTTTTACTTCCTAATGAGGCACATAACCGCTTTGCTTGTCGGCGTTGTCGCCTTGTTCGTCCTGAGTGCGATTCCATCCGAAGAACTTCTGAAATGGTCTCGAATGCTCATCGTCATGTTGATAGGTTCGGTAATAGCGCTGCTCCTTTTTGGAAAGACAGTTGCAGGTGCAAAAAGATGGTTCAGGATAGCATCTTTTGGATTTCAACCCTCTGAGTTGGCAAAGGTCATTCTCGTTCTGTATCTTGCAGATTACATCGGCCGAAAACAGGTGATCGCATCCTTCAAAAAGGAGCTGCTCCCTCCACTCATAGTCATCCTCATGGTCGTAGTGCCTGTGGCATTTCAACCGAGTGTCTCGATGGCGTTTCTCCTTATGGCCATATCGCTTACGACACTGTTTTACGGAAATCTAAAGTTGAGATACATCTTTGTGCTTTCGCTGATTGTGGCAGCGTTTTTCATCCTTCTTTACAAAACTTTTCCGCATGCCCGCATGAGACTCCACATGTTTTTGGGCGAAAAACCGTATCAGGTTAGGCAGGCGATGGCGGCTCTGGCCGAAGGTGGAATTTTCGGAGTCGGCGTAGGAAAGGGCATAATGAAATTCCTCTACCTCCCGACTCCCCACACCGACTTCATCTATGCCGTCATAGGCGAAGAAATGGGGTTTGTGGGATCGTCAATCGTCGTTTTGATGTTCGCACTCATAGCGATGAGGGGATACAGGCTGGCTGGTGAACTGATGTTGTTCGGCAGGAGATACTTGGCTGATTCGGTTCTGGCGTTCGGCCTTACAACGGCCATCGTTCTGACCGCATTCATCAACATTTCCATAGTGCTCGGAAAACTTCCGCCGACAGGGATCCCAATGCCCTTCATAAGTTACGGCGGATCAGCAGCTTTGGCCAACTTTTCCGCCGTCGGAATACTCCTATCACTCTCCTCAAAACTCAATCGATTGAAGGCTGAAAGACTTCCTGTCTGAGAAGCGACATGGATTCAAATCCAAAATTTTCAATCAAACACATCTCAACGATTTTGTTCGGCAGTATTCAAGCACTTTTTTCCTAATTCTGGGTGGGATTTCCCGTTTGAAAGGCATCTTTTTGGCAAAACCGAACTTAAGGATGAGGTTATGGGCTAATTTGAGGACAGGCTCTATGCCTTTCTCGGTTATCCAAGCGACTCTGTCCCCATCGGTGTGTCCAAGAGCGGACGGCAACCCGCCGACTCTGGCAAGGTTGATCGAAGGTATCCCTCTGAGACCAAAAGGGATGCAGTCGCTGCTATAAATCCCCTGTGATGCGGAAATGGACATCTGCAGTTCCTTAGCTGCTTTGAGGACAAAGCGTTTTAACTCGTAATTTCCAAGAATCACCGCTCTGTTCTGACCGAAGGTGTCCCCAACGACATCGATATTTATCTGGATGTCGATGAGTCCCAACATGTCCTCATGCTTCATAGCGTATTCGTAGCTTCCCACTAAACCTAATTCCTCACCGCTGAACCAGATAAATCGCACCTTCCTGTTCAGGCTCGGCCTCAGAGACTTCAACGAACGCGCAAGTTCCACGAGGACGGCAGTGCCACCGCCGTTGTCCGATGCACCGGGCGAAAATGCAACTGTGTCATAGTGAGCTGTTACGAGGATCTCATGTCGCCTGTTTCCGTAAACTGCAACTATGTTGTGTCCTGTGGACTTCTTTTGTTTGTATTCGCCATGAATTCGGACAAACTTGGCCATCGATCGAAAGAGTTTGTAGCCAGTTTCATAGGAGATAGAGACTGCTGGCAGAACTTTGCCCATCTCTACGGCCTTGTAGGGCAGATGGTTTGTGGAAATTCCACGCATCGGACCGGAGATCCTGATAAATCCTTTGGCACCATAAGACATCAATTTGAGAAGCTCTTTGGGAAGTATCGGTGAATAGGTCAAGACGATTTTGTCCTTAACATCTTTTTCACGGGCAAATTTGACGGATTCCACAAAGGCTATTTTGCCCTCGACATCGAACGGCTTGGTCAACGAGAAAGGGCGTGCTGGATGGCGCTGTCCCTCAAACTCAATCCAGCCATCTCCTCGTTCAAATGTCAGGAGATCAAATTCCTCGACTTGTGGGTCATAACCCGCCTGTCGCAGTGCCGAGAGGATCAAATCCATAGCCTTCTGTTCTTCCGGACTGCCAGCAGTCCGCTCGAAATCAATTGACTGCAAAAACTCTAACGCCCTTTTTGAAGAGAGCATCGTGCACCTCCTCCGTGCTTTTTATGACTTTTTTGACTTTGCAAACCACACTGCGAGCGCCACAATAGCGGCGGTCTCAACTCTCAACACCCTCACGCCCAAGTTAAAAAATGTAAAATTATGATTTTCAAGCAGATCCTTTTCATCGTCTGTAAATCCGCCTTCCGGTCCCACAACGATGGCAGCTCTTTCCTTCAGATTCAGTTCGATCAAGTGGGGTTCCGCATCGGGGTCGGCTGCGAGTTTCAACTCACAATCGGCCACGAGTTTTAGAGCATCTTCAAGGGAGGTTGTGCTGTAAATTTTTGGGATGGAAGCTCTTCCACATTGTTTGGATGCGGATATTGCGATTTTTCTCCACCGCTCGGTTTTCCCCGAAAGGGTTCGCTCGGTTCGATTAAATCTAACGGGTATTATCCGATCAACTCCTATCTCAGTGGCTTTTTCTACCAAGAAATCCATTCTGGCGGGACGAGGGACGGCTGTAATGAGCGAGACTTTGAGCTCAGGGTCTGCTGCCCAAGTGGTTTCAAGGACTTCTAAATATGCCTTTTGTCCTTTTAAATCGATTTCTTTAATTCTTGCGATGAATGCATGTCCTTCGCCGTCAATAATTCTTATCAGGGAACCGATTTTCAATCTGAGAACATGGACGGCATGATGAAACTCGTCTCCAACGAGTTGAGCGGATTTCAAATTTCTTGAGAACAAATCATTTGGGACAAAGAAAGTGCGCATGTCGATATTTTATGGCTTTTGTGTGGAATTGGGTAAAAAAAGAAAGTCGGGGCGAGTGGATTTGAACCACCGACCTCTTGGTCCCGAACCAAGCGCGCTAACCAAACTGCGCTACGCCCCGACGTGAGAGACCATTTTGATGGAGGGTAAGCCCACGCCCGGATTCGAACCGGGGACCTCTTCCTTACCAAGGAAGTGCTCTGCCTCCTGAGCTACGTGGGCGAAAAGACAAGAGCGGGAGACGGGATTCGAACCCGCGACACCCAGCTTGGAAGGCTGGAACTCTACCAGGCTGAGTTACTCCCGCTCGTTTTGACAAATGGAGGGGGGAGGATTCGAACCCCCGAAGGCTAAGCCAGCGGGTTTACAGCCCGCCCCCTTTGGCCGCTTGGGTACCCCTCCGTATTTAAAAGCTGGCGGAGGGATTTGAACCCCCGACCTGGTGATTACAAATCACCTGCTCTACCGGCTGAGCTACGCCAGCCCATATCCTTACAATCTTTTCAAAGAGTTTTGTTAAAGGGGCTAATAATTTAGCGCCACCTAAATTAACTGTCAAGGTGTTCAGTTAATGTTAGTTAGAACAGGTGAGTGGAATTTGTGCCATGATTTCAAACACATCCGTGTCAGTCCACTCGTTTAGGGCATCATCAAGCGCAGCTTCATAAGGGATCCCGTCAACAGCGGATGAGTTCTCCAACCCACCAGCAACCCAACATTTTATGTTGATGACATCGGTCTGTAGCATCCCGCCTATCATGTCCCAAGGGATAGCTATCTCGATGGCCGCCAATCCGTTGCGCTGATCACCGGTGAACGCATATTGGCTGTTCTGTAAGTCATGATACTCCCATCCTCCGGCTGTGAATTCACATAGCTGTGCAGCACCTATATCCGCAGTCTCCGCATTCCACCAGAAATAGACTTCGTAATCCACACCGACGCCCGAAAATCCTATCAGCCGGTTCCAGCAATCGACTGTGTCATCCTCGAAGCCGCCGTCTCGAATGTCCAACGCAATACCATAGGCCAACTCCCAATTGGACAGGTTGTAGGTCGAGATGGCTATGTAGAGGTTTTGGTCATCGTAAGCTGCATAAAGCCCATGAAGGTTGGCGCCTTGCAAATCAGGAGATGAGATCTGCGATGTGTCAATAAGTTGCCATCCCTCAGATAGATCTATCACGCCATCCAAGACGATGCCTCCGGTGGTGGGTTCAAGTCGGAGGATGACTTCTGTCGTTTCACCCTGAGCAACAAAGACATCGAAAGCGGTATCCGAGACATATCCGGAAGCCGCTGCGATTACAGTGTAAGTTCCTTCACTTAGTCCGGTAAACTCGAAGTCGCCGTCAAGCGTATCCGAAGTCGTTGATTTTACCAAACTACCAGAGGTGTCAAGCAGGCTGACAGTAGCTGTCGGATAGGGTGGGGAGTCGATATCCGTAAATTCAACAGTTCCGATAATGACTCCGCCAAGCTCCTGTTGGACCAGCTCAAACTCATAATAGAGTGTGTTTTCGTTAAAAGTTACCCTCCAGAGACCGGATTGTGGAATGGAAACCTCTATATGCTGACCGAGTCCGCTGGCGTTTGGAACAGCATATCCTGTCAGACTATCGGGTTTAACCACATGGGTATCGCCGTAAGCCACTTCCCAATTTCCGTTTGGAACAAATTTGAACTGAACCATTCCTTCTGTGAGCCTTTGTTCGGTCTGCCAAGTCCAGTCGTCCACGAGTTCCATCAACGGGGCGTTCTCCAGATCCCAATCGTTGAAACTCCCGACAAATTGCATCTTTTGCCAGTTGGTAAGGAATCGTCCTCCCGGTGGACTGAAATCCGGCTCGTTCAGCTCCTTGCATCCCTCGAACAAAAGAGCTGAGAGTGTCAACACACTGAGCAACACATATAAAATTTTGCGGTTCATCTTGATCCTCCTAAAGCAAGTTAAATCTTCTCAACGCATTTGCAACCCTTCTGTCACCTCTTTTTTCGCCTGCTTCAACATTGTCCTCCTGTCCCAAAAGATCAGGGTTATCACGGCGACCACCAAAGTCGTAAAGACTCCGGTCAGGGCCAGAAGTATCGAGTAAAGCCGATCAAATTGAGCGTCTATCTCGTCAAACCTTTGTTCAATAGCTTCAAAGCGTCGATCGATGGCCTCGAAGCGCTGCTGGTCGATTGATTTGAACTTTTCATCGTGCTGTGCAAGTTTGAGTTTTATCTCCATCAGCTCACGATAGAGCATCTCATTGGTAACCTTGAAGTTGGGCATTGGCACACTTATGGCCGATGTGCCAGGGCTATCCAAATTTTTGGCGCCCAAAGTCGAGACACTCAAAAGCATCACCATCAATACCAACAGACTCACCCTCATAATTTCCCCAGTTTATTTCGATTCTCCGAACACCGAGTTTCCAATGGTAATGGACGATGTTGACAAAGGGAAATCCCACAGAAGGCTACCTCCCTTAAATACTTGCTGTTTGCCGTGAGACGAGGAGTTTATAGAATTTAAAAGGAATTTTTCGAGTTCGCTGAACATCACAACCCCATTAGAATCAATGTCGGCTTCCCCTTTAAGACCTTTCATAGTCCGCTCCGCAAAGAGAGTAGTCTTTCCATCCGAGGATATTATCGACACCGATTGTCCCGCCGTGGAGACGAGTAATCTTATCCGTCTATGCCCATATTCAAGAGGAACAGTGGAAAGCAGTCGATTCAAGGATAATGCGATATCGCTTTTGTCCAAACTTATGTTTTTGTAGAAACTTTTGACATTTTCTACCGCAGTTGGATTAACTGCATCCACTATCATGCAAATATTCGGCGGAAATGACAGAGGGGTAAGTAGTTTCATAACTGTCCTCAAGGATAGACTTGTGCTTGATAAGTTGCTCATTCGCGTATCACTGGTCAAAAAGTAAATATCATCATTGTAGGTAGGTTCATAAAATGCTTGGCCGAAATATACAAACAATACACTGCTGTTATATGCGTTTTGAGCCTTTATAGCTATCCTTCTAATTTCGGCCTCGATTTGTTCAGATGTCGCTTCAGTGCCTATGAGCAACACGATGTTCTCAATGGGAATGTTAAGTGTATTTATCAAAGTCTGATAGAATTCCCGTGCTGCATCGATAGCATAATCTGTCGGGATAATCCCGCCGTCACGGTAACTTCTATCAACTCCAATAATCACAACAAAAAGTTTGTCGAGTTCACCCTTCTGAACAATGAATTTTCGTTCAAAAATGAACCGGGGGAAGTCTTTGACCTTTAGTGTGATGATGTAAAGCCCGTCCTCATCAAGATTTGGTACAGAAAGCTTAAAATAGAACACTTGCTTTCCCTCAAATTCTCCTTTTGGCACGAGGCTGTCTGGTCTTATGAGGGTAAATGGGGACTCGTTATGACCACCAACTGGTTGCACTTTTATCCAGAAATCCAATACGCTATTTTGCGCTGATACATATCCCTCAAGCCAAAGTGTTCCATCAGGTGGTATTCTAATGATTCCCCCCGAAATTTCAGGACTTATGATCTCTATGCCAAGTGGGGGGACACTCCTAAAGTTGAGAGCGCTATGGCTATCAACTTGATTGGGATAGCTGCTGCTCGATGTGGTGACCACGATGTCGTCAGTTCTCTTTGGAGTGTTGTTTGTGATAACTTTCGAGGTATCCCGAACCCTCGCGATGTTCGAAGAAGCGGTGTCTTGAGGAACAACAGGCTCAGCATGGTCAACCTCATCGACATCGATAGGATGACTTGACTCTGTATCGGTAATTTCGACCTCGTGGAAGTCGGCGAATTCGGGGCTTTTCTGCTCTGGGAGCTGTGCTCCATAAGGTGCCACTTCCGGATACGAGACCTCGATTGTATAAACCACGCCGGGATAGGCGCCCACCACGAGTTTCGAGCCGCTCAGATCCATGCCCCTGATAGGCGTAGGAAATCTCAAGGAATCGGTGAGCTGTAACAGAACAGTTTGAGGCAGTGCATATTCCGGGGTGATGGTCGCATTCACCCGATACGCCCTCACCTTATGGACAGTTGCGACAAGGAGCCAAAGGCCGTCTTCGGAGAACTTCAGGGAAGTTACAGGCTCCAAAAATTCTTCTGTCAAAATCAGTTCGTCCTCCTTATCCGCATTCTGCTTCAAAAAATACAGTTTTCCTCCATCTGTGCCGACAAAAATTGCCCGATCGTCAGGCGAAACGGCGACAGCGGTAACACGCCCGTCGAGCTTGTGCCTCTTTATTTTTCGCTGGGGGCTGAACATGTTTTCGATTTTGTAAACGCATGAATCCTCTGTGCCCAGAATCACCCATTGGTCTGAGCCGCCGAAATCGATCGACAAAACGGCTGCGTCTCCCAAATCAAAAGAAGCGGCTTTGGTAAGATCACCTGCATTGAGGATCAAAACCTTCCCTTCATAACCTGCAATTCCTATGTATCTTTTGCTCTTGCTGTATCTCAGGGTCTGAATGAAAAAATCCTGTTTGTATCTGCGGCCAGAATAGGTTCCGTTCTGTAACCTAAATTTTATCAAGCTGCCGAGAGAAGTGCCGCCGACAACCTCCTTTTCATCGAAGTCTCTGTCAAAGGTCGTAACGAATTCCTCCCTAAGTTCCTCAAGCACCTCGATTATCCCGATTTTTTTGAAAGGGTTCATGTCCCAAAGCTGTATTTCGCCCAGAGGCGTAGCCACAAAGATGTGCTGTGGGGTTGCACCGAATGAGATGGAACTTATGTCATTGGTGAACAATGGCTTGGACTCTATCTCGTAATTTTTACTGACAGAATCTATCAGGAAAGTCAAAAAGTTAGCCTCATCTCCC
>Ga0164318_10002300_pt1 | contig 17677 bp, 19 predicted proteins | sample GuaBasSedimGuay9_FD_113734 | JGI IMG/M metagenome (GOLD analysis project Ga0164318, IMG submission 113734) | Subseafloor sediment microbial communities from Guaymas Basin, Gulf of California, Mexico - Guay9, Core 4571-4, 0-3 cm | ecosystem: Environmental > Aquatic > Marine > Hydrothermal vents...
AAGTTGAGAAGGAGGAAGAGTTCTTTAGAATAACCCTTGCCAACGGCATACACTACCTCAGTAAAGCCGTAATTATTGCTGTGGGGTCAAAAAGAAGGACCCTTAATGTTCCCGGAGAAGCAGAGTTTAAGGGCCGTGGAGTTAGTTACTGTGCTCCCTGCGATGCGCCATTATTTAAGGATAAGGTAACTGCAATCGTAGGTGGAGGAAATGCGGCACTGCAGGCAGCCCTCTTACTCACGATATACTCACCTAAGGTATACCTCATCCATAGGAGAGAACAGTTTAGGGCCTTCCCAGTCTATGTTGATTTGGTGAGGAATAATCCTAAGATTGAATTAGTTCTTGATTCAGTTGTCGAGGAAATCGGCGGAGTAAAGACAGTTGAGTGGGTAAGGATAAGGAATGTTAAGACTGGCGAGGAGAAGAGGCTTGAGATCAGCGGTATCATTATTGAGATAGGTTCCGAGCCGCCTAAAGACTTTTTCAAGAAACTTGATCTTCGGACCGACGAAAAAGGATATATTATAGTGGGACCTGGGCAGGAAACAAACATTAAGGGAATATATGCTGCTGGTGATTGCACAGCCGGTCCTCACAAGAAAAAATTTGACCAGATAGTGACGGCTGCTGCTGAGGGTGCGGTCGCTGCTTTATCTGTTTACGAGCAGCTTAAGCTAGGGATAGAGGAAGAAATCGCAGGCTACTGATTTGATTTCCTAGCGATTCTCTCCGTTTTTCCTTCTGGGTAACCCACAATTATTAAGTCTGCCTCTTTAAGAAATAGACCTGTCTCCACTACTCCCGGTATATGAATAAGCTCCTCGTTCACTTCCTCTATGTCCTTTCCTTCTGGCGGGTAAAGATCAAGTAGAATTCCTCCAGAATCACTAACTACTGGTCCCTTCTTTCCTCCACTTACACGTATTGTTATTCTATAACCGCTACTCTCTAAGTGACGAACTATCCAAGATAAGGCCTTAGGGGTGATCTCAATAGGTATTGGGTGAGTAACACCTAGCCTTGGCACCAGCTTTTTCCAGTCGACAATGAAAACGCTTTTTCGAGATATATGGGACAGTATTTTCTCTTGGAGAAGTGCTCCACCACCTCCCTTAACCATCTTCCCTTCCCTATCCACCTCATCAGCCGAATCTATGTAGACATCTAATTCATCTACGAACACCGTATCCATTACTGAATAACCCTTCCTTCGAAGCTTAAGGCCTGTGTCAATAGAGGAGACCACGAGCTCCTTCCCTTTCAGTTTTCCCTCCCGCTCAGCGATTTCAATGAAGAGTGATGTTGTAGAGCCAGTTCCTAACCCTACAACGTGGGCATCATCAAGAAATGCAAGCGCTTCTTTAGCCGCTGCGGTTCTAGCAATAACAACTTCTTTGTCCATCATATCACATGAGAAAGTTGAGGGAGGAAATATTTACTTATCTGAGTTGAGTAATAAAACTGATAGGGAAATGATGAAGCCCTCGATCTCTGTAAGATGATGTAAAAGATCGTTCTGAACCTGTATGTTAGGCAGTTATTTCCTTCTTCTCCCCTTCCTTGGTGATTTCATATATCTTGTTGCATTTCACTTTTTTAAGGAAATCATTTACCTCTTCCAGCCCTATTTTGATTGTGTATAGGTATCTTTTTGTACGGGCCTTCACCTTCGCATAGCCTTTCTTCTCATTTTTCACTACTCTACATTCATCTGCTCGCTCACTTATCTCAATAAACTTATCCTTGTCCGTAACCTCTATAGGCACATACCTCACCAGCTTATAGTTAAGGTGCTCCTTAAAAATGATTAGCGTTATGAATAATTGACGGTACTTCCTTCACCTATCTAAGGTGGACCATATGAAGGTATGTGTCGGTACCGGAAACGTAAGTAAAGTTGAGGGGGTTAGGAAAGGGTTCATGAAGTTCTTTGGAAGAGATATAGAAGTTGAGTATGCGCCTGTGGATAGCGGCGTACCTCCCCAACCTATTGGACTAGAGGAAATCATTAGAGGTGCCCGCGCAAGAGCTGTATCCGTAAGGAAAATAATATCTAGTTGCAAATTCAGTGTAGGGGTTGAGGCGGGTATTTTCAGGGCAGGAAACCACTACGTGGATGTTCAGGTATCCATAATTATCGATGATAAGGGCAGAGAATCAATAGGGTTATCCCCTGCATTTCCTTTACCTGAGGATTTTGCGAGGAGTTTATTGAATAAGGAGGTTGAGGAGCTTGAGATACTTGTAGACAATTATTACGGAACTAAGAACATAGGTGAGAAGGGAGGTTTCATTAAGATATTAACTCAATCAGCGGTAACCAGAGAGGATCTTACGGAGCTATCTGTCGTAATGGCCTTAGTTCCTTGGATTAATTCGGGCATTTACTTCCAGGAGAAATGAAGCTTACAATACCTCTTTCCTTGGCTTCTCCTCCTTCTGAACCATCCTAGCCATCGTGTCAAGAGCGCTCTGTATTTTTGCCTCGACGGTGAGCATTAATCCTTCCAGAGGGCTTGTATCCACTGATTTACCTAGGTACTTCCCCAAGAGGTTAATTACTTCAATAGCAGCACGGAAATCTGTTTCATCGAACTCTACTATGGCAGACCATGTTTCTCCTAACACTACAGCACCTTGAATACCGTAGTACTGAGCCCAGCCAACTATCGCGCCATTAATACCCATAATTACTCCATCATTAAGTCTGACCCCTCCAAGCCCCGTAAGTGTCTTTAAGAGGGCTTCATCATTCCCTGTCACATAAACCCTTCTCTTCTCATTCACCTCCGGAACAACATACGCGGCCGCTGCTATAACACTTCTGGGAGTCCCCCTCTTAGTAAGGAACTCGAGAAGAGAGTCGCATACTTCATTCTGACCATCTGGGCTTTGAGGCTGTGTTTCAGCAGTGAATATCATAAAGTCTCCTAGGTCGTAAAGCTTACCTATGAAGAGGCTGGATATGCCATCTTTTCCCACGATCAAATGCGGGGGAAAGGATGTGGAGTACAGTTCAGCCACTAGATCTCCCTTATTCTTTGAAAGGAAGTAGTTCACTGAAACATAACCAACTCTCCCCATTCCTGGGAGCCCAACTATTAGAGGTTTCCCTTCACTAGAGAACTCCTTAAGCAACCTTATTCGAGTAACCATTACCCATAACCAAGAAATATGTGGTCTCTACATTAATTAACTATCTTCTCTAGGTTTTTTCTTCCCTAGGAGCTTCGATATCCTACTTACTTTAATTAATGGAATGTAAGGTATCCTCAGTGTTCTTGCAGTATTTCTTCCTCCTACCTCGTAATCAAGGAGTACAGTATATCCCACAACCATTGCACCGGAGTCAAGAAGCTCCTTTATGAGCGCATCAGTAATTCTTGGATGAATTTCTGTTTCGGTTAAGAATAGAGCTCTCTTCCTTAGGAGAACGCCCTTCACTATCCTTAGCTTACGTTCCTTGAAATCAATCACGGTGTAAGGTTTCTTAAGTAGGTAAGATATTATTGACGCATACAAAACGCCATTATCTTCGAAAGTCACTATAAAGTCCCATTGGAGGCCGCCTAACTTCTGTATCCATTGATTTATAACCAGATCCATAATGCTAGTGTAGGCAGGGATGAGCTCGGTTCGTACAGAGACTTCTTCACCTCTCCTAGCCCTCTTTATTATACCTGCTTTATACAGCTCTTCAATAAGATACTCTTGACCAGCCATAAACATCCCACCGAAGGAAGTATTTCAGCTGATAATGTTTCTTCAAGGAAGAATGCAGTGGCACCGTAGATACCCCTTAATACACTTGCAAAGAAATAGATAAGGTTTCAGGCGGTGGTTCTTCACCTCATACCATAAGGTTGGTCACGCGGGTCTCATCATTCGGAATAAATCTCGGCGACCTCTCTTAAAATATCTTCTTCGCTTTTCGCTGTCTCTAAGAGTTGATGCTTAGAAAAACCCTCTTTCTTTTCTCTTTTACTGAGATTTCTCATCACAAGCTCCACCGCTTTTCTCTGTGGATGCAGCGCAACATTCGCGTAAGCCCGTATAATACCGTCTACTACTGTTTGCTGAAGCACTATTTTTCCACCATCCCGAAACTCAATTAAGACCCTTGTATGGTGGTGTCCTGGAGGTATGTATGCAATTACCCTAACCACATCTTCCGCTTTATATATGAATGCATTCGGGCTCTTCAAGATACTCCCTGAGCATTAAACACCTTTAGTGGTAATAGGCGGAAGGTTTACTGATGCCTGTCTCCCTTTAGGTGTGATTCTAACGACGTATTCATTGCCACTTTGTTCCTCCGATATGAGTCCGAGGGATTGAAGAAGTTTCAGATCGTCTTCTAATTCCTTAGAGTATGGACCGAAGGAGTAGTTAACGAATCTGTATCCTAAGTTAAATCCATGTTTAGTTTGAAGCGTGTATATGAGTTTATGTAGTGTGATTTTACCCTTTATTTCTCCGTAGTGTTCCAAAATCTTAAGTACTTTTAGAGGTTCAGGTGTCTTCATCATCCTTATCCCCGCCACATGTTTTCTTTTTTCCTGTCGGCATAAAAGGTGAAGGATTCTTGAAGATAGACGAAGATGTTTAAATAGAGTAATACTGACGGATCGATAAATACATATAGCTTAACGGGTTTTCTAGTAGGGAGATATTGTGGCCTACCAGATGAGTAGAAAGCAGTTGATTTTCAGTATGGTGTACGGACAGTCAATGATCGCCATGCTCACAATTCTGAATGTCTTTTATCCCGAGTACCTTGGCTACACTTGGATAATCTTTCTTGTAGGTATGGTTGTTTTCATGGGCATTACTATGAAATCCCAGCTGAAACATATTACTAGCAAGGAAGCTAAAACAATTAAGGAAGGCAGACTTCTCTATAAATCTAAGCTAGAGGAAGTGAGGGAACTTCAAGCGCAGGATAAACTGCTGGTGGAGGAACTTAAACCTATGATGAAGTCAGCTGGATTAAGCTTCGTTGGCATGATAATTATGTTTGTCTGGTATTTCCTTTACTTTCCCTTTGCGAGGGATTTTGCAACCCAGGCTGAAGACCTTTATTTAAGATTGGGGGTATTCCTTCTGGGCTACGAGCTTCCATATGTTACAATAACTCTCCTGAATCTCATATCCCGCAGATCAATCAAGGAGACTGTTCAAGTTCTCAACAGCTACGAAATATATGACAAGGGAGTGCTGGGTATGGGCCTAACAGTGACATTTCCTATAGATCCGAAGAGTAATTACAAGGTCTTAGTAGATCCTGATAGGAAGTTCGTGGAGTTCATTTTCAGGCAGGGAAGGATGCTGGTTAGATATAGGCTATACACAAAATCTGTTAAGCGCGTTGCCGACCTAATTAAGAGGTACGGTAAACCTCCAGAGATGGAATACGTGACTAGGGAAGCATGATTTGCGCTTTCCTCAATTCTTTTACCTTCTCAACCCTAATTTATATGGGGTAAGGGATGGGTAAGGAAGGAATTATTCTTTTCTTGCTTTTTCTTGTGTTTTCAGGCATTACTCCCATCCATTCCTTGCCTTCTAATCCCCCACATCTAGTGGGTGCTTATGTATCACCAGATTCAGGAGAGATTAAATTAATTAACCAGACCCATCTCATTATTTTCTCAGTTCCTCGATTTACCCCTTATTCCGTATGTGTGGATTATCAGGAGAAAACTGCAGTTGTGGGAGGCAGTTATATAGGATTTCCTGCAGCTATGACTATAAAATACAGCGTTTTTCCTCGTGATGTTAAGTTGATATATTTAGAGAAGATGAAGGGGAGATTATATGACGTGAAGTGTGATGGGGGAGGTTTTCTAGGTGGTGGATACGTCGAGTATGGAGGAATGTACAGGTCGCTGATCATTAACATTACATCTGCAGGTGCTGTAACGGAGATTATTGATCTTGCCTCTCATTCCTATATTCGTGAACTTACTCCTAATTCTAGAGAGATTCTGGCGGTTGGTGGGATGTATTACCTTGGAAGCTATAGGCCAGTAGTAATTTACCATAACGCCTCCTATACTCTCTTTATGTTAGAGGGTTTGAGCTTAACAAAACCTGTGGTTAGAGGTATTATAGAAAGCTTGCCCTATCTGCTGATACTCGATGATAAGGATTTGTTTCTTGTCCCTCTCGAGGGAGGTGATGTGTATCGTTTATCTGGCGTGGGAGGTGTGAAGGGGGTGGACAAGGTTTCTCTGCTGAATTTAGATTTATTTATAGTGACCGGTGAGAATGGCCCTAGCTGGGTCCTTGATTCTGACCTTAGATGCCATGTTTTTCAGTCGAGGGGGTTCGTGGCCGGTTTCAGTATTGATGACAAATCAATATATGCTGTCTTTTCTGATGGAGGGCTTAAGGTACCCTTGCTTATTAAAGGATGTGACATCGTTAAAGTTCCTCAGTTATCTGCGGAGATTGTGAATGGGGCGGCAAGGGGCTTACAGCGTGTGGAGACCGCGTTAAGGATTGAGGAGATTTATGTTAACTTCACTGCAACTCCGCTCAGTGGAAATAGTTGGGATAATATTACGAGTCGTACTACTTCGACTACTCCAAACCATAATGGGTTCTCCTTAGATACTCAGGCTTGGGAGCTTGACTATACTCTGCTTATTACGGGTATTATTCTTCTCTTTCTCGGAATATTTTTCCACTTTAATTTTAAAGAAAAATAGGTTAGTTATCTTTTTTTATACTTGAATGAATTAAGAGCTGGGATAATGTGATGGGAAATTCAGTGAAAGAGGCTGTTGAGAGGCTTAGAAAGGGGTTGCCTGTCTTCATCTTTGATTCAGGCTCCCGAGAAAATGAAGTCGATATGGTGTATTATGGAGGAAGTATTACTTCATCGGCCATAACTAATCTCAGGAAGTTGGCAGGTGGCCTCATATGCTACTCAATGCCTTTATCTATAGGTAGAGCCATAGGGCTCAGATATATGGATGAAATCTTAAGGGATGCTGGATATGGGAAAATTGCGGGCAGACTTCTAGGATATGGAGATCCGCCAAACTTTTCGTTGTGGGTTAACCACATTAAAGTTATTACAGGGATCAGGGATAGTGACCGAGCCTTAACTATAAGGGAGCTTCACAGAATTGTCGAGTTGATTTTAGCTGGGAAAGAGAAGGAGGCTGTCGAGAAATTCAATTCGGAGTTCACGACTCCTGGGCATGTGCCAGTGCTTTTAGGCAGGGGGCTTGAAGTAAGAAGAGGACATACCGAGCTTTCCCTGGCTCTTATGGAATTAGCCGGACTTCCTCCCAGCTCTGTGATCGCTGAGATGCTTGATGGGGAGGGTGCTATGAGTTATGAAGATGCTAGAAAGGTTGCTGAAAAATTAGGGAGTGTTATAATTGAGGGTGCTGAAATTATTGAGGAATGGCTAAAGAGACAGAAATAGTGCTCTAATATTAGGGTCTTAATAGAATATTTGTGGGGGAAGAATGGTTAAGATTACGGTTGAGGTTTCTGAGGAAGTCTTAAAGAAAGTTCTCAAGAAATATCCCGGCTTAACACCGGAGGAGGCAGTTCTCAAGATTTTAGAAGGTGAAGCAGGTCAGGAGTCAAGCGAGAAAGGGGTTATTGAGGAGGAGATAGCGGGTCTTCACTCAGTAGTTAATAATCTGCAACGCCTAGTTAGAGTCATGGGGGATACAGTTAATTCCTACTCTAAGATGCTCAGTGATATCAATGTGAAGATGGCTCAAATGATGGAGATTCTTCAGGATCTTTCTATGAAGGTGGAGGAATCTAAGAAAGGTAGGGAGCAATCTGCGTACCCATTACCAGAAGAGGCTAGACCTTCCTATAGAGGTGTGGAAAGAAGGAGGTCATACAGGGGTAGGGAGAGGAGGAAGTCAGCTATTGAGATTCTGGGTGAGCAGAAGGTTATGTATGAGTCAGAGATAGCTAAGAAGATAAATAATAGGGACGCATTTTTCGATAGGTTGAGAAGAGATGGGGCTATAGTTCTCGCTTTAAAGAACCAGAGAGTTGCTGTAGATCGTGCTTTCTGGGAAGAGTTCCTTAAGAAAGTGGAGGAGCTTGACACAAACAGGGAAGATCAGATGAAACAAGCGTTAGGAAAGGTAGGCTATGAGTTGTTGAAGGAACTCTCTAACAGTGCTCTGGCTTATTTCGACTTGGTCAGAAAAAAGTGGGTAGTGAATATAGAGGAGTAAGCTACTTAGGGAAACCATATATCCTTATTCTCCCGTCAGCCATGTTGATTGCTCCCCAAGGCATAGCTGAAGTGTTGTAATTCGCTCCATAATTGAACTTATTATCCACAGCGATTACTCCCGCAGTGTTTTCTCCCTGCAGCGCTGTATGCATCATAATCCCCAGCTTAGCCGCAGTTGATGGTAAGTAGCCCGCCTCAATATACTCTACTACCCTGAAGGTTAGGAGGCTGATGATAATCGTTTCCCCTATTCCAGTAGCTACAGCTGCCCCCTTCGGTGATGCGTAGAAGCCTGCTCCAGGAACTGCAGAATCCCCTACACGTCCGGGGAACTTCATCATTACTCCACCTGTACTTACAGCTGCCGCTGTATTACCGTCATTATCCACAGCCACAGCGCCTACAGTGTCTAGAAAGCCTAAACGGGTCGCTAGCTCCAAGCTTCTTTTGTACCTCACCTCTCTAGGGTGCTGAGCAATGATTTCTCTGTACCTTCTCATAATTCTTTCGCTAGGCCCAGGATGTTCGGGCATCCCCAATTTTTGGGCAAGAAGATCTGCCTCATCACCTCCTAGGATCACATGATCAGTTTCCTCCATAACTTTCCTCGCTAGAACCACTGGGTTTTTAGGGTACTTGACCCCGGCAACCGCACCTGCTCTCCTAGTAGGACCCCACATAACACCAGCATCCATGCTTATCTCTCCTCTTAAGTCGACTACGGACCCTAAACCTGCGTTAAGCAGGCCGGAACCCTCTAGAACTTCTGTTGCCTTGACGACGGCGTCCAAAGAATTTCCAGAAAGTAGCTCCTTACTACCTTCTCTAAGGGATTCGCTAATCACTTTCTTAATCTCTTCAAAGTTTTTCACATGTTTCCAAGTTCCTGCTCCTGCATGAACTACAAGAACTCCCCGCAAGATGGCTACCTGAGAATTATGGTAAAAAGAAATGAAAAATTTTTACTCCGTTATTCCCAGCCATTTCAGCAGGTTCTTTAATGCATGCACCTTAGCTATGTTCTTCGATCCTTCGGGACCCGGTTTCTTCATGTAGAAGGCGTTTACTTCATGTAAAGTTCCTGAGACTCCTCTGTCCGCAGCTATCTTCCCCAGCCTTATTAGATCAACTATCATCCCTGCTAGGGCTGGTGAGTCATTTATTCTCGCATTTATGTAGATGGAGTCTCTGAAGCCATTGAAACTTATGTATGATAGATGCATCGAAACGAATTTCTTATCGCCTAGCGGCTCCAGATACCCTGTCGGCTTTATATAATGTGGTGGGTCATACCCTAGTATGTCTTTAAGCATGCTGCTTTTCGTAGTTTCTTTCATTTTGTTTCTGCCTGGTTGTGTGAGTGCTAGGAAGTCCGTATTTCCACCTATATTGAACTGGACAACGTATTCCACATGTCTATTTCTGTTGGCTAAATGTTCTAGAAGGTCAGCAGTCAGAGGGGTGGCTCCTGTAGCTCCATCGTCTCCGAAGACTATAGCCCCAGCCTCCTCAACTATCTGAAGTAGCCCTGGATTATTGGCTACAGGCGTTGGTATAGTATTGACGAAAGCAAGTTTCTTCCCAAACTTCTCTGTATACTTCGCCACTAGATACGCATATACTTGAGTTGCGGACGCATTGCCCGATAGTATGCTTTTCTCCGCCTCCTCTTTCGATTCAAAGACTTTTCCTTCTTCAGTAGTTATTACGTTTACTACTACATCCGGGGCAAGCTCTTTCCACTCATCGAGTATTTGCTCCATAGCTTTCTCTAAGCCTACCTCATCCTCTAGACCTCTCCCCTCAAAGGGCAGGTCTTTCAAGGAGTTCAGGTGTAGCCCTCTCCTGACTTTAATTTCCTTGAGTCTCTCAGGTATATCGTACTCTGGACCGAATATCACTTGGGCTAAGTCATACAGCGATTTCCCTACTTTGCTGTTATCCACATCGTACGCTGCCACTATCTCAATGTCCTCAACGTCGTAAGGTAGTTTATACTTCGCTAACGGTATGCCGTACTTCTCAACTTTTCCAGCCTTTATCCTTTCGAGCCCGACCGCGAGATGAACCCCTACGTATCCGGCTCCAAGTAATATTGCCTTAACCATCTTGCATCACCTTTTTAATAGTATTCTAATTGTTCAAAAAGCCAGGTATATAATTATGTTTCGAAATATAAGGTTTTTGTAAGCTAATGCAATTAGCAAAATGTTTAAAATATTTTATAAAACTACTTTTCCTTCTTCATAGATACTTGAGGTTATTTCTTTGTAGGGAAGTATTTTAACACCTCTCGCTAAGTATACTCCGTCCTTGACTACAACATCATCTCCAAGAACGTTTCCGTCACTTACCCAAACCCATCTTCCGAGATACGTTTTATCACCTATAATACTACCTGAGATGAATGAAGCTCCCTCAGTTACCACGTTAGACATTATTACAGAACTCAATATCCTAGTGTCCGGACCTATCACTGATCCCCGACCGATTATAACGTCGGGGCCTATCACTGATCCTTCCTCTATAACAACATTCTCCCCGATATATACTGGGGGGATTATTTCGGTTCGTTCAGAGATTTTTGCAGATGCCTTAATTTCTGTTCCAGATGTGAAATTATTTAACGCGTCAATATTGGCTATTAAGTAGTCCCTTGGAACCCCAATGTCGTGCCATATTCCTCGATGTACATATCCGTAAGCCACACCTTCCTTAACTAGTTTAGGAACCACCTCTCTGGAGAGACTGATTGGTGTTTTATTAGGGAAGAATTTCCTTACCGCCTCTGGCTCGAACACGTAGACACCGGCGTTAATTAAGTTGCTAATGAACTGATCCCTTCCGGGCTTCTCAATGAATTTAAGTATTTGTGAGTCGCTATTGAGCACAGCCACACCATAACGGGATGGGTTCTCAACCTTCGTTAAGGCAAGTGTTAAAAGCCCTCCCTTTTTCTTGTGGAAAGTGATTATTTCTTTAAAGTTTATGTTAGAGAATATGTCTCCATAAACCGTCAGGAAGGGACCATCAATACCATATTCTTTCTGTATGAGAGGTATGGGTCCACCGTCTCCTAAAGGCTTAATCTCTTCTGCATAATGTATCTTAACACCTAGTCTTTCCCCCTCTTCATATCTTGCTTTAATCATGTCGGCCAGATACCGAAGGGAGAGTATTATCTCCTTTACTCCTGCTTTTGCCAGATTCCGCAGAATCCAGTCCATAAGAGGAAGGTCAAGTATCGGAAGAAGCGGCTTAGGTTTAGTAAGTGTGAGAGGCCTCAAACGAGTTGCAAATCCTCCTCCGAGCACGATCGCTGTCTTAATATTACTCAATCTAACACCAAAAATAATTAAGGCCCAACAAGAAAAAAACTTAGCTGGAGTAGAATCGGTTAATTTTTATTAAAGAAAGTTAATTCTATAGTTAAACAGTATAAAGGAACTTTTATTTATTATGCATACATATATAGAAGGATATAGATAGGGTGATTTTAATGGATGATGTAAAAGAGCTTCTTGAAGCTCTGAAAGAAACTAATTCAAGACTAGATCGAATAATCAAGTTGCTGGAGGACATTAGAAGAGGACTTCCTTCGTCCTATAGGAAGATGGCTGAGGTTGAGTCAGCGTTAAGTACAGGGATTCTGGATGCAGTCACCCTGCTCTCGGTACCTGATCATCTAAGGAAGACCTTAGTGGCTGTTGCTAAGCTTGGAGGGGAAGCAACATCAGAAGAAGTGTCTAAGACCACAGGACGTGCACGGGCGGTGGAGTCGGCTTACCTTAACCAGTTAGCTACTTTGGGTTATGTAGTGAAGGAGAGGAAAGGCAGGAAAGTGTATTTCATCATTCCCCAGTTTAAGGAGGAAGAATGAGGTTGTCTCCCTTGAAGACGATTGCTCTTCATTCGATCAGGGGAGGCACGGGAAAATCGGTTTTAACGGTCAATATAGCGTATTCGCTTGCAGAGAGAGGAGATAATGTACTTGTAATTGATTATGACCTTAATGCCCCTTCTTTGTACTATATGATGAAGAAACCTACAATAAAGGCATTTCTGAACGACTACTTGGAGGGTGAAGCTAAGAGCGAGGAAATAATTAGGGATATGAAAAGGATTATGGGGACGAAAGGAAAGTTTGGGATGATTTTCTCTAATCCGTCTATCCCTGTAGTTAAGGAGGTTCTCACAAAGCCAAGAAGGTGGGAGATGGAGTCACTAAAACGAATTATTAAGCTCTTGAAATATCTGGATGCCCAAGGTTATGACTGGGTAATCATTGATGCGCCTCCAGGTCCGCAGTATTCCTCGATTAATGCTATGGTCTCGAGTGATGTTCTGGTTCTTGTAACCACATCCGACAAGGTGGAGATAGATTACTGCAAAACGTTCTTGAAGGAAGTGTATGAAAGTATCTCGGCAGAGAAATACTTAATAGTTAATAAAGTCCCTGCCTCCTCACTTGATGAGGCTAAGGAGATAGGTAAAAATGTTGCGAAGGTTCTGGAGGGAGTAAAGCTTTTGGGAACCGTCCCCTACTATCCTGAAGTAGTGCTGTATAACGGTGAGAAAGTGATGGTTAGGGACTTTCCTCATCATCCCTTCAGTAAGGTCATAAAGCAGCTAACTGAAGACATCATTTCTTTCCTGCAACCTTCTTAGCCTTCTCTACGTAGTCCAGAAGCTGTTTCTTAGTCACCCTCTCTTTAGGTAAGGTTTCAGGTAGCCTATAAATCGTAAATGATATCGCGAATATGAGGAATGTACCTACAGTCAAGGTAAAGATGATTCCTCCTAAAAGAGAGATTAAGATACCTGCGATTGTTCCCGTCGATGCTGTAATAACACCTAGAGCGAATGCTCTTCCAAAATACTTGAGTGAAGGGATATCTATCCATGTAGTGACTATATAGGGAACAACGAAGGCGTACCCTACAGCTATTAGAGAAGTGGAACCAACCATAGGCAGAAAGCTGGTTGTTCCGGTAAGAATATGTGCGTAAAGGGACAGAATACCTACACCTAAAAATATGTAGCCTAGTGTTCCCGTTTCTTTTCTACCTTTAACGTCACATATCCGCCCACCTACAACGCTGAACACGTATGGGATTATCATAAGAATATATATGGGAGAGGATCGAAGGAATAAGTAACTTTCATCACTGGAAAATAAATGGAGCACACCACCCATTATGTATGTGAAGGTGAATAGAGGAAGGGCGAATATGTATCTCCGGTAGTCCCTAACATGTACAGCTTCAGTGATGCCGCTTCTCTCAAAGCGTAGAAGAACTAAAGGAAATACTGCAACTATGAGGAGGAGGAGTTGAGTGGCAGTGTTCCATATTGAGAAACCTGATAAGGTATTGAAAGTTATGTGAAATATCATGCCTAGGAAGAACCCTACTCCGCTCACTAAACCTCTGTAGTATACATCCACTTTTTCCTTTAGGAGGCATCCGAAGCCGAAAAGAAGAAATGAATGAGTGACTCCATTAATGATCCAGATTATATACATATGGAAGGGTGTCCAAGGATAAAGTTGGTCACTTATTCCTAAAAGTAAGGCTGTACCTATTGTACCTAATGCTGCTATTACTCTGCACCGCGGCCTTATATAGTCAAGGAGTATTCCTAATATGGATGAGGTCAGAGCAAAAGAAAGTACGTACAGAAGCCCTGCTCTATTCGTAACAGTCTCCATAAATTCTGTTGCGTAGAAAGGGTGTATTTTGGAGGAAACCCATTCACCTAGGTAGGGGAGCCGGAAGGAGAAGATCATGGAGGCGAATAATATTGTCAACGCTATCTCTATCTTGAACTTCTTGATTTCACCACACCATCCATTCATCGCTTCCAGTAGCATTGGTCATCGCGTCCAATGAGGAATATATTATAATAGTATAATCTTGAGCCATTAATATTAGTATTGGCAACATATTTTAATGTAAGCTTTAAAGAATGAACTATTTCTACATAATGTTAAGTATTCTCCTAGGAGTGGTGGGGTAAGCCTCCACATATGTAATAGTTTTGCAGTGCTTTTTGAGTGTAGCAACCAGCTTAGGATTAGCCCTAATAGAGGATTTATTGGTGTATGCTAATTCACTCGCTATAAGCATATTTTTTATTCGAGTATTACATCTACTCGCTTCAATCCATTTTACTAAGCCTTCCTCAATATCTTCGTAGGGAAGCCGTGTAGCTTTTCCTCTTAACATCATTCTTCTCCTGAACTGGTATTTGTCTTTATAGATTGCTGGACAGTAATGAATTGTCAAGGATAAATCCTGCCGTAAAGCCCACTCCATTAACTTCAGAGCGGTATCCTCAGAGCCTTTTACTGCTACGCTTCCCGGCTTTGGCTCAAGACCAAGCGCCTTTAAGGAATAGAAATTACCTTCACTGATTTCAAGCTCATTGAGGTTAACGAATTTCACACCGATTTTTTCAGCATCGAGGATTAGCTGCTTGAGGAAGTTAAGGCTCCCTGGAATTACAGGGTTCTCTATCCCCAGATCTGCTGGATATTTTCTGGCTATATTTAATGCTTCCCATGAGTGGGATCCGGTAACGTGTATTCTTAGCTCGTCCAAACCAGCATTAATGAGCTTTTCCATAACTTCCTCACGAAGCAATATTCCAGTTGTATATAGGTGGATATGGAATTTGTTTCCGAAGAAGCTTTTGAACTCTTTAATGAATTCTACCGTCCTGCCAAGCCTAACGAGGGGGTCTCCTCCAGTTATTCCAACACCTTCAGATCGTGAAGCTATTGCCTCTAGAACAGCATCGTCGATACCGCTTACTTTAGCCTCATTGACGTATATCACATCCTTATTCTTTCTCGCAAGAGAGAGAGGGCAGTAGTAACACCTCTCTGGGCAGAGGCCTGTAATAAAAACGACGCTTTTAAGTCCCTTCATGCAGAGCTCGCAACCTTTTGGTAATTCGCCGATCCAGCAGCCTATGTCTGTGCATTCTCCTAGGATTTTTCTTGGCAATCCGTTTCCCTATGATTTAGGTACTAGGAAAACATTGTTTTCGAGTTCTATAGCGTTTCTTTCTGTGGGCTTACCTGCAATGACCTTATCTATTTTATGAAGTCTTCTCAAATCGTCTGCAATAGCCAATGCTTCCTCCGGAACGTAGAGAACTGCGGGCAAAGGTGCAGAGAACTTTATGCCATTCTGTTTCTTATATTTCCAAACTGCCGAGTTTATCCTTACCAAATACTCTATCAAAGCAGCCTTTCCTTCACGGTATTCCAGCTCGTCCTCTGTCAGCCTCTGGTAATGGACGCCTTCTGGAGAGTATAGTGATCTCCAGAGGTAGTCAGTAACGAAAGGCATTATCGGCGATAAGAGCTTAAGTATGAGTCTCATGATCTTATGAAGCGTGTATCTTGCTGCAAGAACTGAGCTCTCATCATAGCCCTCCCCGCCATAGGCCCTTCCCTTCACAGTTTCTAGATAGTTACTGGCGAAAATATCCCACGTCAGTTCATACACTTTCCTCGCAGGTTCAAATACATCTAACTCTTCATAGCTTTTCGCGATTTCTTTAGCAGTTTTTGAGGCGAAGGCAAGCATTGCCTTATCAATCTCGGTTAACTGAACCTTATCTTCATTAGGTTCCTCAAAGAAGGAGATGAACCTGGCGATATTGACTAGCTTTGTGGCGAGTCCTTGCCCAGTCCTCACAAGGTTTAATGACCACCTGTAGTCGCTTCCGAGCTTAGCAGCTACAGCTGCCCAGTAGCGGAATGCATCAGCACCGTACTGCTCTATGAACGGTATGGGATAGATTATGTTTCCTAGTGACTTATGCATAGCTCTTCCACGGGGATCTAGACCCATTCCTGTGATCCTAACCCAACGGAAGGGTGGTTTCCCTGTTAGTAGCCACACCCTTAAAATACTGTAGTAGAGCCAGGTCCTTATTATGTCGTAGCCTTGAGGCCTTAAAGCCTTCTCGAGTGCTCTAAGTGACCCTTTCTTATTCTGAAGCCATTTCGTTACGTAGAGTACGCTAATGGAGGAGTCGAACCATGTGTCGAAGGTTTTAGTTTCACCAACTATTTCCTCCTTGGGGGCTCCGCAGTTAGGACATGAATCGACGGGAGGTTCATCAATCCATGGCTTCACATATTTCCCTGGCTCGGCTAGGATTACATGCCCACATTTTTTGCATCTCCACAGCGGTATCTCCGTTCCATAGTAACGGGTTCTAGAAATAGGCCAATCCATGGTTATGGAAGTTACCCAAGTATCCAGCTTTATCTTATGTTCCTTGGGCAGAAACTCCATTTCATTAGCAACCTTCAGAATCTGGTCCTTGAACTCAATCTGCTTCATGAAGTATTCCTTCATATGAATGAATTCTACCGGGGTCTTACACCTCCAGCATACAGGGATCTCATGCTCTATCTCCTCAACCTTAACTAAAAGACCCGCCTCCCTTAATCTCCTCTCTATTTCATCTCTAGCCTCCCTGATTTTCAGTCCCTTCAAGAACCCTGCCTTCTCATTCATTCTCCCTTTTTCGTCAATTATTATCTTAGGTTCCAGACCCATCTCCCGGAAGAACCATATATCCCTAGTGTCTCCATATGAGCACATCATTGCCAGTCCCGTGCCGAATTCAGGCTTTGCATAGGAACTCTCCAGCACAGGTATTTCGTTGTTGTAGAGCGGCACGATAACGTGCAGCCCCTTCAGATGCTTATACCGCTCATCCTCCGGATTGTAAATAACTGCTCCACATGCATTAAGCAGCTCTGGACGGGTCGTCGCAATCGTTACGTAGTCCCCAGTTTCCTTCACCTTGAACTTTATGTAGTATAGCTTACCCTTCGTTTTCTTGAACTCTATCTCAGCCTCAGCCAGAGTTGTACCGCATCGTGGACACCACGTAACCGGCTTATAGGACTCATAGATGAGTCCCTTCTTCCATAAATCGATGAATGTTGCCTGCGTCACCTTTCTGTATTCTGGGGAATCGGTACCGTTTTTCCAGTAGTCAAACCAGCAACCCAGTCTTCTCCAGATATTCACTACGTCAGCTTCATACTTGTCAAGCACCTCCTTGACGAGTTCCAGAAACTTCTTCCTCCCTTCAGGTGTCTTGGCCATTTCATGAGCCGCAACCCTGTACTCCTTCTCTACTGTCACCTCAGCTGGAAGGCCATTCCTATCGGCGTAGAAAGGAACCAGCACCTTATAACCTAGGAGCCTTAAAGCCCTGGCTATCATATCTATCTGTGTATAGTGTCCTGCCTGGGCAACGCCCCATCTCCCAGAAGGGTATGGTGGAGGGGTATCTATTACTACGTATTTATCATCTTTCTCGAAATCTATTGTATCCTTTCTGAACCCTTCCTCCATCCATATACTCAGGATTTTCTCCTCTTCCTCAGGGGTCCATCGCTTGATAGGTATCTTA
>Ga0164318_10002301_pt1 | contig 17669 bp, 13 predicted proteins | sample GuaBasSedimGuay9_FD_113734 | JGI IMG/M metagenome (GOLD analysis project Ga0164318, IMG submission 113734) | Subseafloor sediment microbial communities from Guaymas Basin, Gulf of California, Mexico - Guay9, Core 4571-4, 0-3 cm | ecosystem: Environmental > Aquatic > Marine > Hydrothermal vents...
CCTTCAGAGCGTCTGCGCTCCGCCCGTTCCGGGTCCTCGCCCTGAGGACCCGTCAGGGTCCGAATGGGTAATGGTGACGGTCATCGGTGCGGCCTTTCCAAGATTCTTACATGCTCCCGTTTGCCGGGTGCATGCAAGCAAGATTTGCCGTTGTTTCACTTCTTGAGTCTCGAACAAGTGAGTAAGAGCACGCCCCTTGTACCGGGAGTAATCTTGACCCGGTCGTCGATCCTGTGTCCGACGACCCATATTATCCCCTTGTGGTCGGCAACAATCGGTACCCGTCGTCTCTCCTCGGCGGGCACCCTTCGCTCTGCGAGAAACTCCAGCACCTTCTTGCGCCCCGGCGCTCCGAGCGGGCGAAACTTGTCGCCCGGCATGTGATAGCGCACTTTCAGCGGCGGGGTTATCTTGTCTTTGTCCACCACTTCGCGCAGGCCGCCGGTTTGTTTCCCGCCACGGCCGCGCAACTCGCGGCAGGATATCCGAACCTTGCCGTCGGGCAACCGTGCCTCGCCGCCGACGGCCAGGGTTGCCGATTTCCGCGGGGGCATCCTGTCGCGCGGCTTCTCTGTTTCCTTCTGCAATCTCAGCGCCTCCCTGTCTCTGATTGCCCATACGCCCGGCAGGTGCGCCTGCTTGCCGGTCGCGCCTCGCGCCAGTCTTATAAGGGCCGAGTAGTGCTTCTCGCCGAAGCCTTTTAGAGGAATCCCCGCATTATCTAATATCCGTTTCAGGAGCATCTGCGACCATGCCCGGGGTCGGCCGGCCAGGATGCCCGCGGGAATTTCCAGCCGTCCCTTCTTCTTCCACGTCTGGGCCGTCTTCAGGTCTTCGGCGATTCCGCCCGTGCCCGTCGCCGCCTCCAGTGTTTCGGACCATTGCCGCGCGATGTCCGCCAGGCGCAGCAGCGCCTCATCTACGCAAGGGTTGTATTTGTTCCGAAGGAGGGGCAAGAGTTCATTGCGCAGGCGATTTCTGGTGAATTCCGTGCCCAGGTTGCTCGTATCGGTTTTATAGGGTTGGCCTGTTTCGCGCAGGAATGCCAAGATCTCGCTGCGGCGGATTGTCAGGAGCGGCCTGATGACGGCGGCGCTGCCGGCTCCGCGGCCGAGGTCCAACCGTCGGATTGCCGGAATGCCCCCCAGCCCCGCCACGCCGGTGCCGCGGATGATTCGGTGCAGAACCGTCTCCACCTGGTCGTCGGCGTGGTGGCCCAGCGCTATGCGAACGGGCGCTCGGGGGCGTCTGCGCGCGAGGGCGATTGCCTGCTTCCTGAATGCGTCGTACCGTACGCGACGCGCGGCTTCTTCCAGCGAGATGCCGCCCCTTCGCGCGGCCGCGGGCACATCGACGCGCCTCACAACGAGCGGTACCCCCAGGTCACGGGCCAGTTTCTTGCAAAAGAGCGCATCCGCCTCGGCCTCGCCGCCTCTTATCAGGTGATTGAGGTGTATGGCGCTCAGTTTGGCGTCCGTTTGACCCGAGTTCTTCAGCGCGAGAAGTATCCGGAGCAGCGCCACGCTGTCCGGTCCGCCGGAAAGTCCCACCAGCGTCCGGCTGCCGGGTGGCAGCAGGTTGTGGTCGGCGCAATGTTGCAGCGTTTTTTTCAGAATGTCTTTCATGGTCCTCGTTCGGGTTGGCACAAGGATTCCAGTGTATTTGGGACTTATTCGCCCGTCAAGATTATTCGGTGTAATGGCGATAAGATAAGTCAAGGCCAAAACGGCGTTTCATGCGTTTAATAAGCGCCGGAGCGGCGCTGTGGGCCGCCGGGAGCATGTGAGAATCTTGGACGAGGGCCATTTTGTTTGACGGCTTGCCGGGGGCTTGTTACTATCTTGCAATCAAACCTTGTTTCCACAACGAAGCGGATGTCTGTGGCCATGAGCAAAGGAGAGTCAACGATGTCAAAATCCATAAGTATCAGAAGAGCGAGTGTGATGGTGGTGGTTTCGCTGGCGTTCTTGGCGCTGCCTCTGGGTCGTCTGGCCTTTGCGCCGCCCGAGGGACCTGCCGACCCCACCACAATTCGAAGGCTTGTCGATGAGGCCGACCACAGGCTGAAGAGAGGCCGGTTCCAGGATGCGCTGGCGTACGCGGAAGCGGCGCTGGAGAAAGACAAGGACAATGTCCCGGCTCACCAGGTAAGGGCCGAGGTGTGCGCCATCTGGCGCATCGAATACAACAAGAAGGCGCTGGAGGAAAGCAAGAAGGCGCTGGCCGCTCAGGGGGCGCAGATACCGGAGATAGTGCTCTTCATGGATCAGATAAATTCAGGCCAGGCCGACAAGGTCAAGGAAACGATAAGAGACATCATCGGGAAGAATCCTGATACCGCCCGCAGGAGTCTTTACTGCTACATCCTTTCACGCGCCAGCGCGAAACAGGGCAAAGGCGAAGTTGCGATGACCGAACTCAGCGATGCTCTGGGTTGGGACCCTGCCTTCGAGCAGGCATATCATGACCTTGCAAATATCTATGTGCAACTCGGCAACACGGATCTCGCCGAACGACTGTGTAATCGCCTCCTGAACCGCAATCCCGGCAACCGGGAGTGGCATCTGCTCATGGCGTCGGTGGAAGTCCGCTCGAACAAAACCGCCGCGGCCAAGCGAATCGCCAACCGCGTGCTCGAAAGCCTGGAAGGCGTTGAAGAAGGCCGCAACCTGGGACTTGCTTACTATGTTCTGGCCTCTGCAGACTACCGGGACTATGAGAGGCTGCCCGAAACGGAAGAGTTGAACGAATACCTTGAGGATTCCCGTAAAGCGCTCAGAAAGGTTAGCGAAGAAACCGGCGCCGACGAGAAACTCGCCGCGCTTGAGGACTCCCTTCGCAAGGCGCTGCCCTTCGTCGTTGACCGCGAGATTATCAGGGATGTCAGGGATAAAATCCTCGAAGCAAGAAAAAAGGAAGATGCGAAGGACAAGGCCGCCCTCGCCGAGGAGGCAATCGAACCCATGGAGGCCCTGCTCAAAAAAATCCTCAAGCAGAAGGGAGAACTCCTGAAGGATGCGCTGGCTAACGCGGACAAGGCCATAAAGGCGGATAAACTTCTGGCGGAGCCTTACGCGCTGCTGGCCGGATATTACACCGGGCGGGGCGATTTGGAAAAGGCCGCGCAGCAGTACGAAAAATATCTGGCCATTCGCAAAGACGCCCGGAATTATCAATATATGCTCGGGCTCATCCGCCTGGCGCAAGGCAAGATGGATAAAGCGAAAGGCGTCTTTGCCGAAATTAAGGACGACAAAGGCGAAAAGCACGAACTGGCCTATGTCGGTGAAGCGCTCCTGGCCGGCCTGGAAGGCAAAGCCGACGCCGCCCGTAGGGAATACGAAGCGCTGGCCGCATTGCGCGACAAGGATGACCGCGGTGAGTGGGCCATGCTCGAACTCATGCTGGCCCATGCCTGCTATGCCCAGAATAAACCCGATGACGCAAAGCCGCACCTGGAAAAAGGCGTTTCCGCCCTGGGCGGATTGATGATGAGTGACGACACCGACTACGCGGCGCTGCTCGGCGTTTCCGACGCCGGGGCGCTTGGAAGGCTCAATCTTTCACTGGCATTGTCCGCCGTGGGCCTGCCGGAGCAGGCCCTGATAGAGTGCAGGAAATTCCGCGAGGCTGCGCCCGACAGCGTGGCGGGTCGCTTCCTCGAATTCATGTTAATTGTGCAAAAGCCGGAACGTCGTAAAGAGGCCGAGCGGTTGATCAAGGGGCTCAAGGATGCGTTCGCCGCGAAAGACAAGAAAAACGTGACGCCCAATCTGGCCGCCGCGATGCTCTATAACGGCCTCTCGGCCGCGGAGCCGGATACGGTCAAACGCGAAGACCTGGAAGAACGGGCTATCAGGGAATACAAAGAGGCGCTCGAGAAGGACGCCTCATGCGGCGATGCCTACGTCGCCCTCGCCCGGACATACGCGAGGCGCGGCCAGGTCAAGAAGGCGGAGGAACTTGTCGAAAAAGGCCTGGAACGAGTCGTCGGCAACAAGACATTGCTCGATATGTACATGGAACTCGTGGCGATGGACCGCACAACCACCAGCCGGAAATACATCTCGATTTATGAAAAGTTCAATACAAAGGTCGAATCCTCGATGAGGGAGGACATCGACCGGCAAGCCGGAGTTATGGCGCTGGCCGATTACTACCGCAAGTTGGGCCGCAACAGGGAGGCAAGAAAACAGTATGAGAAAGTCATAAACCGAATTGAGATCATCGAGGACGCCGGTGAACTGAAGAGAAAGCGCAGGCAATACCTTTCCGCTTACGTCGCCTTGCGCGAGTTGAGCCTGGCCGAGAGCGAAGTTGACAAAGCCAGGAAGTACAACGCGGAGATAAAGAAAATCAAGGAGGACTTTCCGGGCACCGACCATTTCGAAGGTCTGTGCAGGCTGATCGAGGGCAAAGACGACGAGGCCGTGAAGGCGTTTGAAAGAGAGGTTGCCCTCGGCAGGCTGAGCATGGACGGCGTCATGTCTCGCGCCGGAATGGCGCTCATCGCCCTGAAGACGGCCACCAGCAGGGAGCAACTCTCCCGGGTTGTCCTCGACCATATTGACCGCGCACAGGAACTCGTTGATAAAATGCGCGAACGCGAGTCGTTGTTCGGCGGCAACCCCGAAAAAATGATTATGGCCGGCGGATACCTGTCCTTTATGAGGGCGTGCACGTTTCTGGCGCAGGGCCGCGCCAGAGAAATACAAAACGCCGCCGATATCCTTAACATGACGTCCGTGCTGTTCCCCGGCGCGGAGGGATGGACGGCCACGGAAACGACCGCCTTCAAGGGCATAAACCTGAAAGCGGTCATCAAGGGCTGGAAGACGAAAAACAACTTCTACGACCTCGCGGCGGGGGCCTATTACCTCGGTCGGGGCCTTTATGCGGAAGCATCGAAACACCTCAGTGCGGAACTCGAGACAAACCCCGATAACTTCATCGCGCTGCTGTTCAAGGCGCGCGCCGAGATAGCGCTGGGCAACGAACAGACCGCCATCGACATCCTCAAGGAGTGCCAGCAAAAAGAGGACGGCAAGTTCATCCCGGCATATAGCACGCTGTTTAGCATTTACGTGAGGCGGGATGTAAAACCGCACGAGGAGATCATCGAACTGCTTGAGAAGATGTCCGGGCTGGACTCGCGGTTCCGCTTCAATCTCGCCAGGTACTACGAACAGTATTACGAAGCGCCGCAGGACTCCGACATCGACAAGTACGAACTTGCCTTGAAGGAGTACGACAAACTCTGTGCCGAGGAAGACCTGCCCGGCCGCTGGAGCGCGCTGAACTCCGCCGCATGGCTCCGTGCGGAACACTTTGACGACAAGAACGATGAACTCCTGAAAGCCGAGAAACAGGTATTGAAGGCCATCGAACTCTTCAAGAAAAACGCCCCTCCGGAACCTTACATCAGGACCCCGGCCGGCCGCAATTACATGATGTCGATGGCCACAATCCGGGATACTTACGGGTGGGTGTTGTACAAGCAGGCCGGGAACGCCGCCGGGGATGCAAAACTTCAAAAACTGGAGAAGGCCTCCGAGATTTTTGAAGAATGTCTGCAATCGCTGTCGATTAATCCACGGCAGTCTTCTCTGCCGATGGTGCTCTACCACCAGGCTGTAGTGTACGACGCCCTGCGGGAATTGGCCGGAGATGATAAGGACAAGGCCGACAAGTACAAAAAGGATGCCGTTGATGTTCTGAAAAGAGCGGTAACCTACACACGCTTCGAGGAAAGGACGAAGGCCAGGGAACTTCTTGACAAACTGGAAGCCCTGGGCGATTAGAACGAGAACCCGTAACGCAGACCCGACCGGGGTCCCCGGGGCATGCCGGGACCCTTTCGCGCACAGTGACGCATTGCCGGGCGCCCGAGACGGCGCCCGGCTTTTTCGCATCTCCAACTCTCGTTGACTTATGCGCGCCCGGGCCATAAAATCCGCGTAAAACAAATCCGGAGTAAATGAGAGTGGATTATTCAAAAGCCTGCGAAGTCTATCGTGTCGTCAAGAAGAGCGGCTATCCCCGCCGTGCCGTGGTGAAAGAGGAGCCGCCCGACCGGGCGAGGGCGGAGATAGCGCGATTCCTCCATCGTGTCGGCGTGGCAAAGAACCGGCGGCAAATCGAGGAAAAACTCGATGACATCGTGGGAGAAATCTGCCGCTTTGCGGGCGACCCGTGCGACCGCCTGTGCCTTACGCTGGCATCCGTTTGTGCGGACTCCGATTCATGCGCCGCTGTCTGCGGTGAGCGGCCCGACTGCGCCCGTTGCGACTTGACCGCTATATGCGATTATTACAATCGAAGGCCGTCCCTCAAGGACCTCCCGGAAGACGAGCGCCCCAGGGAGAGACTCGTTGCGAAGGGAGCGCGGACCTTGAGCGACGCCGAACTGCTCGCCATACTCCTGCGCAGCGGTTCCGCCGGCGAGAGCGCCGTCGAACTCGCCCGGAGGCTGCTCGCGAAATTCGGCGATTTCAGGCGCCTCGGCAACATGACCGTCAGGGAACTCCGCAAGGTCAAGGGTATAGGCCTCGCCAAGGCCGCGGAGATAAAGGCCGCAATGGAAATAGCAAAGCGGTACGCGGCCCTCGATGCAAAGGCCGGCGCGCAGTTTTCCGACAGCAGGGCCGTCTATCGCTACTTCCGCGCCAGGCTGTGCGACGAAAAGACGGAGCAGTTCTGGTTGATAATGTTGGACAGCAAGAACCGCATTATGCGCGAAGAAATGATATCGCAGGGCTCCCTTACCTCCAGCCTGGTACATCCCCGGGAGGCCTTCAAGCCCGCCATACGCGAGTCCGCCGCCGCGGTCATCTTTGTTCACAACCACCCCTCGGGCGATCCCTCGCCCAGCCGCGACGACAGGGACCTGACCGGCAGGCTGGCCAAGACCGGCGAACTCATCGGCATACGAGTGCTGGACCACGTGATAACCGGCGAGAAGACCTTCTACAGTTTTGCAGACAAGGGCATGCTGTGAGCAAAAAACGGGCTGACAGGCGGGAACCCGCGCAGACCCGCGCGTACGTCTTCAGCACGGCGTGGGGGTGGTGCGGCGTGAAGGTTTCCCGCAGAGGACTTGTGCGGGTCGTCATCCCCGGCGTGTACGGCAGGGAAGAACTCCGGCGCATGCTCGGCGCGGTGTCCACCGGCGAGCAACCCGCGGTTGTCAAATCGCTGTGCGACTACTTTGCCGGCAAGCGGCCCTCTTTTGACGTTCCTCTCGACCTTGCCGGTCATACCGACTTTGAACGGGCCGTGTACCGCGAAGTTGCGAGACTGCCCTATGGCCGGACCGCCTCCTACGGCGAGATTGCGCGCAGGGTCGGCCGCCCGGGCGCGGCGCGCGCGGTCGGCACGGCAATGGCCCGCAACCCCGTGCCTATCGTCGTCCCCTGCCACAGGGTAATCCGCAGTGACGGCGGGCTCGGCGGGTTCTCGCTGCGCGGCGGCACTGCGATGAAGCAAAAACTGCTCGCCCTTGAAAGACAAAGGACGTGAAACAGTGAAAACAACCGTGGCGGTTGAGAGATGTGATTCCTACGAGCGCGATGCCGTTGCCGAAGCGGTGCGGAAGTGCGTCGGGCACCTCGGCGGCATGGCGAACTTCGTGAAACCCGGCCAGAGTGTTCTACTGAAGCCGAACCTTTTGCGAGGAGCCCCGCCGGAAAAGGCCGTGGTCACGCATCCCGAGGTAGTGCGTGCCGTCGCGCTGCTGGCCGGAGAGGCTGGCGGGAAAGTGAGCCTCGGCGACAGCCCGTCCATCCAGCAACTCGCCGCCACGCTGCCGAAATCCGGATATGCGGGCTTCATGCGTGAGATGGAAATCAAGGCACAGCCCTTTGAAGATGTCCGCGAAGTGGCGACAGGGCTGGAAGGTCCCCTGCGGAATATCGAAGTCGGGACCCCGCCGCTCGACGCGGACGTGTTAATAAACCTGCCGAAACTCAAGACGCACGCCCAGATGTACATGACCCTGGCGGTCAAGAACCTCTTTGGCTGCATCGCCGGCAAGAGGAAACTGGGCTGGCACTTGAAGGCCGGTCGCAACTACGAGTACTTCGGCAGGATGCTCCTGCAGGTGGCGAAGGCGGTCTCGCCGGCGCTCACGGTGGTTGACGGCGTGCTTGCGATGGAGGGCAACGGCCCCAATTCGGGTGCGCCCCGCGAGATAGGCGTAATTGTTGCCGGCACCGACTGCGTGGCGGTCGACGCGGTAATCTGCGCGATGCTCTCGATTGACCCGAACGTCCTCTATACCCACCGGGCCGCCCGCGAGCAGGGTTGGGGTGTGACGGCCCTGGATGAAATCGAACTGAAGGGCGTTGCGCTGGACGAGGTCAGGGTTGACGACTTCGCGCCCGCGCGCAAAAATGACCTGATATTGCCTTTGCCGGCCTTTGCGAAGCGTTTGCTGCGCAGGCTGTTCACGTCCCGGCCGCACGTGGACGCGCAGGCGTGCAGGCTTTGCGGCGAGTGCATGCGCGTATGCCCCGTCGAGGCGATAAGCATGGACAAGCGGGTAAAAATCGATTACGATAAGTGCATACGATGTTTTTGCTGCCAGGAGACATGCCCGCACGGAGCGATTGGCGTGAAGGAGGGCTTACTGGCTCGGATGCTGGGATAGCGGTGTCACCCGGGCTTGCCGGCAATATTTACACGGAGGGCGCCATGTTGGACAGATTAAGCGCGGACCTGAAGGAGGCGATGAAGGCCAGGGATGAAACGCGCATGCTTGTGCTGCGCAGCATGTTGACGGAGTTGAAAAACGAGCGTGTAAAGAAGATGAAGGACCTCGGCGAGGACGAGGCGCTGGCCGTCCTGCAAAGATGCGCAAAGCAACGAAAGGACTCGATTGAGCAGTACAAAGCCGGAGGCCGCCGGGACCTTGTCGAAAAGGAGGCCGCCGAGTTGAAGATAATCGAGACCTACCTGCCGGAGCAGATGAGCGACGAGGAGGTGGAGGCCCTGGTCAAAAAGACCATAGAGGAAGTCGGCGCAATCGGCAGGCGCGACATGGGCAGAGTGATGAAACCGGTGATGGAAAAATGCCGTGGGAGGGTTGACGGCGCGAAGGTGAGGGACATCGTGAACAAACACCTCGAGTAGTGATCTCATGTTTTCAAGCCGCCCGTCTTCGCGCTGTCACCGGTGACGGTCTCCTGCAGTCTCCGGTCTCACGTCATGCCGCGGTTGCGCGCGTTGACCACCTGTATGAGCCAGTAGCAGTACCTGTCGAAATCTTCGTGCGAGGAGAACGCGACGTCCCCCCAGTCTCCGCCGTCCACGAGCACCTTCACGCCGCGGTTGACGGCCATGTTGTGCCCGTGGAGTATGCGCGCCATTATGCTGCGGATGTTTGACAGTGTCGGGCGCTCGAACACGTGGCTGCCTTCGCTTGCCCTGAAGCGCGCCCACGGTTCGTAGGTGTAGATATCCAGCGTGGGCGCTCCCGCTACGACGCCGCAGACTACAAGGAATATTTCATCGCGCCTCTTGCTCAGGCTGGACCCATCGAAATACAACGTCATGCCCGGGTCTGAGGCCGTGAGGTTGGTCAGTTCCCGAACGGGCGGGATGTCGATCAGGTCCTCGTTTTTCATCACGAACACGGCCACATCGATTTGCGCCAGGCTTGCCTCAAGCGATGCCGCCAGTTCTCCCGATACGTCCCGGGCTATCACGCCGTAGTTGGTCCTGAGCGCGTGGGAGGCGACGTCCGGCGTGGCGCCGGTGAGCGACGCTACCACGGGGGCGATATCGGCTATCCTGTTGAGGATGGGTTTCCGGGCGACGATCGTGAACAGACCGGGGGCCGTTGTTGCCTGTTGCCATGGTGGTGTGTAGGTGGGGGAGGCGTAGGCATTGTGCAGCCAGTCGGCGTTTTGTGGGGGGGGACGGTCGCTGAAAATGCTCCGCCGCCTGCTGTAGCGGGAGTAAGGGTTGGGACCGGGGTATTGTATGAACGGCCTGCCCCGGTGGTCGTGCGCAAAGGACGAGACCCTGCGGGCGCTCGCCCTGTAATGTTCCGCGGCAAGGTACGGCGAGGCGATACCCAACTTTATCAACGCCAACACAACGAGGAATCCGAACACGATTCCGCCGAGGTGCGCGTCGAACGCAACGCCGCCCCCGGCGTGATAAACGAGAAACATAATAAGTTGCTCGACGAACCAGAACCCCACCGCCACCCTTGCCGACACATAAAAGGTCCCGATGAAAAAAAACATCCAGTAAAAAAATCTGACCTGGTTGCGCGGGCAGAGCAGGAAGTAAGCGCCCATGACGCCCGCTATGGCCCCGGAGGCCCCGATACAGGGAACGAGGGATTCCATGTTGAACAGGAAGTGCGCCATGGATGCGGCGAACCCGCAGGCAATATAGAAGAAGAAATAACCGATTTTCCCGAGCCTGTCCTCTACGTTGTCGCCTGCTATCCACAGGAAGAGCATGTTGCCGGCGAGGTGGAATATGCCGGCGTGCATGAACATGGAAAAGAGAATGCCCTGGAGAGAAAACTCCGCCGGTACGAAGGCATAGTGCTTAAAGAACTCGTGAATCGCATCCGCGTCGGCGGTAAGTTCATTAGGCTGGACGAACAGATACACCAGGATGTTTATGCCCAGCAGGGCATAATTCACGTAGGGGATTTTCTCCGGTTTTTGGATGTCGCCTATCGGGATGATCATCTACTGCTTGTCCTTGTCCCCGGTTCCGCGGGTCTTGCGCAACTCCAGCAGGAGTTCGATTTCACCGGGCTGCAGGCCGGTCTGCCTGGCTATGCTCACTGCGTCGTGCCCCTCGTCTGCGAGATCGTAAACGCTTTTGTATTTTCCCGTTTCGGGACGTGAAGGGGTTTCGGCGACATCCCCTGTCTCGCTTACCGGTTTATCAGATTTGGCTTTTGTGCTCCCGTTCGGCGCCTCGGCCTTGGGCGCGGCCGAGACCCCGCGCGCTTCCAGTTCTCGTATTTTCTCGTCCGCTTCCTCTATCAGCCGGTTGAGCACACTTATCTTGTTGTCCAGCCTTGCCTGAATTTCCCGGCCGAAGTCATGCAATTTGACAATCAGGTCTTCCATTTGCTCCCTGGCGCGCAAAGTAGATGAAACCGCGCGACCGGGGGAGGCTTCTCCGCCACGGGCGCTCTTGCGCCGGGCCATGCGCGGCAGCACGACGACCAGCGCCAGTAGTACAATTACACCTAATACAGGCAGGAAGCTTTCACTCAGGCTCAGGACGTGCACAACCTCGCTTATCATTACTTCCCCCCTGTCACCCGCCCGGGTTGCCCGCTACTTCTTCACTTTTTTTTCTTCCTTCTTCTCGGTCTTCGGCTTTTCGCCTATCTGGATTCCATCGACCGATATCTTAATGGCCCGGACTTCGTAGCCGGTGATCTTGTTGACCGCTTGCGTAATTCGCTTGCGGATTTCCTCGGCCAGGGTCGGTATGTTGACGTTGTACTTGATGCTTATCGCCATATCGACGGCCACCTCGTCTTCGCCTATTTCAACGATGATGCCGCGCGGACGCCGCCCCTTGCGGAAGAGGTTGAAGGCGTCCTTGTGGGGCATGCCGCCGACGCGCACTATGCCCTCGATCCCCAGGGCTTCGCTGTAAACGATCTTCTCTATGACTTCGTCGGAGATCTTGAGATCCAGCGAGCCTTTCTCGATTTTCGCCACGGAGATCTTCTTTTCTTTCATGGGATTTCACCCTCTTTTCACTGTGCATTGCGGATTTCATTATACGGTTCCGGGCCGTAGGGGGCAAGCCCTTTGTAAGAAGAGGCAAGAATCCTGGAAGAGCCGCGCCCGGGGTTCTCACATGCTCCCCTGTTCGCGCCACGCCTTGAACTGAAAGGCGATTGCGTTATAATTCGGTGCCTTACTTGTATAACGTTACAAACCCAGGATTGGTTTTACCATGGCAAAATACCTCGAAAGAGACAAGAAGTATTTGTGGCATCCTTTCACCCAGATGAAAGACTGGATGGGCGCGCCGCAGGTTGTAATAGCCGAAGGCCGGGGAGAGATCCTCACGGATGTGGCGGGCAAGAAATACATTGACGGCGTTTCGTCCTTGTGGTGCAACGTCCATGGTCACAGAAACAAGAAAATCGACGCGGCGGTGAAGCGCCAGATCGACGCCATCGCCCACTCCACCATGCTCGGCCTGACCCATGTCAAGGCTATTGAGTTGGCCGAGCGCCTCATCGGGATTGCGCCCCGCGGGCTGACGCGCGTCTTTTACTCCGACAGCGGCGCGGAATCGACGGAGATAGCGCTCAAGATGGCCTTCCAGTACTGGCAGCACCGCGGCGGCGAGCACGTGAAAAAGACGAGGTTCGTCGCGCTCACCAACGCCTATCACGGCGATACGATAGGCGCTGTCAGCGTCGGCGGCATCGACCTTTTCCATTCGATCTTCCGGCCGCTGTTGTTCAGCGCGTACTTCGCGCCCGCCCCTTACTGTTACAGGTGTCCGCTGGGCAAGGACCGCGCAACGTGTAAGAGGGAATGTCTCAAGGAACTGGAGGAGTTGCTGGAAGCGCACGCGGCCGAGATAGCGGCGATGATAATCGAGCCGCTCGTGCAGGGCGCGGGCGGCATGATAATGGCTCCGCGGGGCTACCTGGCCGAGGTCAGGAGACTCTGCACGAAATACAACGTGCTCATGATAGCCGACGAGGTCGCCATGGGCTTCGGGCGCACCGGCAGGATGTTCGCCTGCGAGCATGAAGGCGTCGCCCCCGATTTTCTCTGCCTGGCCAAAGGCATCACCGGCGGGTACCTGCCCCTTGCGGCCACGCTCGCGACGGAGGAGGTGTTCGACCGCTTCCTGGGCGCACCGGGGGACCACAAGACGTTTTTCCACGGGCATACCTACACGGGCAACCCGCTGGCCTGTGCCGCCGCCCTGGCCGGCCTGGATGTCTTTGAAGAGGAAAAAGTGCTGGAGAACCTGCAGCCCAAAATCGCCCGGCTCTCCGGGCACCTGGAACGTTTCCGCGGTCTTGACAACGTCGGAGACGCGCGCCAGTGCGGCATGGTCGGCGCGATTGAACTGGTCGCCGACAGGGAAAGCGGGGAGCGCTTCCCGGAGGAGAAGCAGGTCGGCGTCGGGGTTTGCCTGGAGGCGCGCAGGCGCGGCCTGCTCATACGTCCGCTGGGCGACACCATCGTCATCTTCCCGCCGCTGTGCATCTCGAACGAGAACCTGGATAAGATGATGAATATCATATATGACAGCGTGTGCGAAGTCTGCGGCGATTAACGTGGTCGAGCGCTTCGGCGCTTCTTCAACCTTACTCAAGTTGACTGACTTTTTCTGGATGCTGGTGGGTGCTTGATTATAATCTGCTGTTTCACAATACCTTACGGTGACAGTCACCAATCTACGATCCGTTCCGACAAAGGCGGAACGGCTCCGTAATTGGTGACAGTCACCGAGGTTAACAAAAACTCAGTCAACTTGAGAACCTTACATCTTTGACCTTGGACCTGAATTGAAGGCGTCATTTTTCATAACCGGCACCGACACCGGCATCGGCAAGACACTCGTCACCGCGGGCCTGGCCAGGGCGCTGGTCAGTCGGGGCTATGACGTCGGCGTAATGAAACCGATTACCTCCGGCGCGGTGCGCAGGGGTATGGGGCTGGTCTCCGAGGACGCGGAGTACCTGCTCAAGGCCGCGGGCCTGCATGACCCCGCCATGCTCGTCAGCCCGGTGTGTTTGGAGCCGCCGCTTGCTCCGCTCGCGGTAACCATGCTCACCGGCCAAAAGGTCGAGATGGCCGGCATCATCGCCTCCTTCACCGCCCTGCGGAACATGCACTCAATAATGCTCGTGGAAGGGATAGGCGGCCTGATGGTGCCGATACGCAGGGGCTATTCCGTGCTGAACCTGGTTCTGGAGATGGACGTCCCGTTGATAATAGTCGCGCGGCCGAATCTCGGCACGATAAACCACACCTGGATGACCGTGGATTGCGCGAGGACACGAGGAGTCTCGGTCGCCGGCATAGTGTTCAATCATTGCGAGAACATGCCCGAAACCGCCGCGGAAAGAACAAACCCCGACGTGATACGCCGTGTTTGCGACGTGCCGGTGCTCGGCTCGGTGCCCTTTATTGAGGAGACGGACGCCGCGTCTCTGCCAGTGGAGCCGTTTCTGCCCGTTGCCGAGAAACTGCTCGCCGTTAGCGAAATTGCTCGCCCTGATTAGGTGCATTCCCATGAGCGCGCCGGCAGACATCAGAAAGAAGGTCGAAAAACTCCGCGAAAAAGTCAACTACCACAACTATCGTTATTATGTCCTCGACAACCCCGAGGTAACCGACGCCGAGTACGACCGCCTGATGAGGGAACTGGAGAGTCTGGAGCGCGAATATCCGGACCTTGTTACCCCCGACTCTCCCACGCAGCGCGTCGGCGCTCAGCCCGTCGAGGCATTCGGCACGGTCCGTCACGCCGTGCCCATGCTCAGCATACAGAACGCGCTCAGCGAGGACGAGGTGCGCGAGTGGATAGGCCGCGTGGAGCGCGGACTGAGCGGGGAAAAGGTTCGATACTCTCTCGAACCGAAACTGGACGGACTGGCCGTCGAACTGGTTTACGAAGGCGGCGTCCTGACCGTCGGCTCGACGCGCGGCGACGGACATACGGGCGAGAACATCACCGAGAACCTTCGCACCGTGAAGAGCATCCCGTTGCGCCTGCTGGGGCGAAAGGTGAAGGTGCCTTCACTTATCGAGGTTCGCGGAGAAGTGGTAATCAAGCGGGACGACTTCGAGCGTCTCAATGAGGAGCGGCGCAAGGCCGGCGAGGAGCCCTTCGCCAATCCCCGCAACGCCGCCGCGGGTTCCTGCCGACAACTCAACCCCGCTATTACCGCCTCCAGACCGCTGACTATCTTCATTTACGGCATCGGGCGCGTCGAGGGATTGTCCTTCGAAACGCATTCAGAGGCGCTCGATTATCTCACGGAACTCGGCCTGAAGGTTGTTGACAAACGGAGGGTCGTCGATACCTGTGAAGAGATATTCGATTTCTACGGGGAGTTGCTCGAAGCGCGAGAGACGTTTCCTTACGAAATGGACGGGCTTGTCATAAAGGTGAATTCATTCGTCCTGCAAAAGCGCCTCGGGGTGCGTTCGCGCAGTCCGCGCTACATCCTGGCTTACAAATTCCCCGCACACGAGGGCACCACGAAACTCGAGGACGTGGTCTGGCAGGTCGGCAGGACCGGCGCCCTTACGCCGGTGGCCGTGCTCAAGCCCGTCGGTATCGGCGGGGTGACCGTGTCGCGCGCCTCTCTGCACAATCAAGACGAGATTCGCCGTCTCGATGCGCGCATCGGCGACACGGTCGTCGTGCAACGCGCCGGGGACGTCATCCCAAAGGTCGTCAGGGTGGTTGCTTCCAAGCGCACCGGCGGGGAGAAAGCGCCGCAGGTGCCGGAGAAGTGCCCCGTGTGCAACTCGGGGGTGATTTTCACCGAGGGAGAGGTAGTGCCCCGCTGCCAGAACATCGCTTGTCCCGCGCAGGTGAAGGGCAATATAATCCACTTTGCCCAGCGGACCGCCTTGGACATCGACGGCCTCGGCGAAAAACTGGTCGACCAACTGGTGGATAACGGAATGATACGGGACCCGGGCGACCTTTACTCGCTCAAGGAGGAAGAGGTCGCCGCGCTGGAGCGCATGGGCAGGAAGTCCGCCGAGAACCTTATCAACGCCATAGACAAATCGCGCTCCGCCCCCTTTGCCCGCGTCATTTACGGCCTGGGCATCAGGCATGTCGGCGAGCACGTCGCCCGGGTCCTTGCCGGGCATTTTTCAAACATCGATCAACTCGCCTCTGCGTCCGTAGATGAACTTGTCGGAATTCCGGAAATAGGGCCCATAGTCGCCGACAGTATCTACGGGTACTTCCGGGAGGACCATAACCGGCGGTTCCTGGGCAAACTCAGGGACGCCGGGGTGCGCCTGGAAGCCGAGGAAGGGCCGCAGAAGAAGAGGATTTTTGAGGGGCTAACGTTTGTATTCACCGGCGGACTTGATACAATGACACGTGACGAGGCCGGGGAGATGGTGGAGTCCTTGGGCGGCCGCGCCTCGGGCAGCGTCAGCGCGAGGACCGACTATGTAGTCGCCGGGAAGGATCCCGGTTCGAAACTCGACAAAGCGAAAAAACTCGGTATCGAGATAATCGACGAGGAAAAATTTCGGAGGATGTGCAACCTTGACTGATGAAGTCGAGCAAATAAAAAAGTCCTTTCGGTCCAAGGGCAAATCTTCCTTTCTCAAGAGGGCTTTTATCAAAGGCGTGGCCGGAATATTGCCCGCTCTGCTTACTATTATCATACTTGTATGGTGCTACCAGTTCTTAAGGAACTACGTGGCCGTTTACGTCAATACCGTGACCGAATGGGTCGTCAGGGGGGTTGGATTGGAGCAGGAGGTCCTTAAAATCAACAAGGCCGTCGCCGATAATATCAGCGTGCATATCGCCCCTGCCGACCCTGACGCATTCGAACTTCAACTCCGACCCGTCACCGGCATCATCCTTTCGCTTGTTCTTATTTACGTCGTCGGGTCCTTCATTTCAACGTTCATAGGCAAGAAGTTATTCCCTAAATTCGAAAGGATGTTCCTGCGCCTGCCGATAGTGAAGGCCGTTTATCCTTACGCACGCCAGGTGACCGACTTCTTTCTGGGCGAGCAGGCCATACGGTTCGAGAGCATAGTTGCGGTCGAGTACCCGCGAAAAGGCATATACTCCGTAGGTTTCGTCACAAACGAGGGGATACGCGCGGTGTGCGATAAGGTCAACCGGCGCTTGCTGGTCGTCTTTATCCCCAGTTCGCCGACTCCCGTCACCGGTTACACGATAATGGTGCGGCCGGAAGACACCATACCACTTGACATATCCATAGACGACGTCCTTCGCATGTCCATCAGCGGCGGTGTTATTCTTCCGGAGAATCAGCGACTGCCTCGCGGCAAGACAAAGCCGTTGCAGGTAGGCACCGTGCCGCCTTTACGCGACGCCGAATCCGGGGAAGACGACAACCCCAAGGCCCGATAAGACCTCGACGGCGGCGGAAATTGCCGCCCCTCGGCAGAAATCCTTAAAATCTCCGTCTTAATTACACGCATACAAAATTTCAACACCGGGAACCATCCTGCCTTGAAACCCTTATTCCGCGCGGCATGCCGGGCCATCCCCCCGTTATTAGAAATAATTTGTCCCGACGGGCACGCCTCTTGCCTCTCCCCATGCGATGGAACTTCCACAAAGTCACGGAGAGGCGACATGATCGACGGCATTTACCTATCAACGGCCGGAGGGCTGGTGCAGGAGGCAAAGCACTCCGTCATTGCCGACAACGTCGCCAACGCAAACACCCCGGGCTTCAAAAAACAGCATCTGATGTTTGAAACGCGCCTGGCCGAGGCCATGATGCGCGACCGCTCTCTGCCCGCCGACCTGCCGTTGACCTCGGCGGGCGGCACCTGGATAGCCGAGAGCGTGACGGACTTCACCCAGGGCACGTTGAGCGCCACCGACAATCCTCTCGACATGGCAATACAGGGCGAGGGCTTCTTCACCGTCACCGACGGACGGGAGAAACTCTACACGCG
>Ga0164318_10002302_pt1 | contig 17668 bp, 16 predicted proteins | sample GuaBasSedimGuay9_FD_113734 | JGI IMG/M metagenome (GOLD analysis project Ga0164318, IMG submission 113734) | Subseafloor sediment microbial communities from Guaymas Basin, Gulf of California, Mexico - Guay9, Core 4571-4, 0-3 cm | ecosystem: Environmental > Aquatic > Marine > Hydrothermal vents...
CAACTCGCCCCGAAGCCTGACGAGGAGTTCGTGAGAGCAGATTTCGCCTGCGCGCCGGCCGTGCCACCCGGCGCTGAAGAATGTCTCGAAAAAATCGGCCGGAGGCCTGACTTGAGCCGGGAACAGCGCGTAAGACACAGCGGCGCGATGAGCGATTTCCTCTCCCACTATCAACAACCCCTCCACCAGAAATAGAGGAGCCCGTGGGAAATCACCTCCACGGGCTCCTCACTTGGTTTACCCCCTCCTCTACGGCATTATGTAGTTCCTGGCGACAATGGGGAGGTAGAGGTTGTAGTGGATGTAGGAGATGCTGATGGGGATCTCCAACAGAGCTGAGGCCTCCGGCGGGCCGAAGAGCAGCAGGCCCTCATAGGTCTCACCTCCCACCATCGTGCGGCTATAACTGACGGTGAAGGTTACCTCTGTGTTGGGCGGTATGACCCCCGTGGGCAGGCCGCTGACCGAGAGGTCGTACCCCTGCACAACCATCTTGGTCAGGTTGAAGTGCCCGGCCGGGCCGGACCAGTTGAGGACCCCTATCATCCAGACCCCATCCTCCGGCATAAGCACCACAACGTGCTCATTGGCAGTGGGGGTGGTGGATGAAGCGCGCGTTTCACATGGATCGCTGCCCGTAGGACCGCAGTAGAAGAGGTACAGGTCTATATCGGAGATGTCGGGACTGGAGGTCCACAGTTCAATCTTGGCCCCGTGGCTCACGGTGAAGTCCTGAGCCCACTCAATGGTGTCCTCGTCAATGAAGTCAATGGGCTCGTCCAGGATGTACTCCGGGCCGCCCAGGCCGAAGGCATCGGCCACCAGGCCGTTCAACTGGAGAGAAGAGGTCATGCTTGCTACACCAACTGTACCTTGCTCCACCGTTGTCTCGATGTCGAAGGAAGCGGGGCTGTACTGCAGCGTGCCCAGTGTCTTGGTGAAGACCACCTCAAACTCGTCCCCCTCGAAGAGGACATTGTGCTGGAGCAGTTCGTGCAACCCGTCGGTGATCGGCGCGGTGACCCAATCCTCGTTGGCCCCGCTGGATGTGTTGAAGAGCCAGACACCGCCCCCGGCATAGGTATTGGGACTCTTCCCCACCGTGTCCAGTACATAGGGGCCGTAGAAATTGGGCTCCGGCATATCATACCAACCGCTGCCCAGCGAGGTCGGCGTGGGCCCCAGGATGATGGTATCAATGTCGGTATGAGGTGCGGCATCATCCCACTCATCTTTGACCATCATTTTGGTGCCGGCCGGGTAGGCACCATCGGGCACATCCACGAAGTAGAAGCGCCAGTCGCCCGACTCAGCCCGCCAGGTCCAATCGAACAGCCCCCGCACAGCACCGTTGGGGTAGGGTGCGTCTGGGTCATAGGCATCATAGCCGCCCAGTTGCATCCCATCGGTGAAGACGGCCGCCACGCTCAGCACCAGGGGGATGACGGTGTTATGCGGTGTGCCACCTATCAAACCGGGATCGAGCACCTCGATGGCCGCTTCGTAATCGCCCGGCTCCATATCTGCCGGTACCGCAACCGTGGCCACGAAAGTGGCCTTGTCCCCCGGAGGCACATCCAGCGTGGCATCACTCTCCATCAGCCAGGAGAGATCCTCTTTCTTGTAGAAGTCAACGTGATACTTGAGCGTAGTCGTCCCGGTGTAAGTGGAACCCGGATGGTGACGCAGGCCGATGAAGATGCCGTCTATCATCCGCTCCAGCGGATCGTGGATCCACATCTCGTTCCGGTTGCTACCAGGCCGGTGGTAGGCGAAGCGCCCGAATTCCCAACGGTCAATCTCGGTGCGCGGGTCATCCCACTTGAGTTCCATACCGCCGTCTATCTGGTCATACGTGAGCGTATCGGTGGGTATCTGGCGGTTGATGAAGTTGACCACATCGTTGCCGTCCTTATCCTCCCAGACGTCCCCGTCCTCGTTGACATCCTGCCAATTGTAGACCACCAGGTAGAAGCGATTGTCCCACGCGTAATCGCCGTCAACGTCGTACTCATCGTAGGGGAACATCTGGCGGATGACCATCAGATCGGTTTCGGGCGGAATGTCGATGTTGGCCCACGCGGGGTTCTGGGCGATTTTCTCGGCCGTGGCGGTGATGGGGATGAAGTAGTTGAAGGCCTTGAAGAAGTTATCCCGGTTCTCCTCCCCGTAGGCGCTCTCGGCCGCCACCATCTCCTCGGTGACGGTGAAGGTGAACTCCTCGTAGCCGATGCGCCGCAATGCCGCGTCGGAGATCTGAGCCGTGATAGTTTCAGGAGCGACGTTGTAGATGGTGAACTCCCTGGTAAAGACATCGCCCGGATGGACGATGTGGGCGAAACCGGGATAATCCTCACCTCGGTAATCACCCGGTTCCCAGGTGGGCGGCTCCACGTAGAGGCCGTAGTGACCGCCGGCCACCATCGTGCCTCGATCGGCATTGACCGAGCCTGCTCCCTGGGTGAAGGTGTCGTAGTCCAGATCGGTGGCGGTGGACATCAGGAGGGCTTTGGCTTCCTCATACGTCGGCCAGCGCCCGTTAGCCTCATAGAAAGCCTGGTCTATCAGGGCCAGCACCCCCATCGCCACCGGCGCAGACCGACTGGTGCCGCCCCAGGAATCCCAGGCCAGGTTGCCGTTTGGCTCACCCCACATGTATATGCCATAGTAGTTCAACTCCTCTGCACCAGCGGCGAAGGCACCACCCGCCACTACATCCACGCCATTAGTACCCCGGGCACCGGGACCCCGGTTGGAGAAGGGGGTGACGTCGTTGAACATTATCTGGGTGGTATCGGTGATGGAATCCCAACCGGTGGAGCCGAACTCGGTGGAAGCGCCCACACCGATGCCGGTGGCCGGACTCGGCGGGGCGACGGTACCGTAGGCGGGGGCGCCGTTGCCGGTGGAGAAGAGGAACTGGAGATAGGGAGCATACCAGCGCTGAACCTGGGAGACCACCTGTCCTTCGTACTCCCAGCCGTCGTTATCCTCATCGCTTGCGCCGTAGGAGTTGGAGGTGATCTGGATGGCGTCGGTATCCACCCAGCCGCTGGTTCCTTCGATGAGGTTCCAACCAGTTTGGTCTACGGCATCGTACCCCACACTCGCGAAGAGGTAGGCATCAATGATGGAGGAATCGAAGTTCCAGTAGATGTCGGAGACGTTGACCACCTTGGCCTCAGGGGCCATACCGAACACCGCACCGGCGGGAGCGCCGCCCAGGTCGCGGAACTCGGGCAGCAGCCCGCTCGTCCTCCCCTGACCTACGACGTTGGAGGCACACTGGGTGCCGTGGCTGTAGAACCGGTCGAAGGTGCCGCCGGAGAAGGCCACCAGATCGCCGTTGCCGGGACACATGAAGCCTACGGCACAACTGGCCCCCCACATCCAATCGGAGGCCGGGAGCACCGAGTTGCCGTCGGCGATGAAGTAGAGCATACCGCCGGAGATGTCGGCCAGGCCGTCCCCGTTCAGGTCCCGGTAAGCGACCATATTGTTGTAAGTGCCGGGATCGTTGACGTCCGCTTTGGTCAACGGCTTCTCATCCCGGAAGTCGTGATCGGCATCCAGGTCTACGTAAACCGTATCGTAAACCCCCGCATCGTTGGGGTCGCAGACCAGCACGGCCACCTTCTCGCCCCATAGCCAGTCCCGCAGGTCGGCGTCGGGATGGGTGCCCACGTGCACCACCCCGCTCTTGGTCATGGTCTTGGAGATGACGTAGGTGTTCACAATGCCGCCGCTGTTAAGCGGGGAGTAGGTGAAGGTGTATAGATGGGTGTCGCTCAACGTCAACGTGGGGGTGAAAGTAGTGTCCACATAATGGACCGTCTCATAGTATTGGGCAGCTATGTAGGGAGTGCCGAGGGATTCGTCAAGGAAGTAGATAAGCATCGAGAAGGGGCTGAAGACCATGGGCCAGCCGTTGTACTCCGGATGGACGGTGCTGGAGTAGATTTTCTGGGTGCCCATCAGGTCGGGGTGGGCGGCGTCAATGCCGTCGTCGAGCACGGCCACGGTTACCCCCTCGCCCCGATAGCCCCGATCCCAGGCTGCCTTGGCCTTGTGGGGGCCCTCCGGCAAGACCTCAAACCAACCCTTGGGGGTGAACTCCCTCCGCCCGTCGCCGAAGGCCTTGGCCTTGGACCAGGGGAGGCTCCCCTCACGGAGTTTATCGGCATTGGCCCGCAGGCGGGCCCAGTCCTCCGGCCCCCGTTGGGGTATGACACGCTCCTCATCGGGCGGATAGGGCATCGGCTCAGCGTTTCGCTCGAAGACGATGGGGATGATGGCCCGCACCTGGCCCAGGGAGGCGATCTTGAGCAGGTTGGTGGGGTAGGCAAGGCCAATGTAAATCTGCGTTCTTTCCTCACCCTTGCCAATAGGGGGCCGGGCGAATACCTTGCCGTCTACGAAGTAAGCGCTCAGGTCGGTGCCCTCGGCGGCGAAGACCTCGATGAAGATGGGCTCCTGCCCGCCCTTGGTCGGGCTGGCCGTCTGGGCCAGTTCCCGGAGGTCGGGATGGAGTTTCCTGAGCGCTGCCTCGGGTGAAGTCACGGGTGGTTTAGGTTCATCGGGCATCGTGATGATGGGCAGATCCTCCGCTTTGGCAGGCATGGATTGGGACCCCGGTAGCGATACCGTGGGAGTGTCAACGTTATCGCCGGTGGAGGCCGACGGTGCTGCCTGCACGAAGGGGACTGCCACGCTGAGGATGATCAGCGCGGTCATTGCTTTCCATAAGATTTTACGTACCATCTGCTTCCTCCTTTTCGCTAATTGAACATGGGGAGAACCATTTTACAGAAGAAACACATATAACTCAGATGGACATCACCTCCTTTCGCTCGCGATGTCTGCACGACTAGAGGGCAATCAAACAAAACGGAGACGGTCAACATCATCATTCATTGACCGCCTATGCCAGCCTGGCAGCGTTGGTGAAGTGGGAGCAGTTGACCAAAGGATGTGGCAGCAAATTACAGAGGATATAACCATCGTCATCTATTCCTGAGCAACGAGCATCAGGAGAAACCAGCAATGGTGAAGTGTTTATAATATAACACATCTCGTGCTGCATGTCAACTCTCTTCCGGGCCAAAACGTCTCTTGATTCTTTAAGGCTGGCCGTCGGATCTTTCCTGGATAATTTGTTTGACGGCCTCCGCGCCACGTGCTACAATATTAGGCGAGTCAGCGAGAAAGCGAATCAGCGAGGAGGTGAGTCAATGAGGTGGCGGGACGGCGGGTTGGTGGGCTGATGGGTGAGCAAATACGGGGGCGAATGAAGGGGAAACAACTCCACACACGGGTCCTCGTCGCCCTCAGCGGCGGTGTGGATAGCGCCGTCGCTGCGGCGCTCCTGGTCGAGCAAGGGTACGAGGTCAGCGGTGCGATGCTGCGGCTGTGGGTTGAAGGCGAGCCGGATACCGCCCACGCTAACCGCTGCTGCACGCCCGAAGCAGTCAACCGTGCTCGCTATGTCGCCGAGCGGCTCGGGATTCCGTTCCATCTCATCAACGCCGAGGCGGTTTTCAAGGCCCAGGTGGTGGATTATTTCGTCGCCGAATATGCTGCCGGCCGCACCCCCAATCCGTGCATCCCCTGCAATCGCTATGTTCGCTTCGGCCTGCTCCTGAGCCGGGCGCTGGCATCGGGGGCGAGGTTTCTGGCCACAGGGCACTACGCCCGCGTGCGCCGCGTCGAAGGCCATTACCAACTCCTACGCGGGCGGGACTCCCACAAGGATCAATCCTACTTCCTGCACGTACTGACCCAGGAGCAACTGGCGCACGTCCTTTTCCCCCTGGGCGAGTTGACCAAGGAGGAAGTGCGTGCCATCGCCCGGCGGCGTGGCCTGCCTGTGGCGGAACAGCCCGAAAGTCAAGACCTCTGCTTCCTGGCCGATGGCGATTACCGTCGCTTCCTGGCCCACCAGGCCCCCCACCTGTTCCGGCCCGGCCCCATCCGCGACACCGCTGGGCGCGTGCTGGGTCAGCATCAGGGATTGGCCGCCTACACTATCGGGCAGCGCAAGGGGTTGGGGATTGCTGCTCCGGAGCCGTTGTACGTGCTCGCAATTGATCCCGCCGAGAATGCGCTCATCGTCGGGACGGCTGCGGAACTAGGTCAGGACGAATGTCTGGTTGAGGAGATGCATTCCGTCAGCGGGGGGACGCCCACAGCCACTTTCCGCGCTGCAGCGCAGATACGCTATCGGGCGCGGCCTGTCACCGTCACGGTGACCCCGCTGCCGCACAAAAAGGCCCACGTCCGCTTTATCGCGCCCCAACGGGACATCACGCCGGGGCAGTTTCTGGTGCTGTACGACGGTGAAGTTGTACTGGGAGGCGGGGTTATTTGTATAGCCCAGCAATCTATGCTATAATTACCGACGAACAGTGCGCTTCCTGATAGATAGGAGATACTCGGTTTGGTGCTGAACCCTTTCAATCGTACTCTGCAGCCAATGCGGATGCTGCTTGCTTGAAGTGTGTGGTAGCAAACGACTCGACAACCTGGATATGGACACACAACCTGATGCTGTTTCTGCGACGGAATTGCGCTCGCCACCGAAGGGGGCAGCTCCTGCGGTTGTTGAACCGCCTGCTGAACCATCGCCCGCAGAACTACGAGCGCGGCGGCTGCTCATCACGGGCCTGGTTGTGGCCGGCCTGTTGCTGCTGGGCCTGGTCGCGCTGCTGGTGTTTCTTTCCCTAGACGCTTATCAGGCTGCGTGCACCGGTGCAGGCCCAAGCCCTGGGGCAGTTGTGGTGCAGTTGCTTCGGGACGCGGCCATCATCTTCGTCGCCTTCGAAACGCTGCTCATCGGCATTCTGCTGATCATCCTGATACTGCAGGTGCAGTCACTGGTTGTGCTTCTGCGGGATGAGATCAAGCCAATGCTGGAGGCAGCCAACGAGACACTGGCGACCGTGCGCGGCACAACGCGGTTCGTCAGTCACAACGTCGTCTCGCCGGTGATGAAGTGGTCGGGCTATCTGGCCGGCCTGCGGCGTATCGTGCGAGAGATCAGCGGGTTGAGGGAGGGCGAAGAGTAGCAAGAAGGGGCTTATGGTCTGAGGAGAGGAGAGAATAGGGTTGATTTATAAACGACTTCCGGTGGCTGGTGAGCGAGCCGAGCGGGAGTGTGAGGTGCTTTTCGACACCGGCGCGGCAGCCTGCTTTATCCAAAAGGACGTGGCGGAGGAACTAGGCCGCCCGACACGGGCTCCGCGTCCGCCGACCTTCGCGTTGGGGGACGAGACACAGATGACGGCGCAGCACACTACGGTTCTCCAGGTGAAGATGGATGGCCACTGGATTGCCCACATGTTCCTGGTCGTGCCCCGACTGCCGGTGGAGGTGATCATTGGGGCGGACTTCCTGCAACGTTGGAAGATCGGGCTCGATCCGGCGACCGAAGAGTTCATCGTTGATGAGAAGGCGTTGGAAATCTTATTAGTGTGAGCAAAACTTCAAGAAGGAGGTAATAATGAGCAACAACAACGGTGGTGAGATTGGGGCCTTCTTTGCCGGCTTCCTGGTAGGGGGGCTCGTGGGTGCGGCGGTTGCTCTTATCCTGGCCCCTCAGTCCGGCGCAGAGACCCGCGAACAGATTCGGCAGAAGGGTATTGAACTGCAGAGCAAGGCGGAAGAGACTCTGGCCGAAGCGCGAGCCAAGGCCGAGGCCGTGGCCGCTGACATCAAGCGCCGGGCAGAGGAACTCCAAATGCAGAGCAAGGTTATCCTGGAAGAGGGGCAGAAGCAGTTAGCGGAGGCGGTTGAGGAGACGAAAAAGGCCGCCACTGCTGCGGTGGGCAAGAAGGCGCAGCCTGAGGCCGCCGAGGCCACGGCAACCGCGTAATACATCAGCCGTACTTACGGTGGGGGTGGCCGTATCACATCCCAGTGACGTGTTGCCACGCCTGCGGCAGGCGAGCCAGTACGTCGCCGGCGACCATTCCGGCCACCCCTACCTCTACCCGCGCTAATTCCCCGGCCAGCCCATGCAGGTAGGCCCCAGCCGTGGCCGCCTCGAACGAGGCCAATCCCTGCGCCCGCAAGGCCACAATCGTCCCCGCCAACACGTCCCCGGTGCCGGCCGTCGCTAGCCCAGGGTTAGCGAAGGGCTGGATGGCGACTCGACCATCGGGGGCAGCCACGACGGTGTGTGCTCCCTTAAGCACAACCACCTGGCCCCAGGCAGCAGCCTGCGCTTGCGCTATTGCCACACGGTCGGCCTGGACGTCGCCGATGGTGCATCTCATCAGCCGCGCCATCTCGCCTGGATGGGGGGTCAGAATGCTCTCAGGGGGCAGCCGCTTTGGCCAATCTGCCATTTCGGCCAGGATGTTCAATCCGTCGGCGTCCACCACCAGAGGAGGTAACGTGCGCGGTGAGGCTGTGCTTTCCTCAGCACCCACGAAGCCCAAACGTCTCCTGCCCCCCACGCCGCCCAACAGCGCCTCGACGAAAGCAGACGTCTCCGGCTCACGCCCCAGGCCCGGCCCCAGCAGCAGCGCGTCATATTCCTCCAAGCGCTCAGCCAACACGCGGGTCGCGCCGGCGCTGATGGCTCCGAGTTCGTGGGGCAGCAGCAGATAAGTCACCTCGGCCAGGCGGGCTGCAACAGCGGTGTGGATTGCGGCAGGTAGTGCCAGGGTCACCAGGCCGGCTCCGGCACGGGTCGCTGCTGCTCCAGCCAGGTAGGCCGCTCCGGTGTAGTTGACCGAGCCGGCCACGATGAGCGCTTTGCCGAAAGTCCCTTTGTGCGCATTCGGCGGGCGCGGGGGGAGCCACTCGCGCACCATCTCCGGCGTGACCACCTCCAGTGCAACGTCGGCCGCCAGCGCCGGGTCGGTGCCGATGTCGGCGATGACCAGTTCGCCCAACGCACTCGCGCCGGGGAAGCGGAAGTGCCCCAATTTGGGGTAGGCAAAGGTCACCGTGAGGTCGGCCACGACCGCTCTCTCGTCCAGTGCACCGGTGTCGTAATCCAGGCCGGTAGGCCCGTCCACGGCGACGACGAATGGCCAGTCGCGCCTGGCAGGGGCAACGGAAGCAATCAGTGGGGTCAGAGGTTGACGAGGAGGCTGCCTGCGTGGTGCCAGCGACCGTCCCACCCGACCGAGCATCTTGGCCAGTGCGCCCCGCAATGGGAGGCGCGTTCCGGTGCCCAAGAGTGCATCTACCACCACATCGGCTTCGCGCACCAGGCGCTCGAGTTCACGCCATCCTTTGTCCTCACCGGCAAGGACGACGTCCAGCCCCTGTTCCTGTACCAGACGGAAATTCTCGTCCTGGGCAGCGTCGCGGGGCTTGAGCAGATAACACGTCACGCGAGCGCCGGCCTCGGCCAGATAACGTGCCGCCACCAGCCCATCGCCGCCGTTGTTGCCCGGCCCCACCAGCACCAGTACGCGCCGATCCTGCACTTCTCGCCGTGCAACGATGGCTTCGGCCACCGCTCGCCCGGCCTGCTCCATCATCGCTGCATAAGAGTGCCCTGCCGCATCCGAGGCAGCCTCGATATGACGCATCTCGTCCACAGAGACAACCTTCATCGTTTCCTCCAGGTCAAGCGCACAACTAATCGCGTCAGCCGGTTGGTCGGCCCCACACCTATTTCTCGATACCAGGCCAACGTCGCCCGTGCGCCCTCCTCAAACGGTGTAGGGACGAATCCTAACTCGCGCCGGGCTTTCTCGCTGGAGACCTCCCAATCGCAGAAGACATAGGGGACCAGGTTGATGGGATAGTAGGGCTCTCCTCCGGTATAGCGCGAGAGGTACGTCCACGTTCGCGCCAGCGCAATCATCGCCCAGGCGGGCGCGTTGAAGCGCCGAATGTGATACCCCAGCAGGCGGTCCACTATGCTGTTGATCTCCTGATGGCTCAGGCTGCGTCCACTGACGTTGTATATCTCACCTGGTCGTCCCCGCTTCAGTGCCAGGTCAATCCCCTGGGCCACGTCTCGGATGTAGACGGGGAAAGTGATGTGCCGGCCTCTATGCACTTGCACCGGGAGGCCCTTCAGCGGGTCCTCGAAGAACAGCCGGTTGAAAGCGTAACGGCCGCCCGGCCCGTAGAAGGCACCAGGCCGCAGGACAAGGGTGGGCAGCCCATGTTCCCGGTGATAGCGCAACGTCAGCCGCTCGGCCTCCAGTTTGCTGCGCTGGTAGTCATCCTGCGGATTGGTAGGATACTCCTCGTCTATCACTGTGCCGGTACGGGGTGCGCCGGCGACGGCGATAGTGGAAATGTAGATAAATCGCTCTACGCCAGCCCGCCGTGCTGCCTCCAGTGCGTTCCTTGTCCCCTCCAGGTTGATGGCGAAGAAGTCCTCGCGTCGTCCCCAGAAACGAAATTTGCCTGCGGCGTGCACCACTGCACGGCACCCCTTTGTCGCTGTGCGGACCGCCTCGGCGTCACGGATGTCGCCCCAGGCCAACTCCACCCCCAGCGGGCGCAAAAAGGCCCAAGCGCTGGAAGGGCGCACAAGTGCCCGCAGCCGATAGCCGCGTTCAACAAGATAGGGGCACAACGTGTGCCCCAGAAAACCGGTCGCGCCGGTGATAAGGACGGTGCTCATAGAACACGGATGGGTGGGATTAACGGATTTTCACACGCCCCAGGCAGGACTCGAACCTGCAACCCCCGGATTAGAAGTCCGGCGCTCTGTCCAATTGAGCTACTGGGGCTTGGCGATGATATTCTAACCGAATGGCACGCCTCTGTCAAGCCTCGGAGCCGCCCAACCCCCCGTCGGCGACGAAGGCCGCGAACGCCGCGATGTCGGGAAAGATACGCTCGGAGAGGGAACACACAACCCAGTTATGTACCAGCGGGGAGATGGTATAGATGCGCGCTCCAGACTGGTAGGCGCTCCACATCTCGATGGCCGTGCCCATACTGGCCGAGGGGACGTAAGCCACCAGCACATCCACCTGACCGGCCAACGCGATCATCTCCAGCAACGTCTGCTTGGCCCGCTCCGGGCCGTAATTCACACTATCGGGGTGCATCTCGAAGGGGTCCAGCACCTCGACCCCGGGGATGTGCCGGTGCACGATCCGGGCTATCTCGCGGCGGTAGTCCTGAGCGTCAATTTCCCTATCGCTGCGGGAGCCCTGCATAATGCCGGCGATAAACAGGCGCATATTTCTCTCCTTCTCGATGATCCCCATAAAATGGCAATGCCGCGACGGTTGTCGCGGCAACGGATCACAGCCGCAAGTGCGATACGGATGGTGGTTACCGCGCCCCTACTGCACTGGCCGGATTCCCTTATATACCTGCCGTCCCGCCAGCGTGCGCAGAATCCTCTCTGGTGGGCGGCCGATGATGTCACCTAATTCCCTGCACGTCAACGGTGTGTTGCCATTGGCCAGGAACACCCGAAAAACCGCATCCACCAATGACAGATTCTCGTTGATATAGTCGGGCTGTTTGCTGCAATGAATCCGTAACACGTGCCGCACCCCATCCACCTGCGTCACCTCGCCCGTCTTCTCATCTACCCAGTCGATCTTCTCTGTGTCAAAGTGTTCACTGAAGACTGCCCGATGTTCCTGGCAGAGGTGGGTGCGTAACTCTACACCGAGGTGCAACCCTTCCCGCTCCCACCATCCAAAGTCAATGTGAAATGGCGTGTCAAGCGTAGGCTTGACCAGCGTCGGCAGCGAAGGAGGAATAGTGATCTTACTCATCGGCAGACCTAACTCCGCTGGGACTCACACGTAGGACCCAATAATTGTCGCCCACTGGTGTGTATGAACCGTCGGTGACCAACTCCGCCAGCAGGGGTCCGGGCGGTGTACGCATCGCGACGTTGACCGCACTGTAGAGCGTGGCCGCGTGGACGGTACCCTGAGGACTCAGTTTGGCCAGTTCAGGGAAAATCTCAGCAATCAACTGGCCCAGCGACAGCCTTTGCTCACGCGCACGGGTCCACACCACGTCCATCGCTTCAGGGTCTTCTCCCACCACAATCATCAACTCGTCGTACTCACAAGTGATGAGTTTCTTGCGCATCTCAAAGGTCAAGCGGCCCTCTACTGGCAGTGCGACCCGAACCCATTCCCGCCTGGGGCGGCGGCTGCGTCGCCGGATTACAATTATGCCGGGCTCCTCGCCTCGCGCCACTTCCAGATAGGCCCCTGCAGGTATGTCGTGTGTCTTGTACCATTTCTCCAGGCCGTAGACGTAGCGCCCTTCGCGGACAACCCACCCCGGCATCTTTGCGCCCGTCTCACCATCCACGAAGGTGAAGCGAATGCGGTGTGTACGGCCGGTCGGGAATACACGCGCCAAGCGACCCGAAAGCGGCAGGGTGCCGGACCTCCAGTGCGGATAGGTCAGTACGACTGTCACAGGCTCGGACACGTCGGCAGAGGGAGGCAGGTTCGACCATTCGTCGTCCAACTCTCGCTCCAATGCCAGCATCTCGCTGGTCAGCAGTGCGTGATTATACTCCAGCGGCCGGTATTGCAGGTAAACGGGGATAGATTGTACACCTTCCGGTTCCAGACGGCGTAGAAACCAGAGTACCTCACCGGCTGGTCCCACCTCGTCAAACCGCTCATCCTCCTGAAGGGCGTAGTTCAAGGAGAAAATGCGCAACTGAGGGGTGATCTCCTCTGGCAACTCCAGGTCGCCCAGCAGTGCCTCTGTCGGCAACGGCCCGCCTCCTGCCATATCGAGCACGGCCTCCGCCAGATTCAGATGGCCCACATGTACTTCCACCAGCATATCTTTGCGGAACCATTTGCCGGCCAGGCGGACGAAATCGGGCTCGGCCTCAAGACGCTTCTCCAGCACTGTGCCAACCTGTGGCCCGTACAGATCGGCCAATTCTTCTGGGGAGTGAAGTTCCGCTTTCGCTTCCGCCTCGTAGTTGAGGGAATGCTGTTCTAATTGCGCTGCAAACTCTTGCCTCTGGCCATCCTCAAACTCGACCTTGATGACCTGGAACGGATCGTATTCGGGGTTGTGACCAGGGCGTACGCCGACGACTTTACCCACACGATAGCCCAGTACCGGAAAGACTACCTGCTCGCCTACCTCGTAAGTGCGCTTGGGTTGATACGGAGTGCCCCTGGAAAGCGCCTGCTCTATGAGAGCCTCTTCTTGTCGGCAACGGTACAAAACCAGCGCCCGGCCTAATTCCTCTGCCGAGCGTGGCAATTCGTCCTCAACGAGCAGCGTGCTGAGGTACTGGAGATCGTCAGGAGTAACTGTGAACTCATCACCCCAATAAGCAGGGTCTTGAGTCTTCCGCTGAATCAAGGCTACGTCTCCTAAGTACTCATCATAAGAGAGCATCGAGAGAGGTTCCGAAAGCCCCGCTTTAGCAGGGGCTCCCCGGCTTCAGCCGGGCCTCCGGACGACGTTGTCGGTACGCTCATTAAGGGCATCGGCGCGATTATACCAGGCTTGTGTCAGTTTGACAAATACACTCAATTGAAGCATACTTTGTAGGATGCAGGATGCAGGATACAGGATGCAGGATGCAGGAGGCAGGAGGCAGGAGGCAGGATGCAAGGTGAGAGATCACGTCACCCTGGGCTGACTATGGTTCACGTCACGCAAGGACTCTTGAAGGCCCAGGTCATCAAAACTAAGTTGGAAGAGGCTGGCATTCCCGTACTGCTCGATTACGAAAGTATAGGCCCCATCATCGGTGTTACGGTGGACGGCCTGGGGGAGGTGCGTATTCTGGTGCCGACGAGGTATGCCAGGGAGGCGCAAACGCTCATCGAAGAAAAGGACGAGGATGATGAGTGCCACGACACCATCGCTCTCGACTAGCCGCTAGCCACCAATCGCCAACCGCTCGGACCAGGGGTAGAATTCCTCCAGCCATTGTAAGCCGTTCACGCTGATGCCGCCAACCCACATCTCCCAGTGGAGATGCGCGCCGGTAGAGAGGCCCGTATTGCCCACCCGGCCGATCATGTCCCCTTGTGCGATCTGCTGCCCCACCTGCACCTCGATAGTCGAGAGGTGCCAGTAACCGGTGAGCACACCCCAACCGTGGTCAATTATGACAACGTTACCCCGCACTACCAACGGTTCGGCCAGCACTACGGTGCCCCCGGCAGGCGCGTACACCGGCGTCCCTGCCGGTGCCCGGAAATCCACGCCGGTGTGATAACTGGTGTAGGGACCGCTGTTGTAGGCACGATGAGCGCCGAAGTAGGCCGAGATATTCCCCACGCAAGGACGCTGGAAAGGCCCCTCCCAATGCCGCTCTGGAGTGAATATATAGCGGACTGTATCCAGACGCTCACGCTCAGCTGCGATGACGGCTGGATCAAGCAGGCTGGTTCGGCTGGCCGGTAAATCAATCCGTTCATAGCCGAAGCGGCCTGCCTCCACCACAACTCCTGTAGTAATTGCTGTGCTCTGCTCCCCGCCATCCACGGCGTTCAACTCCAGTTCGTACAAGCCAGGCTCTGTGAACACGTGTATTCCCACCAGGCCGTAGTACACGCCTCCTTCCTCGGCGAAGTGCACCTCCTGCCCGAAAAGCCTGCCCTCCAGTGTCACAGGCTCTGTTGTACGTACCGCGACAACCAGCGTTGATCCCTGGGCCGCTGGTAACGGCTCTACTTCCACGGAGACGAAGGGCACAGGCAACAAGCCCGGGCCTTCGCCGGGAATTACCAGTTCCTGTCCAGGATAAATCAGCGCCGGGTTCGCAACGTGATTGGTGACCGCCAGCGTCCAAGGAGGGACCCCGTAGTGCAGCGCGATGCGGAGCAGCGTGTCGTCAGAGCGCACGACGTAGACCACGCCTCCGCTCTCCTCCCCTTTCTCCTCCTCCCCCACTGGGAGGGATAAGGAGGATGCCGGCACCTGGATGACCTGTCCCGCATAGATGACGTCGGGAGAGAGCAGACCGTTGATCTGAACAAGTGTCTGCCAGGTGGTATGATAGCGCCTGGCGATGGAGGCCAGTGTGTCGCCTGCCCGAACCACGTAGGGCGTCGTTTCCTCTACACCGACATCCTTCTCGATGCCGGGAATGATAAGATGTTGGCCGATGTAAATCTTCCGTGGGTCCCGGATGCCGTTGGCGTGGGCGATAGAGTCCACCGTCAGACCGTACCGGCGGGCGATGGAGAACAATGTCTCGCCCCGCTGCACGATGTGCACGGCTGTCTCCGACAGCGGCCCACCCGATTGAGCCTGCGCCGGCAGCACCCACACTGTGGTCAGGAGCAGGATTGACAGGATGACGACGATCTTTCGGCTCACGAGGCTATCCTCCAAATCGCAGTTGATCTCCTATGCTTACCCTCTCCAGCAACGTCGGCGGTCCTTCCAGCACATCCCGCGCCGATGCGCGGGGGACGTAGAGCGGGCGGAAAGGGCGAGCCAAGCGGGCATCCACCACCCGCCCGCTCCCGTCCAGCCACACAGCGGCGATGGGGAAAAAGACAAAGAGCATATGGATGGCCGCGTCGGTGCGGCTCTCCCGGCGTCCCACCAATAGTAATCCCTCATCATCGTCCAGGTATCGGCGGAAGGTCAGCCCCCGCAGACGAGAGAGGAAACCGGCGCAGCGGCGCACACGCTTCAGCAGCCGCTCGCCCCGAGTCTCGTTCCAAACAACCATGTACATTTACATTTGTCACTGCCATTGCGAACAAGTCTGCCCGCTTCTGAGCGTCAGTTCCATCAACAAGTCCGCATAGTTGCGGGCGATGATCTTCAGTGTACGGTCAAAGACGTTGATCTTGGTCATTAAGCAGCGGTCTTACAACTTGTACCCGATCATACGGAGGAACTCCTTGCGCTTCTCGATATCCTCCTCCGCCTCGACGCCTTTCGTCTTAATGCCATCCACCACGCCGAGGATGCCCCGTCCTTGCTCCGTCTCGGCCAGGATAACCTCGACCGGGTTGGCCGTGGCGCAGAAGATGCGGCACACCTCGGGCACCATTTTGACAACGTTCAACACATTGATGGGATAAAAGCCCTCGCCCAGGAGGATGATGAAACTGTGCCCTGCGCTCAACGCCAGCGCGTTTCGCTTCGCCAGTTCGATCAACTCATCGTTGGTGCCGCTGGCACGCACCAGCGCCGGGCCCGAAGACTCACAAAAGGCGAGGCCAAACTTGATGCCCGGCACAGCGCACACCAGTGCCTCGTGCAAGTCCTCCACCGTTTTGATGAAGTGAGATTGACCCAGAATGAGGTTCACGGCCTCAGGCTTCTCAATCCGTACTATTGAGAGTTCCATGTCCACCTCCCGCTTTTCTCCACTGTGTTCGTAGTGACGACTTCAGTCGTCCACAGCAGAGAGCGAGCACCTAAAGTCGCCACCACAAACAGAAACCAAGCGGCGATGGCTCCAGGAACATTCCTTCACCATCGCCTTGCTACTGCCCTCACATCCTCCTGAACAATCATCAAGCGTTAGATACGGTGTCGCCCGGCAACTATCTGCCGAATAGTGGGCTTTGTTGCTGGGGGGAGCCCTTGAGAGCGATGCTTACATTATTAAGACTCAGGTCTGAAGTCCTAATACCTTGTTCACGCTTTGCAGCAACTCCTGCGGGCCAAATGGTTTGGTCACGTAATCGTCTACCTTGGCGATATGAAGCCCTAGCACTTTATCAATGCTCTGTGCTTTGGCGGTGACGACGATAACCGGGATGTTCTTCAGCGCGTCGTCGGCCTTCATTTGCTGATAGAGTTCCCAACCGTCCATATCCGGCATCATCAGATCCAGCAGCACTAGATCTGGCTTGAGCCGACGTACCGTCTCCAGGCCCTCCCGGCCGCCGACAGCGCCAACAAGATCGAATCCCTTGCGCCCGAGTATTAACCTGACCAGGTCTATCATTTCGGGCTCATCCTCAATGCAGACGACCACTTTCTTTTTCTCTGCCATTGCGCTCCTCCTCACTTCATCTTCATTGACGAATTCACCGAGACGCTTTCGTCAATGCGTGGCCCGCCCTGCCGTATTTAGTGTACCACTATCCCGCTTTCAAGTCAAACCACTTCAGAGGTTCCCTCTCCCTACTGGATTGCGATGATGTGAAAGACGATCTCTCCCCCTGGGGCATCTACAGTGACGGCGTCCCCTACCCGATGTCCCAGCAATGCCCGGCCCAGCGGCGACTCGTTCGACACTTTACCGTTAGCCGGGTCTGCCTCGGCTGGCCCGACGATGTGGAAGGTTTCCGCCTCTTCCGCACCTTCCTCGACGACGGTGACACGGCTGCCTAAGATGACCTCGTCCGCAGGATCCTTCTCCTGGATGATCATCGCGTTGTGTAGCATAGCCTCGATCTGCTGGATGCGCCCTTCCAGAAAGGCCTGCTCCTCTTTCGCGGTGATGTAGTCGGCGTTCTCCGTGAGGTCCCCCTGCTGGATCGCCTTGCGGAGGCGCTCGGCCAGCGCAGGTCGCTTGACGTTGACGAGGTGATCCAATTCCCGGCGTAGATTCTCCACGCCCTCGGCAGTCAGATAGACGGGTTGATGTGCGTTCATCTGGCGTTCTCTCCCTCTCGTCGAGTGTATCGAAAAAATCGGACGGAGGCCTGGCTTCAGATGGGAAGATTCTGCAAAACGGTGACCCATTCACGGTGGGTGTGGCTAAAATCAGTGGGACGTCCGGCTTCAGCCGGAAAATCCCCGCTGAAGC
>Ga0164318_10002303_pt1 | contig 17668 bp, 20 predicted proteins | sample GuaBasSedimGuay9_FD_113734 | JGI IMG/M metagenome (GOLD analysis project Ga0164318, IMG submission 113734) | Subseafloor sediment microbial communities from Guaymas Basin, Gulf of California, Mexico - Guay9, Core 4571-4, 0-3 cm | ecosystem: Environmental > Aquatic > Marine > Hydrothermal vents...
AAATTCATCTACCCAACCTTGCCATAAGAATTTATGCCTTATTGTAAAAGATGACAAGTCTTCTAGTTGTTTATATAAATTAATATTAAAAGTGTACTTATTCAAAACATCATTAACCTTTGATATAATAGCACCTTCAAAAATTAAAGAATTAAAATGAGTACAACCATCTTTTAACCTAAAAAATTCAATTATTAGAAGTTCTGCATTTTTAAATTCTAAAACACAGGCTTCATTGTTAATATTTTTTAGTTGTTTAATATCATTTAAGTTAACAGGTTTATCTATTGTCATTAGCCTATAGTCTTCTTCGCTAACCCACATTTTAACTGATGAAAATCGCTCATCATAGTTTGACCAAAATGTACTTCTATTTCTTAGTCTTTTTTCATCGCTACTATTTTCATCAGAACTAAAATGCATATCCTTATGAGAAGTTAAGTATTTAACAATATTTACAAATCTTTGAAATTCAAATAATCCTTTTAAGCGTTTATATCTATCTTTTAAATCTAATGGTATTGCTAGTTGGTTCCATTTAGAACTTTTATTTTCTATATTTCCTAGGTTACTAGTTATTATCAAATCTAATAAATTATTATTCTTAGAATTTTGTTTCTTTTCAATTAAAGATATTATAATTTTAAGTTGATGATATAAATTCTCTAGGTTGTTTTCATTAAGTAAATTGTTGCAATAACAAGCCACCGTATCATCTGTTAAAATGATATCAGATAATTTCTTAATCAGGAAACCATGATACTCTATTGGCAAATTTATTAAAACTTTGCTAACTCCATAATTTTTTAATTCCTTTGTAAAATCTTGATTTTTAATTGATTTATGTATAGTATTGAAATCTTTTTTTATACATAGTTTTATGAATAAAAACTCTTTTGAATTCATATTTACTAATAAATCATCTTTAAAACTATGATTATTATTATCTTGATATATTTTAGTTATTATTTTAATAATAAGATTTTGTATATATTTTTCACTATTGTTAAATAACTCTTGAAGTAACTGAGTAAATAAAAACTTATCTTTTATTTTTGAAGATAATAAATCTTGTTCTAATTGTTGCAGTAATCTTGCAATATCGAAAAAGTTTAATTTTTTATATTCTTTTTTAAATAATAATTCAATAACTAAATCTATTGATTTTGGTGGAAATTCAAAAGAACTTTTTATATCTGGATAGTTGTCATTTTCTTTGAATCCTCTTGATAAATTTTCTAAATGAATTGGCTTAATATATGGTATTTCAACTGTAGGTTCTATAATATCTTTTAGCCTTTGAATACTATTCATTATTTAGAAATACCTAATAAATTTTTATAAATTGAATCATCAAATTCAAATCTAAATACAACTTTTCTATCCTTGCTATCATCAATACTTTGATTAGCTTCTATTTCTCCTCTTGATACAATATTTAATTTTCTTTTCATTATATCTTTATTGTAAAGTTTATTATGTGTCATATTAAGCCAAACATTTTTTGCTCTATTGAAACCATATATAAAATTTTCATTTTCACTACCTTCTCTACTCGCATACCCCTCTATATGAATATAATCAATTAAGTTTGCTGTTTCACTATTATTAAATATTTTAGTATCTAATATTGTTGAAAATAATTTAATAAATACTTTTCCATTTGGACTTAATGTTGATTTCTTTTGTTCAAATAATATATCCTGTGCTACTGATATAGTACCTTTTTCATTATCAACATCTAATGCAACACCATTTGAACCTAATTCATCTTGTAAGATTTTAATAATTTTATCTTGTTTTTTTTGATTTTCATCTAGCTTTTGTTTTGCTATCGCCATAAAAGTTAATGATAATACAATAAAAACTAACATTAACCCAGTCATTAAATCGCTAAAACCTATCCAAAAATCATTCTTAGTATTATTATTTTGTTTTTTTACAAAAATCATTTAATTAGTCTTTTGTACTGTGTGATACTTCAATAATTGATAACATAGCTCCTAAAATATCCGATAAATGTTTTTCAACATTTATTTGATATTCTTTTAAGATTTCTTTTTGATTATCATTAAATTGTTTTGCTAAATTACCAGTTGTGTCTATTAACTCTTTTGTTAAAATATTTCCATTATCATTTATATTTGTAGCATTATCCACTATATGAGTTAATTTAGATTCCATTAATTTATTTGTTTCCATAAAATCTTTTAATTGTTGATGTTGAGTATCCCAACCTGTCGCAATCATTGCTTTAGTATCTGATACAAAACCATTTGTTGTTTTTACTAACTTTTCTAAATCCTCATTTAATATTTTTCTATTATCAACATCATTTTCAAGTGTATCCTTGAAACCTATAACAACATCTTTTAATTTTTCAGTATGTTCACCAAAAACTTTATGTAACTCATCTGCCTGAGAATCTAAAAATTGTTTTAGTGTATCAGTATAAGCATCTTTAAATTCGGTTAATTTTTCTGTTATTGTTTCACTCGTTTTAACTAATGCTACATCAACACCATCTAATGTTGATTGTAATTTATCAGAAGCATCTATAATTGTTTTTGAAGCAACTTGTCCAGATTTATCTAGTATCTCTACAGCTTTTTCACTTGTTTCTTTTATCGCTTGTTCTTGATTTGTTAATAACTCTTTATAATCTTTCTTATAACTAATCAAGAAGTCTTTCATCTCTGAACTTAAACCTGTAAATGAATCTGTAATATCTTTTGAATTCTCATTAAATTTATCAATTTGACCTGATACTGTATCTGTTAATAATGTATATGTATTTGATATTGTTTCTGTTGTTTTCTCAAATTTAGTTTTTTGTTTATCTAGAACTCCATCAAGTTTTAATACAAAATTCTCTTGTAAATATTCTAATTTATCTAAACTGTTATTTAAATTATCAAAACCTTTATTTGTTTTATCCATAGCCTCACTTGTTTGAATTAGTGCTTTTTCTATATACTTCATAGATTCACTTGTATTATCAACCGAATTCTTTAATGGAATCATAATCTCATTTTTTAAATCTTCCTCTAGAAATCTAGTTAGCTTTTCACTATTTTTATCTACATTTTCATTAATGCTTTTTATGCTATTCAGTATTGGTGATATTTCATCATTAATAGCTTTAGCAATTACCTTACCAAGCTTGTCTGAATCTAAACTATTTGCTAATTTATCAGATATTTCTTCAAACTTTGACATACTTTTAGTCATACCCTCTAATCCATCAGAAAAACTACTCAATGATTCAAAAGTTTTTGTTTGTTCTTCTGTTGCAATTAGTAACTTACTTGAAATTTCAAGCTGTTCAGTTGAAATAGTTTCATATGTTTTTATTGATTTATTATTAGATTTTAATAAATTAATTTTCTTTGTATAGGTATTTAATATTAACCATCTTTCCACCATTGTGTATATAATTGACATTACGATACCGAATGCAGACACTAAAAATGCTGGTGCAATTTGATTTTTTATTACTTCTAATACTTTTGCAATATCTAAACTACTAGGAATACTACTTAATCCTGTGTAAATAAGTAAAAATGTTCCTATTATCCCAATACTCATTAATATACCAGGGGTGTTAGCAGATTTAATTGGTTCATTATATTCGTCAAAAATTAGTTTATCACTATTCTCTTTATATTCTTTTAGTTTTTGATTATTTACTGATCTACTTTGTATAAAACTCACTATCCAAACTATAACTATTAATGTACCAATTATTATATATTCTAAATTTTCAATCATTATTTTCTACCTTTTCGTGTATTTTATGACAAGCATTATCGTACCCATCAAATCTGTATTGCTCTTTTATTGATATACTTGGATTTCCAGTATCATCTACAGGTAATATTTCAATCATACCATTATATTTTTCTTCTAATTCATATTGTAAATTATTTTTTCTTTTCAAATAATGCGATTGAAGATATTTATTTTTTATATCCAAAAAGCTATTTGATGTTTTAAAACAATGCCAACCTTTATTTACTCTATGAATTTCTTTTACTATATTCTGAAAATCTATATTCATTTAAAATTTACTCATCATTATTCTAGTTCCTATTTTTATTTTTATTATATATTTCTATTTAGACTTATGCTGTCTTTAATTTATTTTATCAGATATCTTATTTATCTCGTATTATAAAATTGACTTCTAGTTTTTAAAATTTGCTAACTTAATATAGTTTTTATTTGGCTCTTCATAAGTAGTTACTAAAATAGGTTCATTATTTTCTAGATTTGCGAATATGTATAAAAACCCATTATGTATCATTTTAAATCCATCTTTTGTAGTTTCTGTAACTTTATTTCCAAGTTTAAGTACACTTTGAATATGTCTCAAATGTGCTCTTTTAGGTAAACCAACTCTTTCTTTTATTCTTTTACTTCCATGTCTTGAGATTTTCATTTTAAATCCTTTGTTTGTTTTGATAAGTGAAGTATAAGGATATGGTTTACTTTTTTTTACTTTATTAATCAGATAGTTTTAGATACAATTATTTAAACTATAAATAGGTGCCAATATGAATAACACAACAAAAACATTTAGACTTTTTATCTCTTCTACATTTTCTGATTTTCAAAAAGAAAGAGAGGTTTTACAAACTAAAATATTTCCAGAAATAAGTGAATATTGTTCTATTAAAGGCTATACTTTTCAACCAATAGATTTGAGATGGGGAGTAAGTAATGAAGCTCAACTAGATCAAAAAGCTTTAGATATGTGTATAAAAGAGGTGCAATCTTGTAAAATACATGATTATCCAAATTTCTTAATAATGCTTGGCGATAGATATGGATGGATTCCACTTCCAAATATAATAGAAAAGAATGAATTTGAACTATTGCTTAAGAATATAACTAGTAGTAATAAAGAATTTTTGAATAGCTGGTACACGGTGGATAAAAATCAACTTCCAGTATCTTATATATTAAAACAAAGAGAGAATGAATATGTAGATTATATCAAATGGTTAGAAATTGAAAATAAGCTAAGAGATATTTTGCAAGATGCAGTTTCTAATTCAGATTTAGATAATAATATTAAAAATAAATACTTTATATCTGCAACAGAATCAGAAGCAATAGAGGGAATTCTCCCTTATTCAAATACTACAGATTATCAAAAAGAGCTATTGAACTTAATTCCAAAGTTAGAACAAATAGATCATAAACATATATTTGGTTTTTTTAGAAAAATAAAAAAAGAAACAATTAAAAATAATAAGTATATTTCAAATGATTATGATAAAGCACAAGATTTTAAACAAAAATTAGAAGAACAACTACTTAAAGAAAATACTCTAAATATAACTACATCACAAATTACAGCAGATACTTTAGAAGAAGAATATTTACAAGAGTTTATATTTTCAATAGTAAAATTTATAAAAAAACAAGTAGATAAACAAATTCAAAATGATACTCAAAATAAATATACTGCATTAGAGCTAGAGAAATTACAGCAAAAATATTTTTTAGATAAAAAAATAGAAAACTTCTTAGGGCAAGAAAATATATTAAATAAGATTCAAGAATATATGTTAAATGATATAAGTACCCCATTGATCATTAATGGAGTATCAGGGATAGGTAAGTCATCTATTATTGCAAAAGCTATCGAAGACACTTCAAATATTTCAAATAAAAAAATTATATATAGATTTGTAGGTGCTACTCCAAACTCTACCACCTCAAAAGATCTATTAAGTTCCATATTAGAAGAATTGAATATTGCTATTGAAGATGAAAAGAATGATGATATGGTAAATCAACTTTTAACAGATATGGATAAAGAAGAAAATAGTTTTATAGCATTTTCACATAAAGTTCATAAAGAGATTATGGGTTTAACAGATGATATAATAATATTTATTGATGCCGTAGATCAGATAACTAATGATGATCAGTTTCTATGGCTTCCCAATAATCTACCATCAAATGTTAAAATCATAGTATCAGCGCTAAAAGACAGAGACTACAAGGAAGATAGTAAATACTTTAATACATTAAAAAATAAGATTCCGAATTTTACTGAAATAGAGCCGTATAATAAACCAATTGAATTATTGGAGTTATTACTATATCAACAAAATAGAACATTGCAAGAAGATCAAAAAGAATATTTCTTAAACCAATACAATCAGGTCAAGAGTCCACTATATGTGTATATGGCTGCTAATCAAATTATATATTGGCAGAGTAGTGATATAGTTGATAATGACATCACACTAAGTTTATCTCAAAAAGATATAGTAAAAATTTTTATTAAAAATCTTACATCTATGCATCATCATGATAAATCATTAGTGCAAAAAGTATTTGGGTATATCATAGCTTCAAAAGATGGACTTAGTGAATATGAGATTTTAGAATTACTAAATACAGATAAAGAATTTATTAAGACTATTGCTCCAGATACTTGGCATACAAATACGACACAAGAACTTCCGCTAGTAATATGGACAAGACTATATGGACACATCAAACCATTTTTAAGTATAAAAAATCAAGATAATCAAGAGTTATTATATTTCTTTCATAGAGAATTTGTAGATGTTATTAAAAATCAATCAAATCAACAAGAAGAATATGAGAATATTATAAAAGCTACGCAACAACTTATAGAAAAAAATCAAGATAAAGAGTTTGATTCTAATAGATGGGGGAAGTTGTATGCATTATTATTGGGGGAGTATTTTTTTAAGTATAAAGATGAAGACAAAGTCAAGGAATTTTGTAAGTTTATAAGTTATGGTGGTTATGATGAAAATTGGCTTCTTTTATATATTGAAGAAATACAAAAAACAGGATTTCTTTTAAATCTAACTAATAAGTTGCAAAAAGCTTTATCTTATCGCAATATAATATACTTTACTTTGAAATCATTATATAAAAATTCTATAAATTGGTCTTATTTATATATTCAATCTGCACATAATGTTGCAAGTACTTTACTTAAACAAAATAAAATAAAAGAATCACTTGCCATTGAAGAAGAAAATCTAATTTTTGTTAAAAAAGCAATAAGTGAACCTTCTCTTTTATTAAGTGTACAACCACATATAAGAAAAGTTATTAAAAATGCTGATATTACTGGTCTAGCTTTATATTATTGGATAGATTCTCAAATAAAAATATTATTTGCTTTATCATCATGCCATTTAAGCTTAGACAACTTAAAGAAAGCAATAGAATTAGATAAAAGAGCATTAGAACTTAGTGAACATTTTTATAACTTGCATAAGGATAATCGATTTTTTTGGAGGAATAATTATTTAATAGCATTAGGAAATTTGGCAGATTCTTTATATCAAAACTCTGAACTAGATAAAGCTATTGAATTTCAGGAAAAGTGTTTAGACATTTTAGAAAATAATTATGATTTTACTACAGGTTACTTAATTGAGGATTATGCAAGAGCGTTAAATAGTTTATCTATTTTTTTATTAGATTCTAATCCCATAAAATCAAAAAAATTATTAGAACAAAGCCATGAAATATTATCTAAGTTATTTAACCAGAACCCCAATAGATACTCTGTACAAATACACAATATAAATTCAAATAAAATTTCAATAGGTTTAGATAATAAGAATAATGAACTAAATAATTTGCTCATAAAATTTCATGAAGAATACAAAGATGGTAGTAAAAATGAAGCTTTTAAGTTATTAAGTGCACATATTAAAATAGTTAAAAATGAGTATGATAAAGATAATGGTTATTGGGCAGACAAATATGTAAGAATATTAATAATAATTGGGGAGGTATTATCAGGAGATAGTAATTTTGAAGAAGCAAGTAAATATCAAGAAGAAGCTTACTTTATATTAAGTAACAATTTTACAAATAACATAGAGAACTGGGCAGATTTATATACAAAGGCTCTAAATAATCTTGCTAATACATATACTTATCTAAATAAAAAAAATGAATCTTATTTACTGAATAGAAAAAACTTAGATATAAGTACAAAATTGTTTCAAAGTGATCAACAAAAGTGGTTTAAGGCTTATTATTATGCTTTAGAAAATATGGCTAGTACATATATGATGTATGGAGAATTCAATCAAGAAAAAGAATGTAGAGATAAGATTGAAGAATTAGAATCTAATCCATCTTTTCAATTAGTAGCTGATGTTATAAAAAATAAATCAATAGATAAAAGAATAAAATATTTTGATTATATTTTTAAAGGTTTTTTAATGTTAGGTATATTTTTTATTTTTTATTTTTTTATTTTTCAGTAAAAAGTTACTTAATGAACTTGAAATATCTGTTAATTTTTCCGCCTACAAATGCACCTACAAATATTTGTAGTATTGCCATGAATCCAAAGATAATAGATTGAAAAAAAGCATATGCTACAAATATAATTGAAATTATTGGTATAAAATTTTCCATAAAACTAACTTTTGTTGCATAATAATTTTTCGCTGTTCTATCATTATAAAGACCAGCTGTAAAACCTAATATAAAACTTACTAAAATTATCATTTTCATATCCATAGTATAATTTTCCTTATATAGTTATATTTAATAGTAACTTAGTATTATATAATAAATATTATTCTTTACTATAATCAGATAAAGTAAAATATCAGCATAATTTTAAGATATTGAATATAGTATATAACTATTTATATTGCTAAATTATTTTTTGATACAGTTCTCTGTTGTAGTTAGACCAAGTTTCTCTCATTTTTTCTGGAAATTTAAAAAACATAGCGTCTGCATCATCTGAAGTAGATAATCTATGTTCATTATTAAATATATTTACTTTTAGATTCCACATAGAAGCTGAAATTGAACTGATAACTTCTCTTTCATCTCTTGTATATCGTATAAAAATTGAATAAATAGATTCTAACTTTGGAAGTTGCATTTTCTGTTCTACCATAAAATCAACTATATTCATTTCTTCTAAATTTAGTAATATTCCAAGATTTAGAAATATCCAAAGTTCTTCCTTACTCAATCTATTATCATTTTTTAATGAATCATAAGAGTTAGTAAAAATTTCTAAAAAATCTTTAGATGCTATATTATTATTAGAGCATTCTAGCAAAGAAAATGTTAAAAATTCATATTTTTGATTCTTGTCTTGAGATTTATATCTTTTGATTAAATCTTTTGAACTATATTTTGTACCAAATATACTCGTAAATAAACCCATAAAAACACCTCTTTATCTAATTTCATTTATTATAGTAAAAAAAAGTAAAAATTAACCTTATCATACAAACTCAACGAAGGAGTTATATGTTAAAAATAGGCATAACAGGACATAGGAATTTAAATAATAGTTATATAAACAAATATAAGCTAAAAAGTTTTCATAAGTTAAGTGAATTAAAAAAAGAATACTCAAATATTATTATATATTCAGCACTTGCAGATGGTGCTGATAGATTAGTTGTACATGAAGCTTTAAAATTGAATATAGATTTTATTGCTATCCTACCAATGGATAAGAATCAATACAAAACAGATTTTTGTATTGATTCAAAAAAAGAGTTTGATAGTTTATTAGAAAAATCTAAAGAAATCGTAACTATTCCTATATATAAAAAATCTAAAAGAGATTTGCAATATGAACTAGTTGGTCAATACATATCTGATAATTGTGATATACTTTTTGCACTTTGGGATGATAAGTATAATAATCTACAAGGTGGTACAAGTGAAATTGTTAAGTATCATTTAGAACAAAACAAACAACTTTATCATATTAAGGTTGATAGAAATAGTATTTAGTTAAAATTTATACAAATAATATATAGGTGATAGAACATATGAGATATGAAGAAATATTAAACATATTAAATAAGTATAATATAAAAACACTAGATGAGCTTGAGTATTGTTTACAGGTATTTGATTCTGAAGATGATTGTGGTGATGACCCTGTAGATAAAAATTGTATCAATGCAAAATGTTATGAAGATTATTTTGTTCCAGATTGCCGTAAACTTATTGAAATATATAAAAAATACTTTCATAAAGATATTAAATCAAAAAAAGATTTTATTCAATATCTAGATAGTATTACATCTAAAAGTAAAAGTAGTATTGACAACTACATGTCTTGTAAAAGTTGTAATCAACAAATATCTAAAAATATAAAGAATAGTTTAAAAATATCTGATTCCGAATTTAAAAAAGATTTTTGCAAAAATTTATCTATTAAGTTTAATTATTCTAGTTTATTTGAAACTGACTATACTTCTATAAAACAATTTTTAATTAAAGAGCATAAGATTACGAGTGAAACTTTTACTCCAATATATAATGAAGAGGATACTATGACAAAAGATGAAGAAAAAAATTTATTTGATCTTACTCATACTTCAAAAGAACAATTAAAAGAAAATTTGAGTGATAGTAGTAATCTACATGGCAGTAATAAATATAAGATAAATTTAGCCTTATATGCTTTTGATAGAAATTTAATAATTGAATGTGAAAATATTCTTGAATTATTAGATGATGAGTATAAAACTAATGAGAAATTCTTACAACTAAAAGCAAAAATATTATCAAATCAAAATAAAGATAAAGAAGCTATTCTAATTTTAAAAGAACTTATAGATTTAACACTACCAAAAATTGATACAGAAACTCATAATCTTTTAGCAGCTTCTATAAAAAGAGATGCATTTACTGAATATGACAATTATAGCAATGAAAATATTTTAATAGAAAGATTAAGTAATGCTAGAGATATTTATCATTCAGTTTTTAGTTTAAATAATGATTATTATCCTGCATTAAATTATATATACTTGCAATTTATGTTAGGGCATATAAGTTGTGAAGATACAAAATATTTTACAAATTTACAGAATGAGACTAAAAAAATATGGAATAATACAAATCATAAAATAACAGATTGGTGGAGTTTTATATCTAATATTGAATTTTTAATATTAATAGGTCAATATGATGGGGCAAAGCAAGAATTAAAAATACATTTTAGTGATTTAGATAAAGAAGAGATTACAGAATTTAACATCTCCTCAACATTAAGACAATTAAATTTATACCTAAATTTTTGTGAAGATGCAAAGCTAAAAGATATTATTGAATATATTGCCAATATAAACAAATAATATCTTTAGCAGTATATTTCTTTTAATTTTAACTCAAAATCTTTGAGATTATTTATATCATCATAATATTCACTAAAAATATAAGAAATAATTTCAAGTTTTTTTAAAATAGTATATTTAATAATCCCATAAAACACAGGCTTTACAATAATATAAAGCGAAATTGTAATACTAGCAGATGTAACTAAACTTATAAGATAATAAGATATAGTTATCAGTAATATCTCTTTAATTATATCAAAAGATTGATAAATATAGTTATAATAAATCAATGTCAATATAGTGATATTGACTAAAAACAATATGAAATCATTTGTAATAAATTTTAATATTCTCAACTATTTACCTCCTATAGTAAATTTAAAGAGGTAGTATAGTATTTGAAATAGTCTTATTCTGTCTATACTTTATTTAAAAATCAATTCATCTATTCTATGAAAGTATTTTCTATTATTTGTATAAAATTTACTTTAATTACAAATTATTATTTTTGTATATACATAGTCTGATTATATATAAAAATATAGACACATCTTGTCTTATATTTATTTTATCAAAAATAACTTATATCAAATTATAGACATAATATGTCTATAAAACTATCTATAATTAACTTATCAAAATATAAAAGAGGGAATTATGGCAACAGTATTTGGAGTAACAAAAACAATAGTAAGTGGTATATGGGAAGTTGGAAATGAAGCTTATAAAGGTGGTCAAGAAGCTATGACTAAAATGATAGATGAAGAGACTGAATTAAAACTAAAAATTAAAACAGGAAAATCAACTATTAGTAAAGATAGCATTGAATTTATCCAAGAGAGAAAAATAGTAAAAAAAGAGATACAAAAAGTTAGTTTAAAAGGTGGATTGATTTCTATTTTGACATTTGGAATTTTAGGATAACCAATGAATAAAGATAATATTTTAGATAAATCAATAGAAACTATAAGTGATATAGGAAGTGGTATAAGTTCAAAATATGAGAATCATATTGTTATAGTAGTTGTTTTTTTGTAAATTCTATTAATAATGAAATATGAGATATATAATTCTTAGTATCATTTAAATCATCACAGATGATGTCGTACCTGCCTTCAACTGCATATTCATTTAGTTTTATAAATAAATTCATATTATCAATTAGTTGAATATTGTTATCTAAACAATTATCTATTAACTCTTCAATATCATGAGTTTTTTTCACATTTACATTGTTTTTTGTTAATATTGCTTTAAGTAATTTTTCTACTGATTGTTGAAAATCAAAATAAATTTTTTCTATATCTATATCTATTTCATCATTTTCAAAAAGTTTTAACAATGCTCGTCCACTATTAAAATCTATAATAGCTTTGTATAAAAACATATCAGCACTATTTTTTATATCAGATTTTTTCATGTAAAACTTCCCCTTTGTGCCTAACATCATAAAGGGCTGTATTTAACCAGTTTTTATCACTATGTGATAAATAATAATTGTTATCCACTAGTAGTATATCTTTTGCTATTTTAATCTCTTTAAGTTTTTTTCTTATCTCTAGTTTTTTGTCAATCTTTGATGTAAAGTTATCATCAATTATGCATATATCTAAGTCACTATCTTCATTTGGTGTACCATATGCATAGCTACCAAACAGTATAATTTTATCAAGATTTAATGGCTTTAATTTTTGAACAATATCTTTTTTTGTTTTATCTATATCAATCATACTTTACCTTTATATTATCTATTATACAAACTTTCTACTTAACTACTATGAAATTAAATTTCTCAAATTTTAACTATAGTTAATTTATTAAATATATAGTCAAAATATGACCATATAATAAACTACAATAATTACAATAAAAAAGGAAAATCATGAGTAAAAATAATTTTGTAGATAAATCAATAGAAACTATAAGTGATATAGGAAGTGGTATAAGTTCAAAATATGAGAATCATCTAAAAGAAAAAGCTATTAAAATAGTAGATGAAAAACTACTATTAAACAGTCTTAAAATTGAAGATTTAGAAGATGATGACTATGAAGCTATGGTAAGTGATGCAATATCACAATTAAAAGAAAACTATGCAACAAAAGTAGCTCAAGGTACTATGGCTGTACTTGGTTTTGACTTACTATTTGGATGGTAGATATGTTTGGATTTGTATTTAAAAGCAGTATCTATTATATAATTTGGAATAAGTTTAAATCTCAGTTTACAACTCTACTTGTATCTATTGTACTAATAACTGTAATATTTAGTATCTATGAAGATTTATATAAAGTACTTAAAATATCTGATAAAGATAGTGTATTTGGATTGTTATTATTAAAATGGTTTTTAGTATCTTTGATATTTGGATTTAATTGGTATAGATTTAGAAAGTTAAAAATTATAGAAGATGATAAATATTTACCTACTACCTATGAGCAAAAAACATATAAAGAATCAACTATTAAAACTGAAATAAAACCAAAACAACATCAAAATATTTTGAATAAAAAGAAGTTGAAAACAAAAACAGATGTGATACTTCAAAAGTATTTAGATTAAAATGAAAAATATTTTAATCATACTAATAGTTAGCAATATTTATTTATATGCAAAAGAATCTTTATATCTGCATATTCCAAGTAAATTGCCAAATAATAGTTCTGTAACTTCATTTGGGAAAGAACTTATAAAATTAATTGATAATGCACAAGATGAAATATCATTTGCAATATATGGTCTAAGAGGTCAAGATGATGTACTTCAAGCCTTAATAAAAGCACAAAAAAGAGGTGTAAATATAAACGGTGTAGTAGATAGTGATAGTCACGATAAAAATTATTATAGTGATACTCATTTATTGTATAAACACTTTGATATAGTAAGTGACCACAAAAGCTATATCATGCATAATAAGTTTTTTGTATTTGATAAAAAAACAGTATGGAGTGGCTCATCAAATATATCTGATACTGGTACTGGTGGATACAATGCAAATAATAGTATGGTTATAGTAAATAAACAGATAGCATCTATTTATCTCAATGAGTTTGAAAATATGCATAATGATAAAAAATTTGGAATATGGAAAAATAAAAGAAGTTATCAAGATATTAAAACTGACAATTCTATTATCTCTATATACTTCTCTCCAAAATCAAATACATATAAAAATGGTATAAAAAAGTTAATTGAAGATGCAAATAAATATATCTATATCCCAATCTTTTATCTAACCCATAAAGAGTTAACAAAACAACTAATTAAAGCAGATAAAAGAGGTGTAGAGATAAAGATTATTCTTGATGCAAGTGCTGCTAGAAATAAGTATAGTACCCATAAATTATTAAGAAAAAATGGTATCAAAGTAAAAGTAGAAAACTTTGGTGGAAAAATGCACGCAAAATCCATAATAATAGATGATAAATACTTTGTAAGTGGTAGTATGAATCTAACAAAAGCAGGTAATATTAGGAATGATGAAAATACTATTATAGTTAAAAATACAAAGCTTACTAGACAGTATAAAAAGTATTTTTTAACTTTATGGAAAATGATACCAAACAAATATTTATACTATGACCCAAATCCTGAAAGCTTAGATAGTGGCAATAGTTGTAATGATGGAATTGATAATGATTTTGATCACACTGTTGATGGTAAGGATAAGATGTGTATGGAATAAAATTAACATAACTAGTTAGATAATTTAATTTTTGTCAATTCTATTAAACTGGTTATATTTTCTACATACTTTTCAGTATCATTTAAATCATCACAAATTATTCCATATCTACCTTATTTTGTGACAAAAGTGCTTTTAATAGTTTTTCTACACTTTACTAAAAATCAAAAAAGATGGGATGCTAAGCCGTTTGAAACTAAAACTTTAGATGCTTGGTTTAAAAATCTTGATGAAAGTGGTATCTTGCCAAAACATATTTTACCACATGATAGTTATCTTATAAATTTAGGAAATCCAGAACAAGAAAAAGTAGAGAAATCAAGAAATGCATTTATTGATGAACTTGAAAGATGTGATATTTTAGGACTTGATAGATTAAACTTTCATCCAGGTAGTCATCTTCAAAAGTTTGGGAAAAAAGACCCAGAATATAATGAGAAGATTAACTATGCAGAACTTGAATGTTTAGATTTAATAGCAGAATCTATTAACTTTGCACTAGATAAAACAAAAAATGTAAAAGCAGTTATAGAAAACACAGCAGGACAAGGTACAAATCTTGGTTATAAATTTGAACATTTAGAGTATATAATTGATAGAGTTGAAGATAAAAGTAGAATAGGTGTTTGTATAGATACTTGTCATATGTTTACTTCGGGTTATGATATTAGAACTAAAGAGGCTTATGATAAAACTTGGAATGACTTTGATAAAATAGTAGGACGAGAATTTTTAATGGGTATGCATATAAATGATTCTAAACCAGTTTTAGGAAGTCGTGTGGATAGACACCATAGCTTAGGTCAAGGTGAGATTGGATGGGATGCTTTTGAGTATATTATGAATGATAGTAGAATGGATGATATTCCACTTATCCTAGAAACAATTGATGATACAATTTGGGATAAAGAGATATTGGACTTATATAATTTAGTGAAAAATTAATATTCCTACTCCACATACAACCAATAATTTTCCACTTATTGATCTGAAAAAAATATTAACTGCTTACTTTTAAATAAGCAGATAGTTCATTATAAATCTTATCTCTTAGCGATAATGGTTCTATTACTTTTACATAAGGAATCCATTTTTTTATCAACTCTTCAATCTCTAATTCTTGGGTAACTGTAAACTTAACTATTAAATTTCCATTTTCTTTAGTTTCTATTATCTCTTGAGATTTAAGATGTTTTTTTGATTTATAAAAAAATGCTTTTTTACTATCTACTTCAACTATCACTTCAACTTGATTTTCTTTGTAATTATTTTGGTATATTGAAAATGGTGTTTGGATATCTTTTATAAAATTATCTATATCTAAGTTTTTGTGAAATGTTTTAGATATATCTTCTATTGTTTTAATCTTTGATATTCTATACATACTAAAGCTATAATCTTCATGTTCTATTTCACAAGCTAGATAAAAGTTTTCATTGATAAAAAGTATTTTATATGGTTTTACTTCTATTTTTTGTAGCTTATCCTCTACTGGATATTCTATAATGATGCACTTTTGGTTTTTTATATTTCTTTCTAATATCTTAAATATTTTACTATCTGATTTAGCATTTTCAAAAGGTTTATTTTTAAACTCATAGATATTGTTTAATTCATTTATTTTTTTAGATATTATTCTTTTATCATCAGCATCCAAATCAAAGTTATCAAATAGGTCACTTCTACTTGCCATATTAAATGTTTGTACCATCAATGACAATACTTCTGGTTTCATAAAGTTATTAAAAGTTTCTTTACCAAGTGATTTATAACAACCTTTTTCTCCCTTACTTCCTCTAATATATTCAAATGATTGTGGAAAATATTCTTTGATAATATCAAAATCCCTTTTTATAGTTTTATCTGATATAGGTTTATTTGTATTTGGATTTATCCATAATTCATCTTCTTTTAATCTATCAATAAATATCATCTCATTGTTATTTAATCTAGTTAATATTTTCAATATTCTTGATGTTTGTTTTGTTTCATCTTTTGCCATAGTTGAATTTTGCCTTTTATTTATAGTCTTATTTTATTGTTAATTATAGACATATATTGTCTATAAATCACTTCTTTATATATCTTTGATTTGGGCTTTTAGGCTTATTGGGTATAGTTAATAATATAGATTTTTCATTAATAAGTGGATTTAGAACTGTTTCTCTAAAATGTTTTTTATCACTTACATTAATATAGTCCATTATCTCTTTTATAGATTTTTCTTTTGTACAAAATTCTAAAACTAAACTTTTCTTATCAGCTTGGGGGGTAGCTAGGGGGGTAACTTGGGGGGTAGTGTTTTCTAATAATATTGTAGTAGTAAATATATCACTTTCTTCAAGTTTAGGATCACTTCCTCCATATATCTTAGAGTATTTATAAAGATTTTTCACACCACTTCCTAGCTCTTCTGCATATCCTATCTCACCAAAGACATGAGCTTTATTTCCATTTTCGAATATTACTTTATTTTTTTCTATTATCATTTTTGCTGTAAATGTATTATTGCTGTTACTAGTATTTTTATTAGTTTATTCATAAATTAAATTTCTCTTTTTCTAAATTGTTTTCTAATTACATCTTCATATCTTATAACTCTTTCTTGAGATAAAGCTTCATTTCTGGTTTCTTTTAATCCTACATCTTTCTTATAAATCATTTTTTTAGGTGAAAGAAATTTTTTGCCGTTAAGAATTGATGTATTTGGTAAAATTCCTTTTTTTCTTAAAAATTCATCTACCCAACCTTGCCATAAGAATTTATGCCTTATTGTAAAAGATGACAAGTCTTCTAGTTGTTTATATAAATTAATATTAAAAGTGTACTTATTCAAAACATCATTAACCTTTGA
>Ga0164318_10002304_pt1 | contig 17665 bp, 16 predicted proteins | sample GuaBasSedimGuay9_FD_113734 | JGI IMG/M metagenome (GOLD analysis project Ga0164318, IMG submission 113734) | Subseafloor sediment microbial communities from Guaymas Basin, Gulf of California, Mexico - Guay9, Core 4571-4, 0-3 cm | ecosystem: Environmental > Aquatic > Marine > Hydrothermal vents...
CGTCGTGGGTGTACTGCGTGGTGTTCCCCAGCGGGTCGCTCTCCCGATGCAGCCGGTTGAGCACATCGTATTCGTAGGTGGTGACGTGGCCGTTGGCATCGGTGATGGCCACCCTTTGGCCCAGGGAATCGTAGCCATAATAGGTCGTGTGGCCGTTCTCATAGGTGACGCTGGTCACCTGGCCATACTCGTTGTAGCTGTAAACCGTCGTGCCGGAGAGGGGGTTGGTGACAGTGATCAGGTCGTTGTCCTCGTCGTATTCGTAATGAGTCGTGTGTCCCATCCCGCACGGGATCGGCCATGATCTGGCGTTGTTTGGAGATATCAGAGTTGCATAAGTGGAGTCCTGACTGCGTGGACAGGCGCGTCCACGCAGGTGGACGCTCGGCTGCAAGCCCTCTAGAGGCGATTTCAATCGCTAACAGAAGTAGCCTGAGCAGTTACCCTTTCTGTTAAGTTCTGTTGACAACTTGTTGGGGATGGAGTAGAATAAGAATAAGGATAGAGATACGAGAGGCTGGAATTCATGGAAATGGAAATTGGCACAGTTCGCCGGGTGGACATTGAGCAGGAGATGCAGACGGCGTACCTGGATTACGCCATGAGCGTGATCGTATCCCGCGCTCTGCCGGACGTGCGCGACGGGCTCAAGCCCGTACACCGGCGCATCCTCTACGCCATGCACGACATGGGCCTGCGCCCCGGTACGTCCTACAGAAAGAGTGCGCGTATCGTCGGTGAAGTGCTGGGTAAGTATCACCCCCACAGTGATACCGCCGTGTACGAGGCCATGGTCCGCATGGCCCAGGACTTCTCGCTGCGCTATCCGTTGGTGGATGGACAAGGCAACTTCGGCAGCGTGGATGGCGATGCGCCGGCGGCCATGCGCTACACCGAGGCGCGGATGCACGCCATGGGCCAGGAGATGCTGGCCGACATCGAGAAAGACACCGTGGACTTCGTTCCCAACTTTGACGGCACCCTGCAAGAGCCTTCTGTCCTGCCTTCCAGCCTGCCTAACCTACTAATCAACGGCTCGTCCGGCATCGCCGTGGGCATGGCTACCAACATCCCGCCCCACAATCTGTGCGAGGTGTGCGATGCCCTGGCCTACATGATTGATAACTACAAACGGATGGACGACATCGCCGTGGACGATCTGATGCGCTTCATCCACGGGCCGGATTTTCCCACTGGCGGTGTGGTGTATCGCTATCGAGAGGACGGCGAGGGGATGGTGGATGCCGTGCGTGCGGCTTACGCCGTGGGCCGTGGTCGCTTTACCGTACAGGCCAAAGCGCACATCGAAGAGATGAGCCGCAGCCGGCATCGCATCGTCGTCACTGAGCTGCCTTACCAGACCAACAAAACCAACCTCATCGAACGCATCGCCATGTTGGTGCGAGAGGGGCACATTGAGGGCATCGCCGACCTGCGCGACGAGTCCGACCGGCGGGGAATGCGCCTGGTGATCGAGTTGACGCGGACAGTGGAGCCCCGAGACGTGCTTGGGCAACTTTTCCGCCTGACCCCACTGCAAAGCACTTTTGGGGTGAACATGGTTGCCCTGGTGGACGGTGAACCCCGCCTGCTCCCATTGAAAAAAGCCCTGCAATGCTACATCGAGCACCGGCGAGAGATCGTTACCCGCCGCAGCCGCTTTGAGCTGGAGCGGGCCAAACACCGCGCCCACGTGTTGGAAGGGTTGCTCATCGCCCTGTCCAACTTGGACGAGGTGATCGCCGTCATCCGCCGCTCGCGGACGACGGACAGCGCGCGGACTAACTTGCGTCGCCGGTTCAAGCTCACCGAGGTGCAGGCCCAGGCTATCCTGGACATGCCGCTGCGTCGCCTGGCTGCTCTGGAGCGCAAGAAAATCGAGCAGGAGTACAAGGAGAAAAAGAAGCTCATTCGCCGTCTCCAGTCGCTGCTGCGCAGCCCGAAGAAGATTCTGGGAGTGGTCAAGGACGAATTGTTGGCGATAAAGCAGCGCTACGGCGACGCCCGTCGCACTCAGATCGTCGAGCGCGGGCGTGGCGAGCTGACCACCCACGACCTCATCCCCGATGAAGAAGTGCTGGTCACCATCACCCGCCGGGGCAACGTGCGCCAGGGACCCCCAGCACGGGCCCGTACCCTGAACGCCGGGCGGGGCAAGGACGTGGTCGTCCATCGCTGGCAGGTTAACAGCCGTGACAGCCTGTATCTCTTCACCGCCGATGGGCGGGTCGCGTGCTTGCCGGTTCATCAGATCCCCAATCTGGAGGCGCGCCCCCGGGGCACGGCCTTGAGCGAGCTGTGTCCGTTGCTCGAAGAACGAACTCTGGTCGCGGTGCTGGCCCTGCCCCACTATTCGGCTGAGCCGACGGGCTACTTGTTGACCGTGACCCGCATGGGCAAAGTCAAACGCTCTACCCTGGCGGAGTTCGTCTCTGCGGCGGCGAAGGGCGAGGCCGTGGTTGCGGGTGTGGATCAGGGCGACGAGCTGGCCTGGGTGCACGCCTCGTCAGGGGGACAGGACGTGATCCTGGTGACGCGGCAGGGCAAGGCCATCCGCTTCTCCGAGGATGAGGTGCGGCCCATGGGCCTGACCGCCAGCGGCGTGCTGGGTATCAAGCTAAGCGCAGGTGATCAACTGATCGGCGCCGACCTGGCCCAGAGCCGGGCCAGCCTGCTGGTGGTGAGCAGCGCGGGCTATGGCAAGTGGACCTCGTTGGCCGACTACCCGTCCCAGAAACGTTACGGCGGTGGAGTGATGACCTACAATCCCAGCGCCAGGACCGGTGAGCTAGTCGGTGCGCGGGTGGTAAGGGGCCGGGACGAGGTCTGGTTGATCTCCGCCCGGGGGAAGGCCAAGCGATTGCGGGTGCGCAACGTACCACGCATGGGAAGGGCTACGCGAGGGAAAGCGTTGTGGACACTGCCGGATGGCGATCAGGTGGTGGCACTCACGATGTCCATGACGTCGGCCGGACTGGCTGAGGCGCAGTCGCCAGATTCAGCCGGTACGCAGAAAAAGACTTCGAGGAAAACCTCAAGGAGGAAGTGATGCATTTCGCTGATAAGATGTTGACCTGTCAGCAGTGCGGCGCAAAGTTCATCTTCACCGTCACCGAACAGCGCCGGCTCTACGAAAGCGGGGTGACGGAGATATTCGAGCCTCGTTTCTGCCCGACCTGTCGCAGTGCCGCAGAGGGGGTCAAGCTCATTGGCCGGGTAAAATGGTATAGCCCAGAGAAGGGATACGGATTTATCACCAAGGCCGACGGCGAGGACATCTTCGTGCATCGCTCTGCTATCGAGGGCGAAGGGCCTCGCGTTCTGGAAGAAGGCCAGCGAGTGGAGTTCGAGGTCGAGAAAACGGAGAGGGGCCCACAGGCCATCCACGTCGCTCCCCTGCCGGAAGACTCAGGTTGAGAGGGTGGGCGAGGTGTATCGCGCGCTCGTCGAAGAAATCGCGGACGACAGGCTGTCGGGGGCCAGCGGCTTGGCTGCGAAAGGTGCGGCGGCGCTGGCCGCCTTTGCGTTGGAGTGCTCGGTCCCATCGGCGGATGAGTTCTGGGATGAATTAGTAGCTCTCGCGCGGGCGCTACGCCAGGCCCAGCCGGCGATGGCTCCCTTGCTCCATCTGGCCGACCGCGCTCTGCGTGCTGCGCAGGACCTGGAGGACGTGGACGCCATGCGCGCGGCGGTGCAGCGGGCAGCGGAGGCTTTCGAGACGGAGTTGCGATCGGGCGCAGGGCAAATCGCGCAGGCGGGAGCGGCGCTGGTGATGGACGGCGCTACGGTGGTGACCGTGTCGCATAGCTCGGCGGTGGCGAGTGCGTTGTTGCACGCCCGGCAGGATGGCAAGCGGCTGCGGGTTATCTGCCCGGAGTCGCGGCCACTGTACGAGGGGCGGGAGCTTGCCCGGCGATTGGCGGCGGCCGGGGTGGAGGTGACGTTGGCCGTGGACGCTGCGGCTCCGGCCCTGGTTGCCCAGGCCGACCTGGTGTTGGTCGGCGCGGACGGGGTGACGGCCCAGGCGGTGATCAACAAAGTGGGCACCTATCCACTGGCGCTGGCGGCCCAGGCGCACGCCGTCCCGCTGTACGCCCTGGCAGGCGGGGAGAAGTTCTGGCCGCCGGGTGTGGAGCCCGAGATCGAGAGCCGCGCTCCGGGCGAAGTATGGCCCGATCCCGCTCCGGGCGTGATCATTGTCAACCGCTACTTCGAGGCCGTTCCCCTGGCGCTCTTTACCGGCTTGGTCACCGTTACCGGCATCTTTCCGCCCGACGAGATCCACCAGCAGGTGAGCGCCCTGGTAGTGCATCCCGCTCTGACGGAGTAGAAGAACAGGGAGGTAGGTCGTGGTCACTGTGGAGATCATCGCTATCGGCAACGAGATACTCATCGGGGACGTGCTGGACACGAATACCCACTGGCTATGCCAGCAGATTACCGGGCTGGGTGGCCACGTCCGGCGGGCGACTCTGGTCCGCGACGATGTGCCGGTCATCGCCGAAGTGCTGCGCCAGGCCGTGGCGCGGGGCACGGACGTGGTGTTTACCACCGGCGGCCTGGGCCCCACTGCCGATGACATGACTCTGCAAGCCATCGCCCAGGCGGCGGGCGTCCCCCTGGAGGAACACGCTGAGGCATTGCGCCTGGTGCGGGAAAAGTACGAGGAGCTGGCGGAGAAGGGTTACGTCGCTCGGGCGGACCTCACCCCGGAGCGGCGTAAGATGGCCATCTTGCCGCGTGGGGCGAAAGCTTTACATAATCCTGTGGGTGCTGCGCCAGGGGTGTTGCTTACCATTGGGGAGACCACGGTCATCGTCCTGCCCGGGGTGCCCCCGGAGATGAAGGGCATTTTCACCACGTCGCTGCAACCCACACTCCAGGCCCTGTTTGGGGGGAGCGTGTTCGTGGAGCGGGTGGTGGTCGTGGAATGCGGTGACGAGTCGGTATTGGCTCCATTGGTGGATCAGGTCGCCGCCGCTCATCCAGAGGTGTACGTCAAATCGCGGGCCAAAGCGTATGGGCCGGGTGTACGGCTGAAAGTGACCTTCTCGATGGCCGGACGCGAGCGGTCGGAGGTCGAGGAGGCCGTTGCGCGGGCGCTGGACGATCTGCGGACGGCCCTGGACGAGGCGCAAATCGCCGTCGTCTCGGTGGAGTAGTGTCAGATCGCCGTGTTACCCTTTTCTCACAATGGTTTCTGCCCCGGTGCTATTTGCTCGTTCCTCTCCCTTTCCTCCTGCCGCGTTGCCCGCCAGACGTAGATCATCCGCTGTAAGGCGGTGAAGTTGGCCAGGATGGCCATCACCCACAGGGCGATGAGCACCTGGTTGAGCAACAGGCCCACCGTGAGCACGATAGTCCGTTCCATGCGGGTGAGGATGCCGACCTTGCAATCCAGTCCCAGCCCCTCGGCCCTGGCCCGCGTGTAGCTGACCATCAGTGAGCCAACGATGGTGGCGTAGATGAGCAGTATCTCCCGTCTCGCCCCCAGGCGGGTGTACCAGGTCAGCAGGCCCAGAAAGATCACCGCCTCTGAGAAACGATCCATCGTCGAGTCCAGGAAAGCGCCGAAGCGGCTGGTGCGGCCTACGATGCGGGCCAGCGTGCCGTCCAGCGCGTCGAATATGGCGGCCAGGATGATGCACACTCCGCCCCAGCGGATGTGTCCCAGGGCCAGGATGACACCCACGCCGATGCTGAGTACAAATCCGATCACAGTGACCACGTTGGGCGGGATGCCAAGCCAAGCCAACGCGCGAGCGATGGGTTCAATGATCACTCGTCCCCACCTGCGGGCATGGTCGGTCAAGGTGACGGGTGTTGTGGGATCGTTGCCAGTAGGTTCTGGCTTTTTAACCATAGAGATTCTCCCTTGCACTCTTTCTTTTACCCTTGCGGTACCTATCCAGCCGCTCTTGCCGGATCGCCAGATCCGGCAGCCGGAGGAAGGTTTCAAACCGTTGAAAGGGTAGCTGGCTGCTTCACGAGAACAAACGTGAGAGCAGCAGTTTGGTGCTACTCCGGGATTCGGCTTCTCTGCACGCCTTTTTTCGCCTGAGCACTTCTTCGTAGAAATGCAGCACCTGTCTGGATATTTTGTCCCAGGAGTAGGCGGCGGCGCGGATTTGCCCTCTGTAACCCATCTGACGGCGACGGTGCGGGTCTTGTAGCAGGGCGATTAGCGCCTGAGCCAGTGCCCGCTCGTTTTCCGGTTCGACCAGCAGTCCCTCTTCCTCGTGGCGCAGGACTTGACGGTAGCCGGTGATGTCCGAGGCGACGATGGGCACGCCGGAGGCCATCGCCTCCAGCAGGACGATGCCGAAACTCTCAAAGCCGGTCGAAGGTGCGCAGAACACGTCGCAGCTCCGGTAGTAGCGTGGCAGCTCTTCCTCTGACACCGGCCCCACGAAGCGGATGCCCCGCACGTTATTGTGCCGGGCCCACATCACGTAAGGCTCCTTGTCCTCGCGGCTGTAAGCCCCCACCACAATCAGACGTGCGTTAGGGATGTCCTGCCGGACATAAGGAAAGGCGTAGAGCAGATATTTGAACCCCTTGCGCGGCTCCAGGCGGCCAACGAACAGGATGGTGGGTCGCTCATCGTCTGCCCAGGGCAGGGGTGGAATGTGTGGCCCGAACTGGTGGAGGTCAATCCCGTTGGGGATGATGACGTACTCGCCGGGATAGTAGCTGTTCACATAACTGCGTGCTGCCTCCGAGACGGCGATGCGACCATCCAGTCGCTTGAAACAGCGCTCGAGAACAGGTTTGCCGTAGTTGTAACCCGGATTAGATTCCCGGTAAGCGTGGAACGTGGCGATTACGGCGGAGTGCGGGGTTACCGGCGTGTGACGGAGCACAGTCAACGGCAGGACGGGCATCATGGGTTCGTGCAGGTGGATGACATCGAACGCTTCTTTGATGAGAATCTTCTTGACGCGGCGATAGATGCGCGGCGAGAGCGTGACGCGAGCGATAGCGCCCGAGATGGGGAGAGGGGTGACGGAGCTGGTAACTCTGATGACGTAGTCGGGCACCGGTGTATCCCCGTCCGAGCAAGCGGCGATAATCCGTGCATCGTGGCCCAGACGGCGGAAATTGGTGGCCAGGTGGAAAATGTGTTTGTTGACGCCACCCGGGTAGAAGTAATCGTATGGGGAAATGAGGGCAATCTTCATTGTCCAGCCTTTCTCCATATTGGATAGGTGAGCACCCATTGTTCGGGGTGGTTGGCGATGTGATGCTCCATGATGGTGACGATCTTTGCCACTCCTGCGCGGACGTCGCGTTCGTGATCGCCGCTCCGCTCCAGGTATAACGGGGGCTCCAGGTGGGCGAGGAAGGTATGGCCTGGCTGGCGGTAGCCAAATCCGACCACGATGGGCGCGCCGGTGCGCAGGGCGAGCTCCACGTGTCCCCGGGGCAGGTGTGCTGGCGCGCCAAAAAAGTCAATCGTCAGCCCCGTGTTGGTGACGTCCCGATCGGCGGCCAGCCCCACTGTCTCGCCCCGGCGTAAGGCGCGGAACAGTTCCAGCAATGGCCCGTCAATCGGGATCAGGCGCAGGCCCTTGCTCATGCGCAGCCCGGCAATGTAGCGGAATAGCCGTTCCGGGCGCAGATGCTCCGCCGGGACGACTACGGATACACCCCGCAAAGTGCATGCCTGGGCTACGATCTCGAAGCCGCCGAAATGGGCCGTGGTCAGGATGAACCCTTCTTTCCGCTGCCGCAGTGCCTCGACGTGTTCCCAACCCTTTATAGTGATCAGGCGATTGAGTTCCTCGTGGCTAAGGGTGGGCAGGCGAAACAGGTCGTAGTAGTTGGCGGCGATGTAGTGATACACCCGGCGCACTACCTGTTCTACCTGTGCGGGTGTGGCTTTCGTGCCGAGCACGTGACGGATGTTATCGCGTATGTGTGCTCGTTGGCCTGGCGTCAGGTAGTAGGCAAGATCCCCGCTGCGGGTTGCCAGGGGGTATCCCCATTGGGGCGGGATGTGAGGCAGAATGGCCCCGGCCAGGCGGTACAGGTAGTAGCTGAGGTATGACTGGTCTAAGCCCAAGCCTCCCCCTCATCCAGATCGCCGGCCAGGGAGTTGAGCACGCCGGACGGTTGCAAGCCGATAACTCTGCTTGTTTCGTGGTATGGTGGTTCGCCGATTAGCTGGGCAAATTCCTGCTGGCGTTGCTGAATCTGTTGCCAGACCAACGAGTAGAGGGATTGTCGGCCCTCCCGACGTACCTCGATGAGCCCAGCTTTCTTGAGACGGCCCAGATGCCACGAGACCAGGGGCTGGCTCAGATGCAGAAGCTCCGCCAATTGTGAGACGCTGATCTCGTCTGTGTGTGCCAATTGGCGGATAATCTCCAGTCGAATCACGTCGCTCAGCGCTCGGAAGTAGTCCCGGAGTCCTTTGAGTTCTTTCCAGGTCTCTGCACCTGGTCGCAGTTTGCTACCCAGATCGCCCATCGTCTTGCTCTTTCCGTCTGATGCTATGGCCCTGGTAACCCATAAAGAAACATTTATATATTATATCAAAAGTGGAAAACTGTCAAGTCTGTTGTAAAAACGCTGGAAATATGTTATACTAATTCAGCAGGTCCTTCCGTCCGAACCCGCGGAAGGATCAAGAGCCACGGAAATTCTGCGGGCGGGGTAGGAGAGTCGGAGGAGGAAAGGCTATGTCGGCCAAGATTCTTATCGTTGACGATAACCCGAATGCATTGAAGCTGGTGGGTTATGCGTTGCATCGGGAGGGATTTGAGGTCACGGTGGCCCAGAGTGGCCCGGAGGCTCTGGCCAAGGCTGAAGCGACCCCGCCGGACCTGGTCATTCTCGATATAATGATGCCGGATATGGACGGTTTCGAGGTGTGCCGTCGCCTGCGGGCCATGCCTCGGACAGCGCGCACGCCGGTTATCATGCTCACCGCCAAAAGCCAGGTCGAGGATCGGGTGATGGGTTTCCAGGCCGGTGCGGATGACTACGTCACCAAGCCGGTGTTGCCGGCAGAGCTGGTAGCCCGTGTGCGTGCGTTGCTGGCTCGTGCTCGTCTCGAGGCGGAGACTGCTCCCCCGCGCGCGCGGGTGATAGGTTTTCTGGGGGTGAAAGGCGGTGCCGGGACGACGACGTTGGCCGTGAACGTGGCCCTGGCGCTGGCCGACGAGATCGGTGAGGGACGTAGTGTGATCCTGGCCGACCTTCACGCCTGGGGGGGAGCAGTGGCTTATCATCTCTCCCTGGTTTCACGAGCGAGCCTGGTCACTTTGTTGGAAAAGCCCCCTTCTCAGATCGACTATAATTTGGTCGAAGGCTGCCTGGTATCCCACGCCAGCGGGGTCCGCGTGCTCATTGCGACGCACGACGTGGAGAGATCGGTGCCGGAGTTGCCCCCTGATCACGTGGATGCAATCGTGGGGCAATTGAAGCGGATAGCCGATTACGTATTGCTGGACCTGAGCAGTGGGCTGGATCCAGCTACGCAGGCGGCACTCAAGCATTGTAACTACATCGTCACCGCCGTGGAGCCAGACCCGGTGGCGCTGACCCTGGCGCAGACGCTGTCAATCGGATTAGCGAACATAGATATTCACGGGGGTAAAGTGGGCTTTGTGCTGGTGAACCGGTCGCGCTCAGCCGCCACGTATACGCGGAGTGCCATTGAGGAGCTTTTGCGGAGCTCACTCATGGGGGTGATTACCCCGGCCCCGGAGTTGTGTTTCCACGCCAACAAGGAGGGGGTGCCCGTCGTCGCCTCCCAGCCGGATAGTCTTGCGGCCACCCAGTTCCGAGAGATCGCGCATTTACTGGTGGGGTGAGCGTGGCGCGCCACAGGTAAAGTCAGGAAGGATAGAGGCATGAGGGCGATGACTCAGCATCGCTGGGACGTTACCCCGCAGGAGGCCATCACTATACAACAGCGCCTGCGACCTTTGGTTGTGACCGAGAATCGGCTGGGGACGGTGCGGACGGTGGCCGGGGTGGACGTTGGTTTCCGGGGCGAGGTGGCCCAGGCGGCGGTGGTCGTGCTCCGTTACCCTGAGTTGGAGCCCGTGGATTACGTGCTGAGTCAGCGGCCAGTGACTTTCCCCTACGTCCCCGGTCTGCTGGCCTTCCGCGAAGGGCCGGTGGTGATGGCTGCGTTGGAGCGACTGCGCACCGATCCAGACCTGTTGATTTTCGATGGGCAGGGGCTGGCCCATCCCCGGCGGATGGGGATCGCCACCCACATCGGGGTGCTGGTGGACAAGCCAAGCATCGGCTGCGCTAAATCACGTCTGTGCGGGGAGCATCACCAACCCGCCGAGGCGCGGGGTTCCACGGTTCGTCTGACCGAGGGCGACGAGGTTATCGGCATGGTGGTGCGCACACGGGATGGGGTAAAACCAGTCTACGTATCAATCGGACATAAGGTGGACTTGGAGACGGCAGTGGCTTACGTGTTGAGCTGCTGCCGTAAGTATCGTTTGCCGGAACCGATCCGTTATGCGCATCGGGTGGCCGGCGGAGAGCGATTGCCACTGGGTATCTCCCAGCCATCGTTGTTTTGAGGCATGCGGGTTCCTCCCGCAGGTTGTCAGGAACTTACGGGAGGGGGTAATTCCGAGAATCGAATCTATGACACTGGAAAGTGACATTGAGCGGGCGGCGCAACTGATATTACATGCCCGGCACACTGTGGCCCTCACCGGAGCGGGACACAGCACGCCGTCAGGCATCCCCGATTTTCGCAGCCCCGGGTCTGGCCTGTGGGAGAAGGTTAATCCGATGGCTGTCGCTTCGATCTTTGTCTTTCGACTGCAACCTCAGGCCTTCTACGATTGGATCCGGCCGCTGGTCAGACTCATGCTCAACGCCAAACCCAATCCGGCTCACCGGGCGCTGGCCGAAATGGAGGAGATGGGCCTGCTACAGGCAGTGATCACCCAGAACATTGATGGCCTGCACCAGCGGGCCGGGTCGCGGCGAGTGTTGGAGTTGCACGGTCACATGCGGGAGGCGACTTGCATTCGTTGTTATAAGGTCGTGCCTGCGCGTGCGCTCATCAACAAATTTCTGGCCGATGGGCAGGTGCCCGTGTGTGAAGACTGTGGCGGGGTGATGAAACCTAACGTCATCCTTTTTGGGGAGCAGTTGCCGGTGCGGGTGCTCAACGAAGCCCGCCGCGAGGCTCAGCTCTGCGATCTGATGTTGGTGCTCGGTTCTCGCCTGGAGGTGGCGCCGGCTGCAGATTTGCCGATGATCGCCCATCAGCATGGAGCGAAAGTGATTATCGTGAATTACCAGGAGACTTATCTGGATCCACAGGCGGAAGTAGTGATTCACGCGGACGTCGCCGAGGTGCTGCCGCGCATCGTTCGGGTGGTGCGAGAGGACATGGCGCGGGCACGATAGGGGGCGTTTGCTCACCTACCGGAAGTGGGGGACGGTGGGAAGACGCAACTATCGGCAAAAGGACGGTCCATGAATAAGGAGACGAACAAAGTAGAAACACTGCAGGCTCTGGTAAAGCGCCAGAAGGAGGAAATCGCTCGATTACAACGGATGCTGGAGGTGAGCCGGGAGATCAACTCCACGCTGGACTTGCGCGAGCTGCTGACGGACATTCAACACATTGCCACGGCGTTGACTGTCACCGAGGCCAGCTCCATCATGCTGCTGGACAAGAAGACGGGGGAGTTGTACTTCGAGGCGGCCACCGGTGAGGCGAGCGGTGAACTCACACGCATCGCTGTGCCCATTGATGGCAGCATTGCCGGTGAGGTGATCAAAACCGGAAAGCCGGTGATCGTGGCCGACGTGCGCAAAGATCCCCGTCACTACGATCAGGTGGACGACATCACGAAGTTTTCCACCAAATCCATCCTGGCTGTGCCCCTCATCGTCAAGGACAAAATCATCGGCGTGGTGGAGGTGGTGAACAAGCTGGAGGAGAGCGGGTTCACCCAGGAAGATGTGGATGTGCTGACCACGATGGCCTCCCAGGCTGCGGTGGCCATCGAGAATGCCCGTCTATTCCAGCAGAGCGATCTCATTTCCGAGGTGGTGCACGAGCTGCGCACGCCGGTGACCTCTATCGTTGGCTATGCCCAGATGTTGAAGTTGCCGGACATCCCCGCACAGACCAAGCAACAGTTCGCGGAGATTATCCGCCGCGAGGCGACCCGCCTGGGCAACATGGTCAACGACTTCTTGGATTGGGCGCGGCTGGAATCGGGACGGACGCGCTTGGCTAAGGAGCCGGTGGATATGCGGGCGGTGGCGGAGGAGACGATCCTGGTCATGCGTCCCCAGGCCGATCATCGGGACATCACCATGAGCCTCCAGGCCCCGGACGATGTTCCAGTGATCGTGGGCGACTCCAAGCGACTGAAGCAGGTGTTGCTCAACCTGACGAGCAACGCGGTCAAGTATAACCAGGACGGTGGGCGGGTGGAGGTGAAGATCGCCGTAGGCCCGGAGGCGTTGAGCGTGTCGGTGAGCGACACGGGGCCCGGCATTGCTCCGGAGGACCTGCCCAATATCTTCCAGCGTTTCTATCGGGTGGCGGGTACCGAGGATCACGTGAAAGGCACCGGCCTGGGACTGTGCGTAGCCAAGCGGATCGTGGAGATGCACGGCGGGGAGATAACAGTGGAGAGTGAGTTGGGAGTAGGCACTACTTTCACTTTCACGTTGCCCATTGCACAGGGAAACTGAGCACATAGGGCAGGCATCCCTGTCCGCTGGAGATGCGGGAACGTCGGGCAGGGATGCCCGCCCTACGAGCTGCATATTTCCCCGTCGCAGGGTGTGCGTTCCCGCCGTCAGGCGCTGGCTTCCTTGGCCATCTCGCGCGCGCTTTCGGCCAGGTCGCGAAGCTGGCGGGCATCGTCGGAGAGCCCACGGGCGCGGCGCATGTGCTTGAAGGCTTCATCGTACAGATGCGCGGCCCGCTCCCAGTCGTGGGTGAATTCGGCCAGGCGGGCGGCCTGCTCCAGGGCCAGCGCAGCCAGTTCGTGTTTGCCCTCCGCGGTGTACTGTGCGGCGACCTTTTCCAGGTCGGACGGGCGTTTTTTAGGTGCTGGCCTCTCCTCGATCAGCGCCCGTTCGATGGTGGGTAGTAACAGGTCGTACCAGTTGGATTTGGGCAAGTATTCGTAGAATTCCATCTGTGCGGCCCGCATCTCACTATCCACCGAGGGATAGCCGGTGAGTATAATCACCCGCAGGTTAGGCTGCATCTGACGGAGGATGCTGGCCGTCTGGAAGCCGTCAATCTCCGGCATTTTCATGTCCACCAGGGCCACGTCGTAGGTCTCCTCCCGGATGCGGGCGATAGCCTCCCGCGCGTTGTGCGCCGCGACCACGCTGTACCCCGCTTCTTGCAGGTGCTCCACCAGCCCCTCAGCGACGAAAACGTCGTCGTCTACCACCAGGACTTTGTACCTCGTCATAATGACTCCTTTCCATCTCCATTTGCGTGTGTCTCAGACGATACTGGCAGCCTCACGGTGAAAGTGGTGCCTTTTCCCACCTCGCTCTTCACCTCGATCTGGCCGCCGTGGTTTTCGATGTTTTTCCGGCTGACGTACAGCCCCAGCCCACTACCCTTGATCCCGTTTGGCCAGGCTGAGAAGCCAATGCGGAATATCTTCTCCCGTACCTGCGGACTGATGCCCACGCCGGTGTCGGTGATGTCTATGGCGATCCATTCGTTATCTTCGCGTCGTGTGCGCACGGTGAGCGTGCCGCCCTGGGGCATAGCCCGGCCTGCGTTGATCAGCAGATTGAGGAAGGCGCGTTCGAGCTGTGGCCGGCTGCCCTGCACGGGGGGGATGTCCTCGCCCCACTCGCGGACGATCTTCACCTGGGGATTGCCGTAAGCGAACTCCTGTAGCAGCCGCTCTAACATGCGGTGTAGGTCCAGCGGCTCCCAGTGCCAGGTTTCCTTCGCGTCCCAGGCCATTGCCACCTGGCCCAGGTCATCGGCCAGGCTTTTGATCCGGGCCAGAATCTGCGAGATGATCTGAATGGATTTCTCGCCCTCCTCATTCCCCTCCACCAGCCGGGCCAGGGCACGCACTCTCTGGGTGAGCACAAAGTAGGTGGTGCCGCCGATGTCGTGCCCGACCTCGCGGGCCAGTATACGTAGCTCTTCCTCAGCGCGCTGTTTGCGCCATTGCAGGTCCTGCCACTCAAAGCCGCGTTCGATGCGCACAACCCACTGATCCAGGGGCTCCGATTTGTTAACGAAATCCTTGGCTCCACGGCGCATGGACTCGACTACGTTCTCGTATACCCCATAGGCACTGAGCATGATCACGTAAACTTTATCCAGTAGTCGCCGTTCTTGGAGCTGTTGCAGCACTTCCATGCCATCCATGCCGGGCATGTTGATGTCCAGCAACACCACGTCCGCCGGATCTGCCTCCAATTTCTCCAGGGCTTCGGCCCCGTCGGCGGCTGTTTCCACAGTCCAGCCTCGGTCCGCAAAGCGGGGGCTGCTCAGGAAGTCGGCCACTTCCTCACGGAAGAACGCTTCGTCATCTACTACCAGAATCTTTTTCTCGTCCTGTTTCATAGTAGGGACTCCTTGTTCGATGGCAGGTCCATGACGAAACGCACCGTGTCTTCCCCGTCTGCCGACCAGCGCAACGTGCCCCCGTACTGCTGCTCCACGGTCTGGCGGGCCAGCGCCCACTCAAAATGCAACGGGGAAAGGTCCTGATTCGTCGTCGCTGATGGCTCCACTGTGGTGGCCACTGCCTGCTGTATGCCCGGATGTGTGCAGCACACTGTGGTGCGTACTACCTGCCCCTGGTTCACGGCCTCGGTGCGGATTTCTACGAGGCCGCCCGCCTCGCCCAATCCTTCCATCATCACCCGCAAGAGGACTACCACTACGCCGAAGAGCTCGTTGGGCTCGACGAAGAGGGGGGGCAGTTCGCCGTAGAGGGCGTGCACTTCTACCTTGCGTCGCCGCCGTTCGGCGGCCAGCCAGATCAGCGCCTCGCGGATGACGTCGTTCCAGTGGGTGGTCACGCGGGTAAAACCTATCTGCTGCGAGAAGCGAACCAGGTTGAGGAGCTTGTTGCTCACTTCCTCGATCTGCGCCTCAATCACGTCCAGGCGGCGGAAGAGGCGGGAGATGTCCTCCGCACGGTTGGCAAGCCCTTCGCTCAGGGTTTGCAAGTCGGTGCGCAGATTGGCCAGCGCCAGGCGGGCTACGGCCAGTGGATTGGAGGTTTCGTGGGGGAGGCGCTGGGCCAGGGTGCCGAAGGAGGCGATGCGCTGCATGCGCAGCGCGGTGACTCCCACCTCGCTCAGGGCCCGGAGGTAGCGCCCGCTCTCCAGTACGGCGGCTAATTCGGTGCCCAGGAGGGATAGGTACTCGTAGTCGTCCGCGGTGAACCAGTCGCGGTGCCCGGGCGAGCTGGGGATTTTGTTCACCAGGGCCAGGACACCATGCACCTCGTCGCCCAGGATGAGCGGGATCCCCAGGAAGGACCGGTACCGCTTGGAGGGGAGGTGAGTGGCGAGTTCTATGGTCTGCTGGTCGCGCTGGTCGGTGAGCCATTTGCCCGTCTGATCGCGCTCGCGAGCCCGTACCGGCTGGCCGCTATCGGCCACGTATCCGATCAACCCCTGGCCCACCTCGTAGGACATCCGCCCAATCAGCTCCTCTGGCAGGCCACTGGCCGCGCGCAGTACCAGGCGGCTGGTGTCGTTCTCGTCCCGCAGGTAGAGCTGGCAGGCCTCGGCGCGATACCCGCGTTGCAGCCGGCTCACCACCTCGTTCAGCATCTCGTTCAGGGGGCGGCGAGGGTTCAGCGTGGCGCTGATGTCCAGCAATAATTGAAAGTAGCGCGCGCGGCGTTTCTCTTGCTCGTAGCGCCGGGAATTCTCGATGGCGATGCTGACTATCTGGGCGATGTTCACCAACAGGCGCTCGTCGGCTTCGCTGAAGCGTTGTCCACGCCTCTTGGCTGATACGCGCAACACTCCCATTACCGCGTGCCCATCGCGGCTCATAATCGGCACTCCCAGGTAGGCTTCACCCTGCTGGGAGGTGATCTCGGAGTATTTTTTGCTCCACGTCAGATCGGCAGCGATGCGGTGTAATGCCTCGCGGTCCATCACGTTATCAATGCGCAGCGGACGGCCGTGTTTGGCGATCCACCCGGTGAGCCCCTCGCCCGGCAGGTACTCGATCCGTCGGTCCGGGGCCTGCGCTTCGTCCTGGAGGCCGGTGGTGGCCTGCAAAACGTAGGTGCCGGTGATGTCGTCGCGCAGGAACACCGACGAACCGCCAGCGCCCACCTGGTCACGCGCGTAACGCACCACCCGTTCCATCAAACGGTCGCGGTCCAGTTCACCGAAGATATCCAGGATTGCCTGGTCAAACTTCACCGTTTCGTCCTTTCTGTCTGCTGGCACGTAGTCGCCGATAGACATATTCTACCTATCCTGGGGTAGATGTCAAATTTGATCTCTCCCTACCCCCGCTATTTACTTTGCTTTGCATCAAGGGGTATGGTATAATAGATTTGTGCTGACATGGTGATAAAGTAGCGCGGCAAGACAGAAATTATCGAGGAGGCAGGGATGTCCACGAACAAAACGACGACTGGGGTGGTGATCGCCTTGGTGGGATTGATCGCCGGGTTCTGCGGGTGCTTTGAGTACTCTTAGCTGCTCTGCCTGGAGATTGGTCTCCAGGCTTCGGGGATGGTTCACAGTAGGTTGACACTCTTTCCGACAGCCCGTCTGCCCCGAGCTAAAGCTCAGGGCTGAGCGGCCCAAGCCCGCTGAAGCGGGCTATCGGTCGACTCGATCGGCCACGTTTAGGGTGCTTCAGCGCCCTTCGGCTGCTCAGCCTGGGGGTTTAGCCCCAGGCAACCCGGCAACGGTTTCGCTTGATTCTGTATTCAATATGTATTGGGCACAGAAAATTATTACGCAAAACAAAAGTGTAAACCTGTTTCGGCTCATAATTGAACCATCCTAGGTTTCGGTACTGGTTACAAGAAATGTCCGGTGGGCAAAGCGAAAGATAAACGTTATCTTGTGAAGGAGGGCTTCATGTCAACAGGCAAGATCATCGGCTACGTCATCAGCGGCATCTTAGTGTTTTTTGGTGTGCTTTATTTACTGGCTGCCTTTGCCGCCGACGCGGCCAATCCTGGCGGGCGGCTTGTGGTAGGTACTATCTTGGTGGGTATCGGGCTGGGTCTCATCGCTCTTATTAAGCTACGCGAGCCCCCACCCGAGCAAAAGATCACCGTGGAGCAGAAGATTGATCTCACCGGCGAGGTCGAGCTGGAAAAGCTGCGATGCCGGAACTGCGGCGCGGAACTGGACAAGAGCAGCATCACCGTGGCTGAAGGGGCGGTGATTGTCTCCTGCCCGTACTGCGGCACATCCTACCAGATTGTGGAAGAGCCTAAGTGGTGAGGATTATGAGTTACAAGTTACGGGTTACGAGTTGCTGACCAGGAGGTGACAGATGAACAAGCGCATGATAGTTGGTGCTCTAATCGTGCTGGTAGTGGTCTTATCCGTGGGGGAATGGACTCCGGCCCTGGCTCAGGATTACAGCTTTTCCCTGGATAAGAACATCTCCCACGTGTACATCAATAAGGACGGGTCGGCGGACATCGAGTACGAGCTGACTTTCACC
>Ga0164318_10002305_pt1 | contig 17663 bp, 14 predicted proteins | sample GuaBasSedimGuay9_FD_113734 | JGI IMG/M metagenome (GOLD analysis project Ga0164318, IMG submission 113734) | Subseafloor sediment microbial communities from Guaymas Basin, Gulf of California, Mexico - Guay9, Core 4571-4, 0-3 cm | ecosystem: Environmental > Aquatic > Marine > Hydrothermal vents...
CTCTTGGGATCATACTCGCCTTGTCGATTCTGCCTCTGGTTGGTTCGATAAAAAAGTAGGGCATTTTCTCAGTACTCACAACTACAAAGACAATTTTCGGTTACAATACAAGTCCAATGATAATCGAGGAGTGCTTTTATCTGAGACGGGAGGTTATACGCTGGAAATACCGGGGCATCTATGGAATCCTAAAAAGAAATTCGGGTATAAAGGGATTAAAACATCGGCAGAATTAGAACAAGCATACTTTCATTTGATTGATTCTGTGATAACTCCCGCCGTTCAAAAAGGGCTTTCAGGGATGGTCTACACTCAAATTACCGATGTGGAAATTGAATATAATGGATTGATGACTTATGATAGGCGCATTTTTAAGGTTAAGCTCGATAATATAAAACGAAAAAACGAGGAGTTGTGTGATAAACATCAAAAATTATTTTAACATAAATCACGGATGAGTAATTATATATATTATTAACTAAATAATTGTAAAGGAGTATATTAGTGAAATTAACAGATACACGGCGGAAATTTGGGATCTCATCAGAAATACTTAACCTTTATGCAAATGTATTCAAATGCTCAAATTTCGAATGTAACAAATATTTTGCCATCAATCATCCAGATCATGAAAAGTGCTATGTTCCTCGGGATTTCTTTGGATATTATGAAAAACCAAAAAAAATATTGGTCATCGGTATAAATCCAGGGAAGATGTTCAAAGCTGAAATTTGCAGATATAAGAAAATCCATCCTACTGGAAAATTATTAAGCCAAGATGAAGCTGAAATGATGGTAGATGCTCATTTAGAATTTGCGGAAGAAGTATTTCAAAAAGGAATGCATATTCAAGATAATTCGCTGAGATTATCTTTTCATAAAGATTTCCCCGAGGCCGTATCCAAAGTGTTAAATATTCAACCCGAAGAGATTTTTGATTTTATATATTATACCACAATGGTAAAATGCCAAACACGTCGCCCTCTCCAAAAATTAAAAATAGAAGATCGAGATTATCTAATCAAAAAATGCTATGAATTACACCTTAAACCTGAAATAGAATTACTTAAACCAGAACTGATTTTTACTTATGGACAAATTGTATACGATTCATTACCTTGGCGGGAGTTGATCCCCATCAAAGTGTTTAATTTACCCAGAATTTGGGGTGAAGCCAGCTATAGTCAGCGAAAAGCTTGGCGAGATCAATTGGATGTAATGAAAAATAATATATCGCCGATTGTGGAAAAAATTAAAGCGGATATGAAACTATTCCGCAGCTAATTTAAATATGATCAAAGTTGATCAGTAAAAAATTGTCACTTGCGAACTAAATTTTATCTTTTTTTGCGGATTTAAAATATAATGAAATACTTGAAAGCAACGCCAAGAACAAACCAATAAATTGACCCAATAATGTGAAAATTAAGAAAATTTGAACTATATCAGAATTTTGGTTTGGCGGCTGCTGAATTATAGAAATTACGATTGCGGATAATGATGCAATAAAACCTCCAAAAATTCCCGCTTTGATAAAAAGAAGATATCCATTTTGCTCTTTCTTTCGAGTTTTAGATATATAGAGCATTCCAGTAACCAAGCTTAATAAAAAATCTAAATCCCCACTAATGAAAATCATAAAGGGATTTAGAAGAAAAAGAAAAGAAAAAATAACATCAGTAATTAGAATAGCAGAAAGGAGATTATGTTTGAGTAATTTTTGATAGGTTCGTTTTATTAGATTAATGGTTATTACCTCACAGTAGTATAGAGTAGATAATAATTGCGTGATTTTAACATTTTCGAATGAATTCCAACAGTATTCATATTTGTCAGTTATCCGACATAACAGATTTGTCAAAACCATAGCAGATATATGGGCTACAATTTAGTAAATTTTAAATATACTAAAAGAAGAGTATAATATGCATATTTTTTCATATTTGGTTTGTAAAATTTAAAATGGACTGAATGAAAAAAAAATGCAAGGTGGAATTATAATGAAAAAAAACTCGTATATTTCATCGATCATTCTACTCACAATGATGGTGTTACCTGTTGTATTGGTAATTGCTGCCACTCCAGTGAAAGCTCAAGGCGTGACACTAAATATAATTGTTACTGATCAACAAGCTCCTGGAGTAGAAGCGGTCGTCGATGATTTTGTAGCAGCAACTGAGGGGGTTGATGCGGTTGAAGTTGTTGCATCTGGAACTCGAGCAGACGACCAGCTTACCTATCTTACAACATTATTGGCTGCTGGGGATAGCGAATTTGATGTGATTGGTTTAGATACTGTTTGGACTGCTCAATTTGCAGAAAATGGATGGATTAAAGATCTTACTGGCGATTTAGAAGCTGGAGAAATGGATGATTATTTTGGCGGAATGGTTCAAAGTTGTACATATAATGGTAAGGTTTGGGCATATCCCTATTTTATGAATTTGGGAGTAATGTTCTATCGAAAAGATATAATCACCCGAAATGGATTTACAATTTCTGATTTCGACACTTGGGATGAATTTAAGACTAATACAAATGCGATTCTTGCAAATGAAACTGAGCAAGCCTTAAACCCTGATTTAGTTGGTTTTGTGGGACAATTTGATGCTTATGAAGGTGGTGTTTGTAATTTTATGGAATGGATTGGATCAGCAGGTGTCACTTCTATTTTTGATGCAGATGGAAATCCAAATTTGAATACCACTAAAGTTCAAGGTGCTATGGAATTTTTGAAAGGATTAGTTGCACCTAGATATACTGGTGTTCAAGATACAGATTACATTATTCCACGCGCGGGGTTAACACATGATGAAGGCTCCAGTGTGGGAATGTGGTTAGCTGGAAACACAATATTTATGCGCCAATGGCCTTTTGCATATGGTGCATCAAAAGATACCGATATTTTAAATGCAACAGATGGATCGGGGAATTATATTCAATTTGGTGTTACTGCGATGCCAACTAAAACTGGCTCTGCAGACGAGAAATCATCTATAGTTGGTGGGGCTATTTTAGCAATAAATTCATACGGGACTCATCAAGATTTGGCTATGAAATTAATTCGCTTTTTAGGTGATACCGATGCTCAGAAGGCAGAATTAACGGAATGTTCTAATTTTCCAGCTTTAAAATCTGTTTTTGACGATTTGCCAACAGGATTTGAATGGATCTCGGAATTTCAAACCGCTGCAGAGAAGACATTATCTCGTCCAGTTCATCCTAAATATCCAGATATTAGTACTGAAATTGCGGATAAATTTAATGATATTTTGGGTGGTATTAAATCAGTAGAAAAAGGTTTAGGTGAAATAGATGAAGCTATTTCTGAAATAATCAGTGGTGGACCAACAGAATCTTCAGTACCTGGATTTTCTGCCATCTATCTCATTTCACTTATGGGATTATCTGCTGGAATTTTAGCTATTATAAAAAAGAAGAAATAATATACATTTATTTATCTGTTAGTTTTTTATTTTTCATTTTTTTTTAATTTCACCAAATGGGAAGGAAAAATCATGGCAGAAGTCTCTGTTGTAAAACCACAATCTTTGCTAATAAAAGAGAAAATGAAAACTCGGTATGGAAAAGATACCAGATTTGCTTTAAAAATCTTAATTCCTGCCGTAATCGTATTTTTATTTGGAATCTTTTTTCCACTTATAGTTGGAATTTTCATTAGTTTCACAGATAGTTCTGCTACTACGGGATATTTTGGAACAAAAATTTCAATTTTGAATTATTTTGAGCTTCTCTTTTATGGAGGGCGCAATACAAAATATTTCTGGCAATATACCTATCAAACTTTATTTTTCTCTGTTGTAGCCGTCTTCCTTGAATTGTTTTTAGGATTAGCTTTTGCTCTTTTACTAAATAAAAATTTTAGGGGCCGAGGTTTAGCACGAGCAACTTTATTGATCCCTTGGGCTTTACCAACAGTTGCATCAGCAACTATATTTCGTTATGAATTTTTTGCACCTCTTAGTGATTATGGAGTGTTTAATTCTGTTATTAATGTATTGGGTGGACGCGAAATCGCCTTTTTCGGAGCAGATGTTCAAACTTTATTCACATTATCCCTTCCTGTTCTATATGCACCCTATCTTTTAGATGTACAAATAACTTTTACAATGCTTTGTTCAATTTTCATTGATGTATGGAAAACAACTCCATATTTCAGTTTATTAATTCTAGCTGCCCTACAAATTGTTCCGGACGATCTCTATAAAGCAGCATCCATTGCGGGGGCTAGTAAATGGCAAACATTTTGGAGAATTACTTGGCCGTTAATTAAACCCGGAGTAGGTATTGCGTTAGTTTTCAGAATGATGGATGCTATTCGGGTTTATGATGCAATAGTTGTTTTTCGAGATACCAGTGTTTATTCGATGACATATCAAGCCGTAAATTTCTGGTCGAAAACTCAAGATTTTGGAATGGCCTCAGCAGTGGCAGTTTTAGAGTTTGTTTTAATTGGTATATTTGCCTTAATTATATTTAAGTGGGCTTCAAAGGATAAAGATAATAGAAAACATAAGCGAATGAGAAAAAAGTCTAATTTACCCAATGTGTCATCCAATCAAAAGAGTAATAAATTTTTAAACAAAATTAAAAAATCGATAAAATTTCAGAATAAAAATGCTTCTAAAGCGAAAAATAGTGAATTATCTTCTAAGATAGATGAAAACTTGATAACCAGTATCTCTCTCAAGAAGGGAACTATTAAAAAATATAAAAGACGTAGGATAATTGAGCGCTGGGAGTTTCGCATTGCCATTTTTTTAATGATGTTATTTTGTGCAGCCCCCTTTATTTGGATTGTCGGGCGTTCTTTTAGAGATCCATATATTCCTCAAAATTCATTCGAATTCTTTCCTAAATATCCATCAATCAAAGCGTTTAAGGTTGTTTTTGAAACGTCTGGTTTTACAGGAGTCAGTTTTGGGAGAGCTTTGTTGAATGGATTTATTCTTTCCAGTTCTACTGGTGTAATAGTCCTAATTATAGGAGCTTTTACAGGTTATGCTTTAGCAAAATTCAAATTTCCTGGTAAAAATATTTCAACTTTTATCATTTTTACAATGACTTCACTCCCACCATTAATTATTATCATACCTTATTTTATTCAAATCAAAGCGATCGCAGAAATTCTTCCTTTTATGGATCTAACTGACAATCTTCTCGGTTTACTTCTACCTTACACAGCTTTTAATCTACCTCTAGCTACTTTTGTTCTTCGTTCTTTTTTTCAAGAGATTCCCGAAGATTTATGGAAGGCGGCAAAAGTTGATGGTGCTTCAAATTTGCAAGTTTTTTACAAAGTAATTGCTCCTTTGGTCATTCCGGGGTTGTTTACTTGCTTCATTTTAGTTTTTATCAATGCTTGGAATGAATTATTGTTTGCACAGATATGGCTTGTAAGTGATGTTAATCATACCGTTCCAAGGGCGATATTACGATTTGTGCAAAGTCCCTTAAGCCTTTCTGCAGATTGGGATACAGATATTGCTTTAATGGCTGCAACTTCTTTAGCAACAGTTCCATTAGTAATTATCGTTTTAATATTCCAAAAACAAATCATCAAGGGAATTACAAGCGGTGCTGTAAAAGGTTAATCTAAAAAGGTGAAAAATGAAATGGTTCAAATTGAATTAAAAAAAGTAAATAAAATTTTCAAACCAAACGTTCATGTCTTAAAGGATATTGATTTAACGATAAGAGATAAAGAATTTATGGTATTGGTAGGCCCTTCTGGGTGTGGAAAATCGACTTGTCTAAATTTAATTGCAGGTTTAGAAATGGTGACGTCTGGGGAAATTTATTTTGGTGATATTTGTGTGAACGATTTACCTCCTAAAGAGCGGAAATTAGCGATGGTTTTCCAATCATATGCCCTTTATCCTCATATGAACGTTAAAAAAAACATGAGTTTTGCATTACAGTTAGCTAAAATACCTGCTGATGAAATCGAAAAACGCGTGCAAAAAGCTGCCGAAATTTTGAATATTAGTCATTTATTGGACAGAAAACCAAAAGAATTGAGTGGTGGACAGAGGCAAAGAGTTGCTTTAGGGCGTTGTATCGTAAGAAATCCTACTGTGTTCTTGTTTGATGAGCCACTCAGTAATTTAGATGCAAAACTTAGGACACAAATGCGTGCTGAAATCATAAAACTGCAAAAACGATTACAAACAACCTTGATTTATGTCACTCATGATCAAGTTGAAGCAATGTCAATGGCGGATCGTATTACCATTCTAAATGCAGGAAATATCCAACAAGTTGGAACACCTCATGAAGTTTATAACTTTCCTCGAAATATTTTTGTTGCAGGATTCATCGGATCTCCCACCATGAATTTCATCGACTGTAAAATTGACTTAGGGGCATCTCAAATTATATTTGGTGAGAATCAGATTGATTTAGATAATGAAGTTATTCAAAAACTTCAAAAGAAGGAATTCAACAATGTTAAACTTGGAATTAGACCTGAACATATAATTATTCAACCTGAAAGATTTGATAATTCACTTGAAGTGAAAATCTCAGTTGTTGAGTACTTAGGGGCAAATACTTTAGTTTCATTTGAATTTCCAGATAAAACTTCGGCTATGGCTGTAGCTAATGGATATTATTCGGGTAAAATGGGAGAAAAAGCATACGTTTCTTTTCCGTTAGAAAAAATACATATTTTTGATAGCGAAAGTGAATTAAATTTGCTTCATGAAATTCCTGTTCAAAAAAAAATCGATTCATAAAACAATGAATTTTTTTTTGAAATAAAAAAATCTTTTTTCTATGATGAGGTGGGAGCAATATATTCATTTAAAGCTGTAATATTCGATCTTGATGGGGTAATTACTCAAACTGCTGGATTACACAGTAATGCTTGGAAGAAAATGTTTGATGAATATCTAAAAGATCGTGAATCTATATATGGTGAACCCTTTAGAGAATTTACTTATGAAAAGGACTATTTATCTTTTGTTGATGGTAAACCTCGATATGAAGGTGTTCAATCTTTTTTAAAATCTCGGAATATTGAAATTCCTTATGGAAATCCGGATGATTCTGATGATAAAGAAACCGTTTGTGGATTAGGAAATCGAAAAAATAGTTTAATCAATCAATTATTAAATGAACAAGGTGTAACTCTTTTTTCCAGTACCATTCATTTGATCCAAGATCTACGTCAAAATGGTATCAAAGTTGGTGTTGCTTCTTCCAGTAAGAATTGTAAGCACGTATTAGAAGTCGCCAACATATCCCATTTATTTGATACTCGAGTCGATGGAATCACTGTTGTGGAGCAGAATCTAAAAGGGAAACCTGCACCAGATATTTTCCTCAAAGCTTGTGAAAATCTGAAAGTGCCGTATTTTCAAGCAGCGGTGGTTGAAGATGCGGTTTCGGGAGTTCAAGCTGGAAGAAATGGCCGTTTTGGTTTAATTATTGGCATTGCACGCGCTCAAAATCACCAAATATTAAAAGAAAATGGGGCAGATATAGTTGTTTCCGATTTAAAAGAAATTGATATACAATTTATTGAACATTGGTTTACAATTGAATTGCCCAAAAAACTGTGGAAATACGAAATTAACCAATACACTCCTGAAAATGAACGCACATATGAATCTCTTTTTGCAGTAGGTAATGGATATTTTGGTTCACGAGGAATCAATGTAGAAAATACTTCATCTAAATATAGTTATCCAGGAACTTACATCGCTGGTGTATATAACCACCTTGATTCAATAATTGAAGGAAAAGTGATTTCAAATGAAGATCTCGTTAATCTCCCGAATTGGCTCTTTCTGACATTCAAACATCACAAAAAAGAATATTTTGATTTAAATTCTTATACATTTAGCCAAAAAAATAGAATATGTGAGTATTCACGTGGTATCGATTTAAAACGAGGTGTTAGTTATCGAGATTTAATTATTGAAGAAAATACGGGAGAAAAAACTTACATTCACACAGAAATATTCGCGAGTGCGGATAATCCTCATATAGGAACATTGACCTATTCAATAAAACCTCTGAATTATTCGGATCGTTTCCTTATCAAATCAAGATTAGATGGAAATGTTAGAAATGAAGGAGTTGAGCGATATAAATCTTTCCAAAATCAACATTTAACCGCCATAAATGTGAAGGGCGGTGATGATTGGAGTCTTTTAAGTGTTAAAACAAATAATTCCAATATCCTTGTTGTTGAAATAGCAAAATTAGATGTTACTATAAATTCACAAAGAATTGAAGTAAAATGGAACCATAAACCAGAGAAATTACACATCGATTCTGAATTTTCTTGTAATTTAAATGAAAATGATACATTAACTGTCAATAAAACCGTAGTTTTCTTTACAAACCAATCTTATGATTCAGTAGATCCTTTAAAACAAGCAAAAAAGACCCTAAATTCAGTAAAATCTTATTCTGAACTTTTAAATTCACATATAAATCAATGGAATTATTATTGGAATCAAATAAATCTTCAAATAAAGGGAGATCGATTTGTACAACAAGCCCTTCGCTTGCATTCTTATCATCTACTTTCAACATCTTCATTAATTAGCTCAAATTTCAATTTTGGGATTCCTGCAAGAGGTCTAACAGGAGAATCATATCATGGGCATATCTTTTGGGATGAAATTTTCATTATTCCATTTTACAATTTGTTTTTCCCAGAAATAAGCCGTTCTCTGCTTCTATATCGTTATTATTGTCTTCCTAATGCAAAGAAAAATGCACAAACCTATAATTATAGAGGAGCAATGTTTCCTTGGCAAAGTGCTAGCAATGGTGCTGAAACAACCCAGAAATTCCATTTTAATCCCAAATCGGGTAAATGGGATCCGGATTTTAGTTACTTACAAAAACATGTTTCTTTAGCGATTGCATTTAATATCTGGAGATATTTCGAAATTACCTCTGATTACGATTTTTTCTTGAATTATGGAGCTGAAATATTCTTTGAAATTGTCAAGTTTTGGGTTAGTGCAGCAAAATTCAACGAGAAAACTCAAAAATATGATATTTCAAAAGTAATGGGACCTGATGAATTTCATGAAAAATTTCCTGAATCACAAGACATTGGCTTAAAAAACAATTTTTATACTAATATAATGGTTAGTTGGCTATTAGATCGAGCCAAATCTTTCATCGAATCTCTAAATAAAAACGATAAGAGAATACTAATTTCTCATCTTAATATAATGGATGATGATCTTCAAATATGGGGGATAATATCCCGTAATCTTTCTCTTTCAATCAATGAAGAAGGGATAATTGAGCAATTTGAAGGATATTTTCACCTTAAGGAACTTGACTGGGATAAATATAAGGAAAAATATAGGGATATTTCTCGACTTGATAGAATCTTGAAAGCTGAGGGTTTGTCTACTGATTTTTTCAAAGTTTCAAAGCAACCGGATGTATTAATAGTCTTCTTTCTTCTTAACAAGAGAAAAATTAAGGATTTGCTAATAGATTTAGGCTTTCCCTCTTACGAAGATATCTTAGTAAAGAATTTCGAATATTATTTCTCTCGCACTTCTCACGGTTCTACACTTAGTAAAATTGTATTTTCAAACCTTGCTAATCAAATCGGCCAATTTGACCGAAAAAAGCAGCGTGATAAAAAAATTTTAAGTTGGAATCTATTTCAAGAAGCACTAGGGAGTGATATTTTCGATATTCAAGGGGGCACAACAAAAGAAGGAATTCACACAGGAGTTATGGCCGCTACAGTTACAGAATTAATTAGATCATATTGCGGGTTTCAGTTAATTCAAGATCAGATCTTTTGTCGCCCAAATTTGCCAAACAATATTGAACAAGTTCAATTTAATGCAGTTTGTCAAGGAACTACTTTTACTTTTATAGTTAGTAATTTAATGGTGAAAATACGCATTAATATGCCACAGATTAATCAGAAATTTCTTATGATCGAAATAAATCATCAAAAAATAGAAGTATCAAATCAGAAATGGACTGAAATTGAGTTATAAGAATCATATACAAACAATTAGAAATGAAACGAAACTTAGAACGAACCTTAAAACGAAAAATAAAAATTGAAATTAAAAAAAACTTGATGAAAGCAAATGTTGGAAGATATTCTAATTATTCACGAAAAACACAAACGTGTTGCAAGGGAGATTCTCGATCTTTTAAAACTGGAAAAAATTGGTCCTAGAATTATTATTGCCATAGGGGGAGAATCTGGCACTGGAAAAAGCGTTGTATCACATATGATGTCCAAATACTTGAAAAAGCAAAAAATTTATGCCAAAATAATTCACACTGATGATTTTTACATAATTCATCCCAAAATACGCACCAAATGGCGCAAAGAGCACTCTATTCAAGAAATTGGTCTTGGTGAATATAATTGGGATAAAATTAATGAAGTAATTCTAAAATTTAAAGAAAAACAAATCGCTGAAATGCCATGTGTTGATCTTCTCACTGATCAAGTTGATTCTCTACGTACTAATTTTGCAGAAGTCGATATTATTATTTTAGAAGGGCTCTATGCACTGAAAGTTGATGCTGATGTGAAAATTTTTATTGACATGACCTATGAAGAAACCCAAAATGCCCAAGTTATTCGAGAAAAAGAAACGTCCGATTCTTTCCGATTAAAAGTTCTTGAACAAGAGCATAAAACTGTTCAAAAATTAAAATCTGACGTTTCAATCATAATAAATAAAGATTTCCAAGTAAAAACCATAAAAAAATTTGTTCAATAATTCATTTTCAATGTATAATGATGGTTAGTTCGTCCTAAATTGCCGCTCCAACTAAGTTTCCCAAGAAATATGATATTCCATAGGCAAATAATCCCACCAGAAGCATTTCTATGCCTGAACGCGCCCAATTTACTCCAGTAACAAATTTCTTTATGGCACCGGCTAAAAATATTCCTCCAAATGTAACTATTGTTGCAACCCAAAAAATCATATTGGAAGGAAGAATGCTTTGAAAGATTAGATATGGAAGCACCGGAAAAAGTGCTCCTAAAATAAAGGCAAAGAAGATAACAATCGAATTTTTGATGGGGTTTTTTGGTTCTAAATCGGTAACATTTAATTCTTCTATAACCATTTCGCGTACCCATCGATCTTCATCTTTAATAATTTGAGATACGATCTGCTCTAGTAAATCTCCTGAAAATCCTTTACGTTTGTAGATGAGGCGAATTTCTTCTTTTTCAATTTCTGGTGTGAGGTGGATTTCTAATCTTTCTTGCTCAATTTCATGCTGGAAATAATCTTTTTCCGATTTTCCACTGATAAATTCTCCCGCAGCCATGCTTAACGCTCCTGCAATAGTAGCGGCCAATAACGTAATCAGAATGGTCTTTGGGGTTTGATTTGCTCCCGCTACTCCCGCTAATAAAGCGAAAATTGAAACAACACCATCATTCATGCCGAAAGTAATTTGTCTGATAATTTCGCCGCCCGTAAGATGCAGTTGATCTTGATATGGTTTAATCATTAATTTCACCTAGTTTAGCTTTAATCTTTCATCATGTATGAGTTCTACTTTCAAACTCTATCCAAAAGTGGTCTTCCATACTCAATAATTTATTATATAAACGGTCTTTTATATTATAATAATTATTGAAAAAATGGTCTTTCATAAAGGAATAAATTTAAATGTATTAAATCAATTATTCGTATGATGGAAAAAGAAACTGCCTTTAAATATATTATATTAGAATTTCAAAATCAAAAACTTCCCAAAATACATATGCGAGATTATGTTCTTCCAAAAACGGATAAAATACTCACAATTATTGGCGTTTGGCGTTCAGGAAAAACATATTTTCTTTACCAACAAATAAGAGATTTATTAAATCAAGGAATAACTAAAGATAGGATAGTTTATATTAATTTTGAAGACGATAGATTATTTCCAATTAAACTATTGGATATGAATTCATTTCTGGATGCATATTTCAGTCTATATCCTAACAATAAAAAAGTGCAGAAATATTTATTTTTCGATGAGATACAAGTTGTTTCTCGTTGGGAATTGTTTATAAGAAGATTATATGATAAAGAAGACGTAAAAATCTATTTAACAGGTTCTTCCTCTAAAATTTCATTTCAAGAGATTTCTACAGAGCTTCGTGGTAGAACAATCCCAATTACGTTCTACCCTCTAAATTTTAAAGAATTTCTCCACTTTCATAATATAATACTTAAAGGAAATTTAAAGTATAGTGATCAAAGATATCAAGTGAAAAAATACTTTGATGAATATCTATATGAAGGAGGTTTTCCAGAAGTTGTTATTTCAGAACATTTAAAATCAGAAATATTACATACATATTACGAAATGATAGTTTACCGTGATTTAGTCGAAAGATACTCCATTAGAAACACCTTAGCATTGAAATACATCATTAAATACCTCCTTACTAATATTGGGAATATTTTCAGTATAAATAAGTATTATAACATACTTCATCAACAGATAAAAATCAGCAAGGAGACTCTTATCGAATATGTCGGTTATTTAATTGAGACAAATTTTATATTTTTATTACCATATTTCAGTTATTCTGTAAAACAACAGCAAGTTAATCCCAAAAAGGTTTATTGCATTGATAATGGATTACGTAATAATGTAGCATTCAGTTTTTCAAAAGATGAAGGAAGATTGGCTGAAAATTTGGTTTTTCTATATCTTGTTAAAAAATATAAGGAAGTTTTCTATTGGAAAAGCAAAAATGAAATTGATTTTGTTGTTTTATTACCAAAGAATGGAGTCAAATTAATCAATGTCTCTTATTCAGATGAAGAACTTTCCCAACGCGAATTTAAAGGTTTTGAAGAATTTAAAAAGAAATTTCCAGATAAAAAATACGAAGCATTGATTATTACAAAAAATAAGGAAGGCTATAGGAACCAAGTAAAATTTAAACCTTTATGGGAATGGGTGCTGGATATTTAAGAGTTATCCCAACTTTATTTCTTATGTTAACTTCGATTTAGTATCGATTTAGTATTCTTGACAATGCTTCTGTTGACAATGAATCTGTTGGGTATAATTTTCCTGATTATGTAATTTTTGGCGGGGATTCTGAAATTTGCTTAAAGAAATGAGGATCATGCCTGCAAATGGGACATAATTCTTTCGGTGGATCTTTGGTGTTAGATAAAATCAGATTACCGCAAACACGACAAACCCAGATTGATTCTACTTGTAGGTCTGAACCTTTCTCGATTTGCTTCAATGCCAATTTCAAGGCTTTCGCATGGGTTAATTCAACTTCCCGTGTCCATTTCATAGTCTTTTTTTCTTTTTTAACAGCCTTAAGGAGATTTGGATACATGGTGCGATATTCATACATCTCCGATTCCACGGCATTTTCCAGATTTAATTTTGTTGAATCGGTAGAATGGGGAGCTTCGATCGAAAGTTCGTGATTTGTTGCATTTTCTTGTTTTGCTCTGTGTTTCTGAATTGAAGACAAATCGGAATCTGAATGTGAATCAAGAGGAGCAGAATTTGCTTTAACTGCATTTTGATGATTTTTTATATGAACTTTTTCTGCATTTACCAATGCTTTAAATAACAAGGCCACCTTTGGAAAACCTTCTTCATAGGCTACAGTGGCAAATTTTTGGTATTTTTCCACCGCTTGATGCTCCCCTTCTATCGCTTCTCGGAGATATTTAATCGTTTTTTTCATATATATTGTTCATCCCTATTTGCAATCCACATTTTTCATGCGAATTTCTTTAATCTCTTATTAACCCAAATTAATCCATATTGGATATTAATGTTTTTATTTAAAATTCCATTTGTTATCCACAAGATACTTCAATTTCAAAGATGTGAATTTAAAAATGGAAAATGTAAAAAATTCTAATCAAGAACTTCTGTTAGAAGATAAAGTTGCCTTTATTACAGGAGCGGGATCGGGAATTGGGGCAGCTCTCGCCAAGGGTTTTGCCAAATATGGTGCCAATATTGTTCTTGTTGGTACTACTGAAGAAAAATTACTGCAAATTCAAGCTGAAATTGAAAAAATCGGGCGTCGTGCTCTTTCAATTCCCTTGAATGTTCAAAATTATGAAGATTTAAAGCAAGCTTTTGCTAAAACAATGGAAAAATTTGGAAAAATTGATATCTTGATAAACAACGCAGGATTTTCGCGTCTATATCCACTCAATCACCCAAAATGCACCCCCGAAATATTAGATAATATTATCAAAACTAACGTGCTCGGACCACTTTACGGATCTCACGCGGTGTTATCTCATATGGTTTTTCAAGGCGGAGGGACCATTTTATCCACAGGAAGCACCATCATAGGACAGCCAGCACCCGGTTGGACCGTGTATTCTATGTCTAAATCCAGTCTCCTTGGTTTCACCGAATGTTTAGCCTTGGAATTAAAATCGCAGAAAATTAACGTAAATCTCATTATGCCACGAATGGTACGCACACCAATGTTGCGTGGAATGAAAGAAGATTTGATCAATTCTATGAACCCTATGATGCCTGAAGATTTGGTGGACTACTATGCCTTTTTTGCCACGAAAACTGGAAAAAAGTTAACTGGACAGCTGGTTAATGTTGACAAAGTGGAAAAAATAATTGGTTACGCGCGTTCACTGCCCAAAGAGAATCAAAATTGGGCCGATGTCAAAGAATGGGCAGAGGATACATTTTCCAAAGAAGAATTTAAGAAAATCAAAAAAATGCGCAAATTAATCGACTTTCTACTGCGTTAATTTATTGATTCAATTTTTTTTTTCTATTCTATTGGATGGCCGCAGTTAGGACAGAATTTATGTTCTTCACGAATTTCCGCCCCGCAATTCACACAATATCTTTGAACATCAGTTGAATTTGAGAGATCCCCGCTTAAATTGATTCTTCCGCGATTTTCTTGATATGATCCATTCGACTCGCTTGATTCACTCAACTCATTCGATTCATTCGACACCAAAGAAGTTGATTCTCTCCAAAGGTAACTGCTTAATTTCCATATATTTACAGCATATATACCATAACCGATGGAAGAAATAAAAGGAACAATAAAGAAAACACCAAAAACTCCAATTAATCCTAAACCAAATACCGCCCAACCTATTTTAATCGTATTTAAATAAGATTTCACTTGGTTAAAAAAAATCAATTTTTCTGAATTCGGTAATGAGGATGACAATGCTGTTGTTGTTGTTGTTGCTACCAATGACTGAGATGGAACATTTAAAGGATTGCCAGAAATTGCCGATAATACTGCATTTACCCAAGAATTCCAATCCATCCAAGCTAATCCACTAAATACCCGACTTCCTGCTGCTAATAAGAAGAAAACCAGCAAAATACCCCATATTCCAGCAAGAGATAGCATTGTATTTTCAAAAATTGAAGCGTTTCTTAAAATATAAGGTGCAAAACCGACAATTAATAAAATTACCATCAAACATAATCGTAGAATCCCTCCAATTTTCAACCTTTTACCAAAATTAACCACCTTTTGCTGTAGTAAATTCCGCTGGATTACTGGTAAATTATTCAAAAATTCCTTTTCTTGTATTAACTGGATTTCTCGTATTAACTCGAATTCACGGTAAAAAACCCAAGCCCCGGTTGATATGTTTACAAATGAACAACTAAAATAAATTATGGAAAAATTATCCATAATAATAAGGAAATATTGATAATTTTCAGAATTCATCAAGAGGCTAAAATAAGAAATACTCACCAAAATTGTAACACTCACGCCCAAGGCTAAGCGCACAAATAATGAAATTGCATAACCTCTTAAGATTTCACCGAGCCTATTAAAACTATTAAAAGGAACAGGTTGATGCATAATCGATGTGGTTATATCTTCTTCGGTTTTTGTTGACATAAAAATTGTATCTCGCTGACTTATTTAAACATTGTGAAAAATTCATCCGCCAATTGAATTTCTGTTCGGGAAAATGCTTTTTCTAATAGTAATGTACTATGTACTTCTATTTGTTCTCGGTTCTCACCAAAAATTTTTAATATAAACAATAATTGTAAATCTTGGAAATTCTCTCAAAACTCGTGATTGATTATTTCCATTCTCATCAAAGCCCTGATAGTGTAGTTCAATTTTTCCATAAAAAAGTTGAGCATAACGGTCAGCATGGGGGACTGTCACTCCCTCGACTCGGGTCCGAGTCCCGATCAGGGCGCCATCTTACTTTTTAAATTTTGTAGTGAAGCGGCTGAATAATCAATTTCAGTTCACTTTATAAAACCATAGATATCATAAAAATAACCAAATATATAACCAAATATATAGGAATATGAGAACATAAAAATAACCAAATTTCTAATTATATTTTGGGCGGTAGAAAATGGCCTCTTCCTTAAAACAAATTCGAGATTCAATTGAAGAAATAGATGAGAAAATTATCCAATTATTGCGGCAACGCTTGAACTTAGTTCCAGAAATCGTTTCAATCAAGCAAAAAGAACATATTCCAATTTTTCATCCCGAGCGCGAACAAGCCCTTTTTGAAAAATATCATGAGTTAGCGCAAGAGTATGGCTTAGATCCCGAATTTATACATGATATATTCGCCCGAATTATTATTGAAATGAAAGATTTGCAACGAATTCGCAGTATAAGCAAAAATTAAAGAGTAGTATTTTTCTGGAAATGAATCCAAATATGAATGATGTCGAACAAAACAGCGTGGTTAACATCCGCAAAATTAAGAAATTGGAGCAGAAAAAGCGAATAAAGAAGATAAACCAGATAGACCAGATAAACCGAATTAATCATAGTACCTGTATATCTATTCCCGGATCGAAAAGTATCAGCCATCGTGTGCTAATTTTAGCCGCATTGGCCAAAGGTATTTCAAAAATTCACAATCTCTCTCAATGTGAAGATGTTAAGTTGACAATCAATGCCTTAAAGCAATTAGGAGTTGATATCTGGGAGGAGAATGGAGAAACCTATCTTAACGGTTGTCAAGGGATATTTCCTTCGCCGCCGGAGGAGATATATTTAGGTAATTCGGGCACCGGCTATCGTTTTTTCATGACCATTTCTGTCCTGTTGGATCAACCAATCACTTTACAATGCGCCAAAGGTATGAAATTCCGTCCCGTACGAGAATTAAGTCAAGTTTTGAGCCAAAAAGGAGTGAAAGTCGACTTTATTGAAGATGATGGATATCCTCCTGTTAAAATTCACGGAAGATTAAGAGGGGGTGAAATTACTATTTCTATTGAGGAGAGCAGCCAATATTTCAGTTCGCTTTTACTTATTGCACCATTATTGGAAGAAGGGCTAATTATTCATTCTGCGGGTATACATCACTCGGTTTCTTATATCAAAATGACTCTTGAATTAATGCAGAAATTTGGGGCCAGTATAAATTCAGAAATGCAAAATGGAATAATAACTGCTCAAATACCCTTTCAAGGCCCGTATTTATCCCAAAATATCACGGTTGAAGGGGATTATTCTGCAGCTTCTTTCTTTTTTGTAGCCGCGGCAATTTGTGGGGGGTCAATTGTAATAAATGGGATTACTTCTAATTCGATACAAGGAGATCGTTATATAATTGACTGTTTGCAGAAAATGGGCTGTAAATTTGAATTTGACAACGATAAAATTAAGATCTTTCCCGCAACAG
>Ga0164318_10002306_pt1 | contig 17662 bp, 15 predicted proteins | sample GuaBasSedimGuay9_FD_113734 | JGI IMG/M metagenome (GOLD analysis project Ga0164318, IMG submission 113734) | Subseafloor sediment microbial communities from Guaymas Basin, Gulf of California, Mexico - Guay9, Core 4571-4, 0-3 cm | ecosystem: Environmental > Aquatic > Marine > Hydrothermal vents...
CAGGTATAAAAAGGCCTATATGAAAATCTCCTACCCATATATTATTATATTCATCTTTTGCAATTTTACTGATAGGAACAAAATGCTCATACTTTCCAGATAATGGTGAATTGGTATCGTCATAAACATCAAAATACAAGGAATCACCAATAAATTTTCCTCTCACAAGCCCACTACCATAAGAGCCAAACCAATAATAATTATTATCAAATTCAACAGCCCAGAAATCTTGGTACCTTACTGGCGGGTTGTATGTTTTCCATATTCCATTATTATTAAAACTAATCCCACCTTCTTTTTCTGTATTTCCATGGTCATGTCCACAAGCAAGAATATAAGTCGTATCATTAATAAAAGCGAAATCATAGATGATATTAGAAGCAGGGCCTTCTGTATTTAAATAATTTTTTACTTCATCATCATTCAAACTATAAGAAAATAAACCACTTTTTAAAGAAGAAAACCAGATTGTATTAGATAAAGAATCATAATGTAAATCTGTTAACTTCATAGCTTCATAAACTCTATATTTCTTTAATGAAACACGATTTAACTTATATAAACCATATTGATATGTATAATAAATCCACTCACCTAAAATACTCAAATCTGAAATAGCAAACTCAAGATTTAATACATAGTCAGTAACAAAATTCAAACTATCACCATTAAAAACTAACTTGCTAATCTTATCTTTACCATATAAAAAAATAGAATCATTAACAATGATAAATCCCTTGAAACCTACCATTGATTTACTGTCTATCGATTTAATGCTATTCCAATTTGCAGGATTAGCTAAATTGTTCCCTATTTTTGCAAGATTTAATCCCTGGGAAGTTAAAACTAATAAAAAATTATCCTTCCATAATCCAATTTTTAATATATTGTTATCTAACAAACCATTATTCATAGTTATTTTAGAATAAAATTTTTGATTTTTAAAAATAGTCAATCCATCATCACAACCTATATATAAATAATCATTATATCCTGCTATATCATTAATTTCTAAAGAAATACCATCAAAGTGGTCAAACACTTTAATATCAAAATCTGGTTTAATAAGATTCAAATAACTACCAGAAGTTCCTACCCATAAATTATTATTTTTATCTTTAAAAATTTTATTTATATAATTCCCAGAAAGACCATCAGTATTAATAATACTCGTAAATGAATCTTTTTTTATATCGTAAATAGAAATGCCACCTATTGTAGCACAATATATAACAGAATCATCAAAAAAAAAGCTATTTATTCCATTTTTATCAGTAAAAACTTTCCAATTAGAAGTATTTATATCAGCAAAAATAACTGAAGAAATTACTAATAAAATAATCAACAATTTCATAGTTAAAATATTACAAATTTATCCAAATAAAGTCAATATTAAATAAAAGAATTCCTTATCTCTTTAAAGTTATTAAAATAATCCAGAAATATTTTCACTAAATCTGGATCAAAATGTTTATTGGAACCAGCAATTATAATTTCTTTAGCTTCCTCGGGGGTATATGCAGGTTTATAAATTCTCTGAGTTACAAGAGCATCAAATACATCAGATAAAGCTGCAATTCTTGCTTCTATTGGAATTCGTTCTTCTTTTAACTTATAAATATATCCTGTACCATCCCATTTTTCATGATGATATAACACAATATTTTTAGCAACATCTTCTACTTCTTCTGTTCCCAATATTTTTACACCTATAATAACATGTTTTTGCATTTCTTTGAATTCTTCAGGAGTAAATCTCCCCGGTTTTTTCAAAATATTATCCCTAATCCCTATTTTACCTATATCATGCAATGGGACATACATTTTTAATTTATTAATAAAATCTTTTCCACATCCATATTTTTCTGCTATCAATGAAGAATATTCACTTACTCTTTTTAAATGATTCCCGGTATCAAAATCATTAAAAAGATTAGCATTTTCAAGTGTTTTAATCATTGCAAGTGTAATCCGTTCTATCTTTTTAGTTCGTTCTTCAACCAGTTTGGTTAAATGCAACTCTCTATCCTCTAAAAAAGCATTTTTTATTTTTAATTCTTCCTGTAATTGTTTTATTCTCAAATGAGTATTAATTCTTGCCAGCAATTCCTCTTTATGAAATGGTTTTGTAACATAATCAACCCCTCCAATTTCAAAAGCTCGCAATTTATCTGTAACAGAATCTTTAATAGTTAAAAATATTATGGGAATATCTTTTGTTTTCTGGTTGTTTTTCAGTTCTTTTGCAATATAATACCCATCTAATTCAGGCATTATAATATCCAGCAAAATAATGTCCGGCATTATATTTTCTATTTTATATAAAACTCCTGCTCCATTACGAGCCGTTAATATCTTCAAATTTGTGCTTTCTTTTATTATTTTTGCTAATGTTTTTCTATGATATAAATTATCTTCAATAATCAATATCGTTTGTGGCATATTTTTTATAACTTTAAAACTCCAGTCCAATAATTAACAAACTTCTCTAACTTTATATCATCAAAGTCTTCTGCTATTTCTTTTAATTGATTAGATAAATCAGTAAAAATTTCATATTTATCAAATTTTAACAATTGGTTAGATAATTCAACTACTCTATTATAATCAAATAAATTAATATTTTCTTTCAAATCCATAAAAATATTATAAATATCTGCTTTATTCTCCCGCACATAGTCTAAAATATCTTCTGTAATAATGTATTTATTATAAAAATTTTTATATTTTGTTATACACTCAAAAAATTTCTCTTTTGTAATAGGCTTAGATATAAAATCATCTAATCCACATCTTTTAAAATCAGATATTTCTTTATCATTTATATATGCAGAAAGCCCCACTAAATAAGAATTATAAACTTGTTTAATATAGACAATAACTTTTTTAAAATCCTCACTTTTCAGATTTGGTATCCTTAAATCTAAAAAAATAATATCATACTTTTTCTCTTTTATACAATCTCTAAACTCCAGAGTAGTCTGAGCAACATCTGGATACAAACCATAATTTTTTGCAATCTCTTTGAAAATAATTATATGAGATGTATTATCTTCAAATAACAAAATATTATAATCAAATTTATTAAGCTCATTTTCTTTATCTTCTGAAGCTAACAATAATTCTTTTTCATCATAATTATTGCCTATCAAATTATTAAAAAAATTATCAACCAAAAAATTTAAATGACTTATCGAATCAGATATAATTTCAATTTTATCATCCACACCTTCAATTCTCATATCTTTTAAAATATCGATTATTCCTTTAATAGTATAAATAGGTGTTTTAAAATCATGTTTTAATTCACTTGCTTTTGAATTGACTACTTTTTTTAGATAATTTTTTAAAATTTTTTCATTATTTTTAATAAACTTTTCCAGAATTGATTCCAAAAATAAAATATAAATAATATCATTGTCATTAACTATATACAAATTAACTTTTACATTCTTTTTACATTCATAACCGGCAAAAAAGATATTTCCCCCTTCTCCATTATCCATAATACTTTTAATCTCTGGCATTAATTTAAACAAATTTTCCCCATCTAATTTATTAAAATCACATATAGAAAAATCTCCAATAGAATCTATGATGATACCATTTTTATCTATTTTTAATAAAAAAAATCTTTTATCAGAACAAAATATCTTTATAAGAAACTTCTTTAATTTTTCTGGCAAATAATCAATATCATTTAAATTATCCATACCCTATAATAATAAAGGAATAAAAATAAAAATCAAGTTTAATTTTTTTGTTTAAATTCTACTCAAAATTTCAATAATAATTGTAAATAAAAGAGCTGCTGCCATACTACCCGCTATTTTGGTTTTAACATCATGAGCTTTTTTATGAACCATTCTTGCAATATGATTAAATATAAAAAAGAATACTATGGAAATAGCAGCATAAGTTATTAATAAAAAAACAAAACCAAAATTTTCCTTGACTTTATACAATAATTGATTCAAAAAGAAAAACAATGCACTAGTTATAAGACCATAACCAAGATTTGATAAATAAAGAGATTTTTGCACTTTCCCAATTTTAGTGGGTAAAATAAAAAAAATATAAATCAATAATCCTCCCAAAAGCACAGAGGATATTACCAGCTCTGTACGAGAATTTTTTTCAAAAATATCTGGCATAGAATTTGATATCACTCGTGCCGGTTTCCACGATATTAATAAATAAATCACAACTAACACTAAAATAGATACCAAAAAATAAATCAATTCTCTCTTTTTTTTAGTAATCATTGCTCCCCCTTTTTTATATATAATTTTTTACATCATAATAATAAAATTTTTCTAAATTCAAATAAAAAACAGTCTTTTCTATACCACAATTAGCAATCATATCCAATATGGAAAGATTTTCAAAAAAAACTTGTGAATTTTGCTCATATATGGGAGAATTATAAGACATATAAAAATGCATTATATCATTTTTTTGAAAAATTGAAAGATCAACATACGCAGATGAACCTGTATTAGACAAATATGCCTTTGCTCCAAAATTATTACAAATCGATATTAAAAGATCCGTCTTTGTACCATCAAACTCATAATCAAAATCATAAAAAATAGGCACCTTAATCCCTAACAAATCAATAAGGTAATTTGTAATAAAAATATCAAGATCTACTAAAAAATTCCATCTCTTTTTATTGTAAACAATGTCTAAAAGCTCTTCAATCTGAGAAAAAAATTCACAATTATGATAATTCATATAAATGCTTCTGAAATGCTTCCTTTGCCAATTAAAATCATTATTTATTCTTACATCTTTAATTTTTTGTTCATACCTATTTTTAGTTAAAACAGGAACAGTCAACCAATCGATTCTATTCTGATTAATAATACGATTTCTATTCTGCCAACTTTTTTTATTGAACTGCACTTTTGTAATATAAACAAAAGCATCACTCATCAATATTTTTTTAAAAAAACCCGGATAAGGTAAAAAATTAGGCTGATGACCGCTTATTATAAAAATATTATCCATTTGTTGTAGCTTCTGTACTAACAGGTTCTAATATATATAAACTATTATCATTTTTAATATTAAAAGATTTTAAAATTTGTAAAGCTTTATAAACTGTTTTATAAGAACATACTGGATTCCAGAATAATACTTCAGATACATTTGCATTTAAAGCTCCAAATATTTGTTTTATTATATAATCTGGACCATAATCAGGTACTCGATAGGTAAAAGCCTGTAACCATGGTCTAACTAAAATATCTTTATGTTCTGAAATAGCCCTTATCTTATTACATCCAACTTCAATGATTAATTCAGGTTCATTTTCTGCTGGTTTCCCATTGATATAAAAATTATAAAAATGTGAAGGATATAACATCGGCGAAATTATCTTAATATCATGGGAAATCAACCCTATATGCTGGCCAATTTGATTTATATCAGCTATTCTTCCCCACGCTGTAACACCAAATACATCTATCGATATTTTTCTATTATATTTTTTTGCAATAATAGATGCCTGTTTACAAAAAGAAGATATATAAAATTTTCGTTTCTCAGGTTCAATAAAATCACCTTTAAAATCAACCAACTTTGATTTAGTAGCAGGATACCTGATATAATCTAATTGCACTTCATCAAAGCCCAATTTATATGCCTCTTCAATAACATTAAGATTATAATCAACTACCTCATCACAGGAAGGATTAACCCATGGTATCAATTCAAAATTATAATTTTTTTCAATATATAACGCTAAATCTGGTCTGGTAGAAGATAAAATATCATCATAACAAACTGTAGTCCTTCCAATTAAATAAAAACCTTCTTTCTTCAAAGTATCTATTAAAAAAGAAATATCTTTTATAGGGGGATACGAATTAGAACGTATATCATTTGCTAAGCTATTATCAAATTTAAAAGTTAACTCTCCAGATATAGTTTTAAGATCTATAACAAGCATTGTAATATTTGCTTCTTTTAATTCATCTAATATATTAAAAATTTTTCCTTTGCCAGCAAAACTACCTGTAACATAAATGCCATAACGCATCTCCTCCCCATACAACATATTACAAAAAATAAAAATCAAAATTATCAATATTCGCTTCAATGAAACCTCCATACAATTTCAAGATACATATTATCATTTCTTTTAGAAGACTCAAGATGAATATTGCTTTTATAAAGACGAGAAGCATCAATTGCTCCAATAATATGATTTACTATTATAACTCCTATTAAAATTTTTGCATTCTGATATGCACTAATACTTTTATTTCTCAATTTTTTAAAATGCAATCTACTTTGAACAGAATCCCATTGCCAAAAATATTTATCAATATCCCTATAAACTTCTCTGCCAGCATATAAATTATGCTCATATATATTATCATAAAACTTCAAATCTCTATAAAAAGCATCGGTCTTTGCATCAGGATTACTAATTCCTGCATGTTCCACTGCATAATTTTTATAATCTTCTTTAGTCCATGCTCCCCGATAATGATAAAATAAAAAACCTGCTATCAATGTTAAATCTGTCAATAAATAGAACTTCGCCCTTGTATATCTTTTCATTTTATGCATTTGATATGAAGGGAAAACAAAACTCTTTAAAAAAATATTACTCCTTAAAGAATCCGATTCTTCTGCCATGATATTAAAAAATACGGCAAAAACAAAAAAAATAATAATAACTTTTTTCATATTTACTCCATCACAGGTTCAGACTATAAATACGCCATGTTCTATAATGAACTCCGCCAAATTTTATACATGCTGCTTTTATAAGTTCGTTATTCTCCAAAATCCATGATAACTCAGATTCCTTATAATATTTATTTTTCTGAGCATCTATCATAGCGCTGTAATAAAGTAATGCATCAAGCCCTAATTTTCTATATTCTTCTTTAATACCGAAACCAATTAGCCTTATACGAGGGACTTTTTTCAATCCAATTAACGCCCTTATAATTCTAAAATAATCATTATTCCAAAATTTAGAAGAACCTCGTCTCCTCAGAAGATAATTCATATCAGGCATTGCCCATAAAAATGCTGCAGGTTTTCCATCTACATAAGCTATTTTTATCAATTTTCTATCCAGAAAAAGCTTCATAGTTTCTTCAATATCTTGCAATTCTCCTTCAGTTATAGGCAAGTGACCCCAATTTTTTGACCATGCCTCTGTGTGAATATCAAGAATTATATGTGCATCTCTATCTAAATTTTTAACATCGATATCTCTAATTTCTATATTTGCATGCTTCAAAGCAAATTTATGCAACTTCTCAAAATATTTTTGTCTTTTTGCTGTTTCTTCATCCTCTACATGAACCTTAATTTTATAAGCATAAAGATCCATTGCTTTCTGAAAACCATAATTCTCAACTAACTTCTGATAATAAGGCATATTATAGGGAGTTTCAAGATAAGAAATATTCTCAAAATCATTAATCAAAAGTCCCCATGTATAATTCGATGTAAAATTAGCAGGCCCATAAATAATCTTTGCTTCATTTTCTTTTAAAAATTGTAATGCCCTATCAAAAAGTAAATTTGCAATCTCTTGGTTATCTATTACCTCAAAAAAGCCCCAGAAACCTGCATCTTCTTTTTGATATTCATTATAATGATAACAAATATTAGCAGCAATTCTACCTACTACCTCATCTCCATCGAGTGCTAAAAAAAATCGTACTTTAGAAATTTTAGCAAAAGGGTGCTCCTTCTCAAATAATCCAACAGCTCCCAATAATCTATTTCCTAAAAAATAAGTATCTAATTGTGGTACATAATAAGGGTTATTTTTATACAACTTCCATGGGAAATCTACAAACTTCCTTAAAAGCCCCCTCGCATCATAGCCAAAATCAACTACTTTAATTCTTTCACTTAATTTCCCCATCACATTACTCCTTTTTCGAAATTTTTACTTTAGCATACCTTACAACCCTATCTCCAAGCATATACCCACCAGAAATTTCCTGCAATACTATATTTTCCTCTACATCATTATTAACCTCTGTTAATACCGCTTCATGAAAATTATGATCAAATTTCTCTCCTACAGTTTTTATTTTTTTAAATTCAAATTTATCAGCCAATTCAAGCATAATCTGATTGTATATCATTTTTATTCCTTTTACAAATTCACTATTTTCTTCTTCCTCTGACAAATGATTAAATGAATTTGATAATTGATCCAGAAAAGGAATAAAAACATCCAATACATCTATCAAAGCCTCTTTTTTATAATTCTCTTTTTCCTTATTTATACGATTTTTTAAATTTGTATAATCCTGTCTTAATATTTTAAGCTGATTATTATACTCTAACGCCAATGTTTTATACTTTTCAAGTTCAGCATTTTTTTGCTTTAATTCTTCATCTTTATTTGCCTGCTTCTGAATATTTCTAAAAATAGAATCTACAATCGTATGAACAAAATGTTCAACATCTTCCGGTAATCTTTTATTTAATTTTTTAAGAAATTTTATTATCAATTTGTCTTCTTTGGGAAACTCCTTAAGTTCATTTAAAATAGAAAAAATAATATAATGCTGGAAACTTTCCTCTTTTAATAAATTATCTGTATATTGAATAACATAATGCTCAATATCATCATAAAGACCATCAGGGACATTTTCAATCTTATACTGCTTCTTTAAAGAATCAAATTTTTTTTTAACTATTTTTTCAAGAGAATCTTTATTATATTGATTTTTATAATCTTTATATAATTTATCATATACCTCTTTAATTTTTTCATTTTTTAAAAATTTATTAAATTCTTCTAATTTCTTATTAGCTTCATTAATATCCATAAACTTACTCCATTACTACTAAAAATTTAAAAAAGATATATTAAATAATATATTTCTTGGATCTCCTTTGATGTATTTTAATATATCATATTCTGTATTAAAAAGATTATTAATTTCTAAAGAAAAAACAACTCTTTTATATTGATAACCTATACTCATAAAAGAATACAAATATGGATCATAAGTTACATTTTTTATATAATTTATCCCATATAGTAAATTGACTTTATTCCAGAAAGATCGGCTAATAATCGCCTGTAATTTATAATCAGGCCTCAAATACTTCTCGACAATTCCTTTTTTATTAGAAGAATCATATTGATAAAAAACACCACTAAAATACAATAATAACTTATTATTAAATTCATAACTAATATTTAAATTCTCTCCATAAATCTTCATTTTATCAATATTAGAAGCAACCCATTTTGATATGTCCTTATTCTCAATCCATGAAATTAAATCTTTTTCATTCCTATGAAAAAAATAAAAATTCACTCTCATTCTATTTTTAATAAAAGTTATGCCCGATTCAACAGTAATAGCTTTTTCTGGTTTCAATTCACTATTTCCTAAATTACTTGGCGAATGGTAGTAAAGTTCAGTAAAAGAAGGCAATCTATAAGAATAACCACCGCTCAGGAAAATATTTATATTATTAAAAACAAAATACTTTAAGTTAAATTGCGGTGATAAAAAATTATTTTCATTATAAAATTCATAGCGCATTCCAGACTGTATCACCAACTTTTTATAAATAAAACCATATTCTCCAAAAAATGCATAATTATATCTATTGTGATTACCTAAATTAGAACTATTAATGGTGTTTTTTTGCAAAAAAATACCTGTAGAATAATTATTAGAGGAAAAAGATAATTCTGTTGTATACTGAAAAGTTTTATGATGATTAATATAAGCATTTGGAGAATTATCAAATCTATTAAGAAAAAAAGTATCATTATGCTTCTTATAATAAATCTTTAAATTAACTAACAAATTATCTTTAATATAATAATTACTGGTATTTCCTAAAAATAATCCTCTTGTCTTTTCATAAGATGGAAATTTTGCATAAAAATCATTAGCTCCAAAATCTTTTTCAAAATAGAAAAAATAAAAATTAGAATTACCATTTTTAAATTTTATTTTATCTTTTATTAAAGTGCTAATATTAGAAAAATCCGTATTTTCTCTTAAACCATCTGATTTTTGTTTTACAAAAGATACTAACATATTATTATTTTTATTTATATTGAAAAAACCATTTAAGGAAGAAGATAAGTAATTCCCCTCTCCCATAGAAAACCTAACGTCATATTTATTCTCATCATATTCTAAAGTTTGAAAATTCAAATAACCCCCAAAGGCATTACTACCATATAAGGAAAAAGATCCACCGGGTTGAATTTCTGCAGTTAATAAACCAGAATGGAAAAAATTCATTGGTAAATCTAAATTAAAATGCCCTGTCTGGCAATCATTCAACCTCATACCTTCGAAAAGTACAAGATTTTGTTCAAAAGTAGCACCATTTATACTCAAATCATTTATATTCTCACCATTACTTCTAAATTTCACATCAATATTACTTAAACTAAAATATTGAAAAAAATTATTTTGTGAATTTATTAAACTTAATGAATCATTGAGCTTAAATACAGGTTTAATATTAAATTGATTATTCAAAATTTTAGTAGATATAACAGAAACAGTATCAAGATAAAATTGTGCAAAATTTAACTTCGCTATAAAAAATATTACCATAAAAAACAAAAATCGTTTCAATTACAACCTCCATCTCTAAAATTTAATCTTTTTGATATAAATCTAACAATTTATTCATCATAAGTTCTTGATGATAATTTTGTGCTTTCAAATATCCTGATAATGCAATATCTTCTAAATAGTTTCTATTTTGATACAAATAATTAATATTATGTGCTAAAGCTTTTGCATCTTTATTTGGAACTACAATCACGCTTTCAAATTCATCTACAAGTTCAACAAGATATCGCTGTTTAAATGCTATAACCGGAATACCGGAAGCCATTGCCTCTAATGGAATTATTGAATACTCCTCAGTAATATAAGGTAAAACCAATACATCAAAAGCTGGGAGCAAATCATATATATGATCACAATATCCAGTCAGGGTAATAAACCGCTCCAATCCTTTCTCTTTAACCTTACTCAAAAAATCATCTTTGCCATTACCATCCCCAACCACTACACAGTTAAACCTCATATTATCCTTTAAATAAACCAAAGCATCAAGCAAATATTCAAAACCATTTTTCTCTTCAAATCTTCCCAAAGTTCCAATAGTAAAAATATTTTCCTTTAAACCAAACTTTTTTCTAATTTTAGTTTTATCATAAGGCATATTATTAACATAAAAACGCTCAGAAATCCCATAAGAAATATGTTCAATTTTATCAGCTTGAATCTGAAAAGGAATAAGCATCTTTTGTTGATTAATATTAATAGTAATAATTTTGTCAAATTTTTTAAGCCCTAATTTTTCAAAAAAAGAATCTATATGAATTTCAAGTCCTGTATGAAAAGTATGTATTAATTTTGTATCAGATTTAGCAAGCTTTGCAGCTATTGCCCAGTATAAATTTGTACTATGAGAATGAATAATATCAAACTTATTCTCTTTAAAATATTTGTACATCTGAAAAAATGTTTTTAACGATTTGTTATTGAAATTTTTAATATCCACATGATAACCAGATTTTTGCATCTTTCTCGTCCAATTGCCTGCATGCGGAGCAAGAATAGTAAGATGGAAATTTTTATTTTTCAAAATCCTTGCAACATAATAAATATGAGTTTGTATATGTGAATAACCACCCTGATTACTCACCATTAAAATCTTTAACTTTTTACTATTTCTATCCATAGCCTCCAATATCCTTTTGATTTTAAATTTTCTTTACCTACAAAATAAAACAAAATACTCTTAATAAAAAATACAACCACCAGCATATATTTTATAACCAAAACATATATAAACGAATGGCTTTTTTTTAAAAAAATCAACATACTCTTGTGATAACTTATATAATCCGACTTAAATACATTAGACATCATATCTTTTTTTGCAGCACTTTCACCTCCTGAATGTTTGATTAAATGTTTATCTGTATACAATACCTTATATCCTTTTTGATTTAATTTATAACAAATATCTGTATCTTCGAAATATAAGAAAAAATCTCTACTAAAACCTCCTACATCATCAAATGCCTTCTTATTAAATAACATAAAAGCCCCATTAATATGGGCAACATTAAGAAAATCATTTAATTTAAAATCTACAACATTCCTATAATTTTTTATAATATATTCTCTAATAATATTTGATAAAGAAGGATAAGATAAAAATGCAGAACTGACTTCTTTACCCTCTCCATTTATATGGCTTACTCCACATACACCAAAATTATTTATTTTCTCTACTTGAACTAACAATAATCCTAAATCCGTATCCTCTGTAAATTCAATATCATTATTTACAACAAGAAAATATTTACAATTCAATAAAGAAGCCGCCTTATTATGCGCTGCTCCAAAACCTATATTTTTCTCATTTCTTAATACCGTAGTATTACTGAATTCAAAATAATCAGGAATCTTGCCATCACAGTTTTCAGAATTATCACTCAATACAACATGGTAATCAATATTATCTTTTTCCAAAAATCTAAGGCTCTGAAGAAAATTTAAAGTAAAACTCCATGTTTTATAATTAATTACACTAATGCCTAAATAAGATTTCATCATAGTTAAAAAAATAATTTAAAATTCTAAATAAATCAAGAAAAAAATAAGTAAAAATAAATAAAAACAAATTCCAAATATTAAAAAAACTAATAATATCTTAAAAAAACATCATAAAATACTCATCAATATCTATATTAAGCTAATTTTAATAGCCAAAATTATATTTAACAACCATAAATAATTTAAAACTAAAAAATTATTTCATAAAAATCATAGGTTTGGATATAATCCCCTCTGATGTTTTTACACAACAAAAATAAACTCCTGAAGGAAGTAAATGATTATATTTATCTTTTGCATTCCAAACATATCTATAATAACCTTCAGACATTCTATTTCTTTCCAAGGTAGTAACAACTCTTCCTATAATATCACAAATATATAACTCAATATCCGTGGTATTGTTTACAAATAGTTCAATTGTTGTGAAACAATTAAAAGGATTAGGATAATTCTGTTTTAAATATACTTTTTTCTCATTAAATTGATCTTTGTTTTCATTGAAACCAACTCCACCATTATAATTGGCAAAAAAATCTTCTATTTGAATTTTCTGGAAATAAAGCTCTTTGACTCCTTCATAAAGAATTCCTAAAGTATTTTCATCTACCATTGTCAGACAAGAATATCCATAACCGTCATCCTCATTTAACTCTATTTGCAATTCCTCTGGCCATGTCAATCCTTGATCCAAACTCACCTTAATTGTCATATTAGAACGTTTATATTTATTATTCGGATTTGAAAAAAACAACACATACTTTTTTTCACCATTCAAATCTATATAGGCACTAATTAAACTTGCCATACAATTAGGCTCTGGAAGTGCACCATTTGAAGAAGGATGAATTGTCCATGTTTTACCCATATCTGAAGTAATTGCTACTGCTCTCCCATTGGTACTTCCTTTATTGCTCCTATTACGATCATCACGCATATTCAACATCAAACTGCCGTCAGGGAGTTCAACTACCTGAGATTCTGTGGTATTATCTTTAGCACCAGTACCAATTTCCCATGTTTGACCATGATCTTCACTATAAACTATAGTAGAAAAAGGGGTATATTGCCCTCCCCCAATTGCTGGAGTTCCAATATCGGCTTTGAACTGAGCTGGAAAAACTATTATTCCATTACTCATAGAAAGTCCACGCCCTGGCCCCTGCATTAATAATTGCCATTCCGGCTCTTTAATCTGCTTAGTAATACTTTGAGGTTCGGACCATGTCAGACCATCATCTTCACTTTTCACTAACATAAACTGACCTGTTTCATTTGGCTCCAGACCAGGACCAGAAACCCACCATAAAGCATCTTTTTCACTTCCACCACTCATCCATACTGCAGCAACCCAAATTACATCTGTTTGTTCATCATATAAAATACAAGGGTCTCCTATACCATTCAATTCCTCAGGCAAACCGCCCCACTCATCCATATCCATAATAATTTTCATAGGTTCCCAGGTTTGCCCTCCATCTACACTACGGCTCATCCCTATATCTATATTCTCTTGCAAATCTTTACTCCCATTATATCTAACATCATAAACCGCAATCAATGTACCTTTATTCGTGGTAATTAATCCCGGAATACGATATGTATCACAATTATCCTGCCCATGCATTCTAACAACTTTTGCCAATCTCAACTCATGATTATTAGAAGGTATTGCTATTTGACTCTGCCCATTTTCATATATCACTTCAAGAGAATCTATTTTTATCTTTGATAAAAGATTAGCATCCTTTTTAGCTGAAAATGAAATTGTAAAATAAGTATTCTTTGTATTTGATAAATTACTCACATCGATATGTGATATCTGTTTTATATCTGAAGTCGCCCCTATTTCTATTCTTGAAGAATTTTGGCCAAAAGATCTTGTAGCAAAAAGCCTAATATTATCTAATACATTAACTACAACACTATCACTAAAATAAAGAGACACTCCTACCACTTTCTGGGATGATAGGCTATTTTTAAAATATATAACCTCATTTTTATCTTTTTCTATCAAAATAGGCACATTTTTTATTTTTATATAAATAACATCTTTGTTGCTTGTTTCCCCTAAATCATCACCATAATACTGTGTAAACAATATACCGCCCCATTGAAAATTGATTGAAAAAAATAATAAAAAAATAAAAAATCTAAATAATAAATTTAAAAAACATCTCATCTTAAGACTCCTTATTATTTTAAAATTCCAAAGTTAATTAAATTAATTAATTTAATTATAATATTTTTTTTGTTTTTGTCAACAAGTTTATAAAAATTTTTATTTTTTTATAAAATAATATTAAATAAAAAAATTTATTGCTATTTTTTTTATATCGCCAAAAGCCCCAATATAAAAAAATAGAGGTATGATAAAAATCATACCTCTATTTAAACTTACTTTTATATTTCAAAAATATTTATTTATTCAAAGATTCTAATTTCTTTCTTACATAAGAAGTGTCCGAAGAATTTGGATAAACTTTTAAATATTCCTCCCAGTATTTGCGAGCACCTTCTTTATCGCCAAGCTTTAATTTACAATAACCTAAATAATATAAAGCATCTGGTGCTAATTCACTTTTTTTAAACTCCTTATAAACTTTTTCAAAATAAACAAAAGCACTGTCATACTGCTTTGATCTCCTTAAAGCATTAGCAATACCATACAACGCCCTTTCTTTATAACCACTTGTATCTTCTTTCACCAATCCAAACAGTAAAGAAAAATATTTTTTTGCTTCCTCAGGCTTATTTCTATAAGTATACTTATCTGCTATCTCATAAATTAAATCTAAATTTGTTGAATCTTCTTTAAATTTATTTAATAAATCACTTAAAGTCCCCTTACCATTCAAATAATCATTAACTTTTTTAATGAAATTTTCTGGATCTTCATAATGAAATCTATCAATCTCTTCTCCATCAGGCTTACATAAAACAACTGTAGGATAACCAACAATGCCAAATTTATTAGTAAGAGCTGTATCTTCTTGTGCATCTACCCTAATTAAATAATAATCTTTCAAAAATTCTTTTACTGAGCTATCCTTAAATGTATAATTTTCCAATTTTTTACACCATGGGCATGTTTTAGTATAAAATTCAATTAAAATATGTTTGGGCTGTTTTTTACTCAACATAAGTACAGAATCTAAAACAGAAGGTTTTTTCTCAACTTTTTGTTTTGGCTTACCACAAAAAGAAAAAATAATAAAAAACATAACTAACAAAACAGAAAAATAACGCATTACATACCTCCCTTGAGTCAATCTCTTTCTAAACTAACAAAAAAATTACAATATTTGTTATAACATTTAAACATTTTAACTATAAATTTTTAAAATTTCTAAATTTAAAATTTTACTTTAAAAAATACAGATTTTATTATAAAAGGAAATATCATTATGTCAAGATTTTTAATTTTTTATATTAAATAAAATTAAAATTTTAAATGATTATAATGACAATAAGCAATGGCTATAGCATCCGACTGATCATAATTATCAATTTTTAAATTACTTTTGCCAAAAATCTGATTAACCATATATTGCACTTGTGATTTTGTAGCATTTCCATTTCCTGTAATAGATTGCTTAACTTCTCGTGGCGAATACTCAACAATAGGAATATTCATTTTTTCAAGAGCCAGTAAAATAACACCTCTTGCTTGTCCCATTTTAAATGAAGCTCTAATATTAGGACTCAAAAAAATATCTTCCACAACTGCCACATCTGGATGTCCCCTTTCAATAAGTTCTTCTATAAAATTATAAATCTTTAATAATTTTTTAGTATGCTTCAATTTAGAAGAAATTTTCAATGAACTTACTTCAAGTAATTCAATATTTCTCTTATTAACTTCGATAAAAGAATAACCTATAACCCTTGTTCCCGGATCAATACCTAAAATTACCATTTATTTCTTTTCACTATTACTTGCTGTTGTATCATCTTCCACAGTTGTATCATTCAAAAAAGGAATACTATCCAGCGGCTTCCCCATATTATCTATTTCCCATTTTGCAGACTTTACCAATGGATTATCTGGATATTCTTTAATAAATTTTTCAAACTCTATTTTTGCAGAATCATATTCCTTCAAATTTTCTGCTAAAATAAAACCTATCATAAATTGAGATTGAGCAGTATATTTATTTTTAGCACTTTTTGATATTATCTCTTTAAATAAATTTATAGCTTCATGATATTTACCTGATTTTTGAAGTTCTTGCGCTTTTAAAAATTTCTCTTCTATTTTCTTTTCAGGGGTAGAACAGCTAACTACAAGAAAAAGCACTATTAAAGCCAAAACAATTCTCTTCATCATTAATCCTCCTTTATTATTTATCATAAATAATATACAAATAAAGCTCTATTGTCAATAAAATTTTGTAAAAATCATATATTCATAATAGAGAAAAGTATATAACTGATTTTAGTAATCATAATATAATAATCAATCTAACATACACAGATTTAAAAACATATCATTATTCACTATCATTCTTCATCTTTTCTTTGTCTGTTCAATAATTTTTTTTACAATAAGCTATGATTCCAAATAAAGCCATTAGAATCATAATAATCCTTTTATGAAAATATATATTATTTTTTAATCTTTTTAATAAAGAAAGATATAACCTTTCGATACCTCTTATTTTCAATTACCTAAAATATTAATCCGCGAATATCAATCCCTGCAATTGTTCATCTGCTTGGTCCGTAAATTCTAATAATTTTTCTTGATTTAATCCAGAAAATTCCTTTAATGTTGTTATCTTATAAGTATTTATTTCAACACTATACTGATTATAAGTTGTATGATAAAAAGATAACCGTTTATTTCGATTAATTCCAAAATCAATAAGTTTTTCAGCTGTCTTTCTCAATAATTCAAGTTTATAAAGAAGATCATTATTATCTTTAATTGTCCATACCCCCAGATAAAGAGGGCTTTTTAAATTGTTTATATCTCCTTTAAATTCTCCTCTAATTAACTCATCTGTACTTTTACCAAGGTAAGGGGCAAAATCAAGATGTTCTGC
>Ga0164318_10002307_pt1 | contig 17654 bp, 16 predicted proteins | sample GuaBasSedimGuay9_FD_113734 | JGI IMG/M metagenome (GOLD analysis project Ga0164318, IMG submission 113734) | Subseafloor sediment microbial communities from Guaymas Basin, Gulf of California, Mexico - Guay9, Core 4571-4, 0-3 cm | ecosystem: Environmental > Aquatic > Marine > Hydrothermal vents...
GTTCCCAATTTGCCAACAATTGGCATTAAATCATATGAACCCAGAGGAAATACTCTCACACCATCATCGTTTATTCTATGAATCAACATTTCAGGAAAGGCCTTCATAAGGGTTGAATCCCTCTTGTATGATGGCGTATTAACATTGGCAAGATTGTTGGAAAGAACTGCAATTCTTTCCATCTGAGCCATCATTCCAGAGGCTCCCGTGTATAATCCCCTTACCATACTGTTTACTCCCTTTAAATGATTATCAGTTCATTCTCTATATCGACATAAATATTGAAATTATAATGCAACTTTTTATTGTCCATATCAAAAAAGTATTATAAATTACTTATACAAAAATCATGGGGGAAACAATGGCAGAAATTATACACACAACAGATTCTAATTTTGAAAGCGATGTCTCGGATAGTGACAAACTGGTAATAGTCGATCTTTGGGCTGAGTGGTGTGGACCCTGTAAGATGATTGAACCAATTATTGAAGATATAGCAAATCAATATGAAGACAAAATTAAGATTCTAAAACTTGACGTTGATGCAAATCAGGAAACTCCAATCAAATATGGAGTTATGAATATACCAACCTTACTCTTTTTTAAAAATGGCAAAGAAGTTAACAGAGTTATTGGTGCATATCCCAAGAATCATCTTATGAAAATCGTTGAAGAGCATCTGTAGAAATGTTTAATTTCACAAATGTAACGGATAAAAAAGCGTCAGGGAGGTTTTCTTTTGATTGATGCTATGTGAAGGTTAATGTAATCACCAATACTACCTATGACGATGCAGTAACAAAACACTCTTTTGAGTTGTGCTATGCAGTTCGAGGGTTACACCTACAGACATTTTTGCGAGTGTTAGCAAAGCTGAGTGTCCACTTTGAGCGGGGCTATTTCGAGTGACTACTTCCACTGACATTGCAAGCGCCAGCGAAGCAATCTCGTTGTGCTGCTTCTGCCATTGTCATTATAAACTCCAAGATTTCTCACTTCACTATGTTACGTTCGAAATGACACTAAACATTATGTTTTTAACTAAGAAAAAGAGATATTGCCGCTTCGGCCTGATGGCCTCCTCTCAACGACAAATGAGAAAGTGCTACCAAAAATGTCATTGCAAGCGCCAGCGAAGCAATCTCGTATTTTGCAAGGAGAAAAAAAGAGAGGTCGTCACGTTGGCCTTACAACCTTCTCGCGATGACATATAAGGATGTTACTTTCGAAATGACTTGGTAATTTCATTTATACAAGGAGTTACAGCAATATGCTTTGGGCGGTACTGGACTTGAACCAGTGACCCCTTGCATGTCAAGCAAGTACTCTAACCATCTGAGCTAACCGCCCAATATCCATAAAAATGCTTAAAAACCAGTAATGATATAATTAGATTTTACAATAAATTATAAAAAAATTCCTGTTATAGTCAAGAATTAATCTCACCAACCATTTTAAAAATCATTCTAATGTGGATTAATATCAATGAGAGAATCAATCTTTACAAGCTTTAGCATTGAGTATAGGTTTTTATGAATACCATCTATCTTTAATGAACCATCAATCTGCTTCAGCTTTTTATATAGCATTAGAAGGGTACCAATCCCCGTACTGCTAGAAACAGGCACGTCTGTTAAATCCAAAACTATATTCTTTACACCATCTTTCAATAGAGAATCGAAAGCCTGCTTCAATTCCTTGGATGCCTCGAAATTAATATCTCCCTTTATAACAATTTTACAGCTTGAATCATCCTTTTCTATGCTGTACTTCACTTTATATCTCCATCTTTAAAAAATATCGACATATTACCATAATTTCTACATCATCTCTCTTATTGTTTCAGCAATTATTTTGATACCTTTGTCCATGTCCTCAACACTTATATTGCTGTAAGAAAGTCTTATATATCTATTTTTATAGTTCTCAGGCAAAAAGGCATCCCCCGTTACAAAAGCCACATTCTTTTCCACAGTTCTTTTAAACAACTCTTCAGGGTCCATTTCCTCCGGTAAAGTCACCCAAATAAAGAACCCCCCTTCAGGTTTTGTCCATTTAACTTCAGAGGGCATGTATCTCTCAAGAGATTTAAGAGCAGCATCCCTTTTAGTTTTATAGATTTTTCTCATCTTAACTATGTACGATTCGATGTATCCCCTTTTCATATAATCTTCAGCAATTACCTGGCTTAAAAGCGGTGTACAGGCATCAAAGGATTGCTTTTGTAGCTCCAATCTGGCTATTATATCCTCTCTGGCTATAATCCATCCGAGCCTAATTCCTGGTGATAGCACCTTAGAAAAGGTACCGAGATATAGAACCGTACCAGAATCATCAAGGCTCTTTATAGGTCTGTAATCATTCTCATCACCTGTAAAATAAAAATCACCGTAAGGATCATCTTCAACAATTGGTATTTCATACCTATTTGCTACTTCAAGAAGTCTCTTTCTCCTGTCCATTGAAAGTGTGATCCCGGAAGGATTATTGAAATTGGGTATTGTATAGATAAATTTTACCTCTTTCCCCAGTTTCTTAAGATGTTCTAACTTCTTTTCAAGAACCTCTATAATGATACCCTTCTCATCAACCTCTACACCTTCAACTATTCCCATAAAACTGTAGAAAGCAGCTATTGCACCTATAAAGCTGGGTATTTCCACAATTACAGTATCTCCAGGGTTTAAAAACAACTTTGATACCAGAGATAGAGCCTGCTGTGAGCCAGTTGTAATAATAATGTCCTGGCCATCCATCGAAATACCTTTTTTCTCCACCATTCGCTCTTTAATTTTTTCAATCAGTGAAGTAAACCCTTTAGTTGCACCATACTGAAGGGCATCAATAGCCCTTTTATGTGACCATTGATTAATAATCTCTTTTACACTATCAAAGGGGAGATTAACGGAATCAGGCATTCCGCCACCCAGCGATATTATTCCTGGTTTACTTGCCATTTTCATCAATTCTCTAATCTTAGAACTCTTTAATCCCCTGATTGAATCAGCATATAATCCTTTCATGTCCATATCTAAACAACCTCAATTATTAGTCTGATAAGTTATACCGAAACGATTAAACTCCTTCCCTTATGAAAAGCCTTAAGATTAACATCAACATACTGGGGTTTTACAAGTTTTTTTATTGAACTCTCATAAGATTCAACACAAAAAGGCAAAAAAGTTGATGCAGCACCAAGCATTATTATATTTTCGGTCTTTATATTACCAACCTCAAAGGCTAATTTCTCGGCATTTATAATGTAAACATAATTCAATATATCCTTTAATTCTTTTTCGATATTTTCGACATATCTTTCATTTCCCGAAGAAACAGTAACAGGCATAATCTTTCTAGTATTTACTACGGCTTTTGTTTCGGTATTACAGTACTTGAGACCTCTCATGGCCTCTAACTGCTCAAGACCAATAAGAATATCGGCATCTCCGCTTTTAATCAGAGGCGAATAAACCTTTTCTCCAAATCGGATCTGTGAAATTACGCTTCCACCCCTTTGAGCCATACCATGAACTTCATTTGCCTTAACATCATACCCGGAGTATAGTGCAGTTTCAGACAAAATACTGCTTGCAAGCAGAATCCCTTGCCCACCCACACCAACTATAACGATATCGATAATTTCTTCCATATACCCCCCAATAATAAAGCCCTAAATTATCATCTGAATTATTATTTTTATTCATAAATATTATAGCTTAGCAAAACTAAATTTTTTCTTTCTGTGCCAATATCTTCCGGTCAAACGAAGATATATCTATTTTTCTTAATACCAGATTTTATTTATATTACAAACTATAGAATAGACAAGTAAATTTCCAATCATAATAAAAACTTAGTTTGCCCATCCGTTTTATTAAAAATAAAAAAATAGTATTCTTATATATAATATGTGTAACCTTAACTTCATAAATTATGCAGGAAAAATTTTTTAATTTAGCCAATAATTTAATAGAAAAATTAAAAGTTGTATATTTATTATTCTATCTATTCTTTTAATTAGGTTTCCCTAAAATCAACTATATCAATATAGGATTTGGTTTTATAGAAACACAAAAAAACAACTATTTCAATCTAAAGAAAGGGTTAATCCCTCTCTTCTGTAATCACCTATCCCTATATATCTATCTTTATCTCTAAAAATAGCATGCACATCACCAATTGGTTCGTCTTTAAACTTGATATTATAACCAATCTGTTTTAAGCTATCCACCATATCTTTCGTAAAGAGACCTTTTTCAAGAAAAAGAGTATCCGGCCATGCCTGATGATGAAATCGACCACGTTTGATTAGAGCTTCATAACTATTGACTTGCCCCGTTACATAGGGGAAAATTATATTTGCCAGTGTTGTTGGTATAGTCGGCCCACCCGGAGTACCAAGTATAGCAGTAACCCCCTTTGTATCTGTAATAATAACCGGAGACATTGAACTTGCAGGCCTCTTCCCCGGAGCTATTAGGTTTGCTTTATTTCCCATAACTCCAAAATAATTTACAATCCCGGGTTTGAAAGAAAATGCGTCTATGGATCCATTAAGTAAGAAGCCATATCCCTTTACGCTATACTTTGAGCCATACCTGAGATTAAGTGTGTACGAGTTTGATACAGCATTACCATCCTTATCTATTACCGAAAAATGGGTTGTGTTATCCCCCTCTTTAATGGTGTCCGCCTCAAGAGAGTAACCCAGCATGTTTGCCATTTCAGAAGTAGGAATATCTCTATCTCTGAAACGATCAACCGCTTCTTTCCAATATACTTTATCAAAAATCCTCCTGTAAAACTCGTTTCTATCCAGAGAAATATCACCCATGTATCCCTGTCGATTTATAAAAGCTGCCTTAGAACTCTGTGAAAAAGCATGGTAATAATCAACCGAATCTATTTTGATGTTATAAAATCTATCATTATCCAAAATATTGAGCAAATTTATCAATACAGCACCACCGCCCTCCGGAGGAATCGTCCATATCTTATGCCCATTAATTTCACAAGAGATTGGTTCAACTTCTTTCACTTCATAGTTTTTAAGATCCAAATATGATAAAAAACCACTGCTTTTTCTGATTTCATCACTAATAGCTTGAGCTATTTCCCCATGATAAAATATTCCTTCCCCTTTTTCTGCAATAATCTCAAAAGTATGGGCAAGGTGTTCATTTTTGAATATATCCCCTTCTTTATATTTTCCAGTTTTCTTTACATAGATTTCTTTAGATTCAGGAAAAGTGGAAAGTTTTGGCGATAATCTATTTAGGCATTCCACCTGATAATGAGTTAGCGGATATCCTTTTTTAGCCAACTCAGATAACTTCTTTAAGATTTTTTCAGATGAAAGTTTGCCATAGGTGGAATGTAAATTATAGAATGCTTTTACTGTTCCAGGTGTACATATGGATAATGTCCCGTATGAGGTTTTTTCAGGATCTATCTCTCCCTTACTATTAAAATACCTATTTATATCTATGGACAAAGGAGCTTTTTCACGGTAATCTATAGCCCGAGGAGATTCCCACCCTTGTTTATAATAAACAAGGTATCCACCACCACCAATATTACCAGCCTGTGGATGGAAAAGCGCAAGTCCAAAAGCAAGAGCAAATGCTGCATCAAAGGCATTTCCACCCTCTTTCAAGATATCAACTGCGAACTCTGTACCCCATCTTGATACGGAAGATACAACTGCTCTTCCCTTTGATACTGAAACATCTATTCTTTGATTTGTTTTGATTTTCACCCTGTAGGAGTCGTATCCCTTCAATAGAATTACCTATAAGATAGATTTTATTATCTATCTTTCAATTTAATAATATGGAAGGGAAGTTTCAATTTAATTTAAGAATATCCATTTTTTTCTGTCTTATGATTAAAATCATAAAGATACTAAGGTTATATTAGCTAACCCTAAAAAATAAATTCGATAATAAAGGAACGACTATCGTTTCTTATTAATTTCCTCTATTCCACAAAATCGAGGATTCTTCTTTTCTTCATAGGATATTTCAGTTTATCCAGAGCAGCGTGCTCAATTTGCCTGATTCTTTCCTTAGTTAGATTGTACTTTTCGCCTATTTCTTTTAGCGTAAGAGGCCTTTTCCCGTTTAATCCAAAGTGCCTGTTGATAACATCTCTCTCGATGGGTTTTAATTTACATAAAACTTCATTTATAATCTCCTTTAGATTGACTTTTTCCGCTACTTTCTCAGGATGCTCATATTTATCATCATCAATTATGTCAACTATGGTATCGGAGTTTGTATCATCAGAAAGTTGCTGATCAAGTGAGATAGGTCTATAAACTTTTCTTAATTTCTTAATGAAATCAGTCTCATTAAAATTATCCATTTTTGATATCTGATTTGCATACTTAAGCGGTAATTTAATTGATGTTGATTGCTCAAAGATAGCCTTTAACATAAAATGCCTGATCCACCATCTTGCATAGGATATAAACTTGAACCCTTTATTAACATCAAACTTTTCTACCGCCCTTATCAATCCCATATTCCCCTCGTTTATAAGATCCATTAAAGGCAAACCAAGATTCTGATATTTCAGTGCTATACTGACAACAAATCTAAGGTTGGAAACAATCAACCGCTCTTTTTCTTTTTCATCCCCCATAGATGCTTTTCTAGCACATATTTCTTCTTCTTCCCTTGTTAAAACCGGGATATGCTCTATCTGTTTTAAATAAATCCTAACCGGGTTACTATATTCTCTTGATTTTTTCATTGGTCTCTCCTCAAAAAGTTCTCTTATAAAAATTACAATTGCTATTTTGGTTCTACCTTAAGCTCTTTCATTTTTAATCTTAATGTTTTATAATCTATTCCAAGTAGCTTAGCTGCTTTAACCCTGTTCCACTTAGTTTTTATCAGGGCTTCTTCAATAGCTTTTTTTTCTGCAATATTTTTAGCACTCTTCGATATTTCCTTTAAATTCTTTCCATTTAAAGATAAAGGCTCAGTCTCAAGACTCTTTTCAAAAATAGGAAAATCTTCTCTCTTTAAATGGTCTCCACCTGCCAGTATAAATGCTCTTTCCAGTATGTTTTCAAGCTCTCTCACATTTCCTGGATAATCATAGGAAAGCAGCAATGATTCTATTTCATCATTAATTTCCTTTATATCACACTTTAATTTTTGATTTAGTTTATTCATTATATGTTTAACCAGTACTGGTATATCCTCCTTTCTTTCTCTCAAAGGTTTTATATGAATTGGGACTACATTCAGACGGTAATACAGATCATCTCTAAAGCTGCCTTTTTTAATCATCTCTTCTAGATTTTTATTTGTAGCTGAAATAATCCTTACGTCCACCTTATAAGAGTTATTTCCTCCAATAGGTGTAACCTCACTATCCTGAATTACCCTTAACAGTTTTGCCTGCATATTTATTGGCATTTCTCCAATTTCATCAAAGAACAATGTTCCACCATTAGCAATCTTAAACTTCCCGTCCCTCTTCGAAACTGCTCCGGTAAAGGCCCCCTTTTCATATCCAAATAGCTCACTCTCGAGAAGGGCTTCAGGAATTGCCGAACAGTTAACAGCAATAAAAGGCCGATTGGCTCGATAGCTTAACCTATGTATTTCTCTTGCCACAAGTTCCTTCCCGGTTCCGCTTTCACCCGTTATCAGAACGTTCACTTTATCATTTACAGCAACCTTCTTGATAAGATTTTTTACCTCCTCCATAGCCTTGCTTACGCCTATCAGTTCAAACTTTTCATTCAATTCTTCGAGTTGATCCTTAAGTATTCTATTCTCAATCTTTATATTGAAGGCATCCATAGCCTTTTTTACATTAATTATTAGTTCATCCTTACCAAAGGGTTTTGTAATATAATCAAAAGCTCCATTCTTCATCGCTTCTACAGCTGTCTCAATTGTTCCGTAAGCGGTCATCATAATTATATTTGATTTTAATCCAAGCTCTTTTGCCTTCTTTATAAAGCCCATTCCACCCATTCCTGGCATTTTCATATCAATCAAAACAACACTGAATTCTATCTCATTTGCTAATTTCAGAGCTTCTTCAGAAGAATAGGCCTTTTGTACTCTATAATTTTCCTTTTCAAGGATATTTGCAATAATATTGGCCTGTATCTCTTCATCATCTACTACAAGAACATCTCTATTCATCAATACTCCTTTTAACACAATTTTTCATCTTCATTCAAGAGGATCATAAAACATATTAGCTGTTCACCACATTATCTGAAACTGGAAATAGAATAGAAAAGGTTGTACCATTACCCTTCTTAGAATTAACCGTTAACCTTCCATCATGTTTCTGCACTATACTTAAAATCAGCGGCAATCCCAGACCAAAACCCTGCTTTTTTGTTGTGTAGTAAGGTTTGAATATTTTGCTCATCTCATCCTTTTCAATTCCGATTCCATTATCTACAACATCAACTCTTATTCTTCTATGGTCTATATTGCTTGTTTTTATAGTTATCTCCCCTCCCCTTGGCATTGCCTCAATAGCATTAATAATTAAGTTTGAGAATACAATTTTTAATTTTTCTTCATCAGCCAGGATTGGGTTTACATCATCATCTAATTCCATTTTCATAGATATATTGTTCTTTACCAAGCTTGGTTCTAATTCAGATCCAACTTCCTTTATTATCTCGTTTACATTAGTTTCTTTGAATTCAAATCTATCCGGTACAGTTAATCTTAAAAATCCCTCAACAATCTTATTTATTCTCGCCAGTTCTTTTTTCATATTCTCAAAGAGTTTGTAGAATTCATACCGCTTTTTTGAATCATTGGGGCTGAGATTTGTCTCTATATAATCCATGGTTAATCCAATAGTGTTTATTGGATTTTTAATTTCATGGGCTATTGCAGCAGCAAGAGTTTTTGTTAATTCCACACTCTCCTGCCTTGATCTTTCCTCCTCCTGCTCAAGCAAATCTCTCTGCATTTTTGTAAAAGACTTTGCAAGAAGATCCAATTCTTTACATCCCGAAATTTGATGATCATTAATTAAATTGTCTCCGTTCTTATATGAGTGTGCAATTTTAAGTATTGGTTTCGATATAGAACGGGAGACATACAACGCAATACCTATTCCTATCGCTCCTGAAATAATAAAAAGCAATACGAGTCTCTGGTGTAACTTACGTATAATTTGAAGGGAGGTCGCAATATTTGAATCGCCAACAATAACCGGATAATCTCTATTTAATAAGAAGCTGTTCCTCATATCTCCTGTTAATTCCATTCCCATGAAATAATCATACGTTAGAGGTGAGAATTTTTTACCTTTTGCAATTATCTCATTGTTTTCCATCGTAATACATATGAGATATATCCCAATAATATTCGTTACTATCAAGAAAAGTATAATTCCGATAATTTTATTACGTATACAGGTTTTTGAAAACATAGGGTCCCTCCCTCATTATAAATTAGCAATTATTGTACCATTTTTAAGACATTCTATTTTGGGATTGTAAATCATTATGGTATATAATATTATGGATTTGTTACAATAATATCTATAACAAATATAATAGGGTTTTGGATATTATATGGAAAGAAATCATAAAAATAGGGTATAAATTCCCTTTTTTTCTTAGGCAGTTTTTTGTATAAGAATAATTTTAAATAAATAAAACCTTAATTAATTATATGACCTATGTCCCCTACAAGCTTCAAAAACTTTTCTGCATCATTATTGCTTCCCACTATAGATCCGTAGTGCATTGGAATCGCTACCTTTGGTCCTATAATTTTTGCAGCTTCAGCAGCTTCTTCAGCATCCATTGTATAAGTTCCTCCAACCGGGAAAAACGCTATATCAGCCTTTATATCTTTCATTTCTGGTATTAAATCTGTATCACCCGGTAAATAGTAGGAGGTACCGTCCAGTGTAAAGATATACCCATTCCACTTATTTGATTTTGGATGAAACTCCTTATTGATATTGTATGCAGGTACAGCTTTAATATGTACCCCCTGAACATTGGCTTCATCGTAAGGTTCTAACCCTATAACATGGGGTACTATCTTTTTTAGCTTTTCAACACAATCTTTACTGCAAACAGTGGTTGTATCATCTCCTAAAAGTTTTGTAATGTCATCTGGAGAACAATGATCAAAATGACTATGAGTTATAAGAATTATATCGGATTTATCCTGATTTTTTATCTTAAAGGGATCGGTGTAAACCACTTTGCTCCCTACAATTTTAAATGTAGCATGACCTATAAATACTATATTTTCAAGATTCATAATTTCACCTCCTATCCAGCAATATTTATAATCATTATCCTCCTAAACCCTTTTCCATAGCCACTTTTTTTGCTACTGAATAAATATCCTCTATTTCAAAAGGTTTTTTTATTATAGAATAGACCCCCGATTTTATTATTTCATTCTCATCTGCCACCTCTTTGCCAGTAATAAAAACAATTTTAACTTCGTCATTATGTTTCATAATTTCCTTTGCTGCTTTAACACCCCCCATTTTTGGCATTAGATAGTCCATAAAGATTATATCAAAGGGATTCTGCTTCGCAATTTCCAGGCCGTATTTTCCATCTTCAGCAAGTGTAACTCTGCATCCCTTCTGATTGAAGAAATAGTACAGTGTATTTCTGACAAACTCCTCATCATCAACCACAAGAACATCCAGATCAAGATTCTCAAAACTATCAACATACATTTCGGGAGCAAGTATTCCCTCTCTTATTTCTTCACCCGATCCACCAACGTATGGCAAAGTAATTGAATAGACAAATCCTTTTCCTTTTTTTGTTATATCTATTGTTCCCTTATGATTAAATATAATTCTGTTACACATCGACAGAACATTCTTATTTTCTATTCTACCCTCTTCACTATCCATTTTGAGAATCGGTTCGTTAATTGCAAGTATCCTTTTTATAGTTCTAAAATCATCCTCGCTTACTCCGCATTTTTCACAGCTTACATCGATTTTTACAATGCCATTTTCATCCGATGACATAATAGTGATTGCAGTACCTTCATCAGCATCTTCAATAAAATCTCTAAGGATATTGAAAAAAACCTGAACAAGCTGATCTCTATCCCCTTCAAGTAGATAATCCCTATCCATTTCATAATTAATAGTACAATTTTTTGAACGGCACTGTGGTTTAACAAGATCTATGGATTGCTTTATTATTTCACCAATTGTAGCATTTTCAATTTTTGGATTTTCGATTCGTACAAAGGCTCTTAAATTTTTAATTTCATTTCTTACTCTATATGATGAGTCCATAACTACTTTAAATGAATCTTCTATTAGCTTTTTATCCTCTGGATTTAGCAGAGCAAGTTCTGCATAACCCTGCATACCTGTAAGTATATTATTTATTGCATGTGCTGTATCTCCTAAAAGCTTTTTTAGAAACTCCGGATCTATCACTCTCGAAAAGCTTTTTAAATTTGCCTCTAACAAAATATATTTAAAAATAAATATGATCTGCTTTTCAAAGATTGACCTATCTGTATCCAGAAAAACCATCCCTTCAACCTCATCCATATCCTCTGGAACTGAATATTTTTTTCCGATTAGCAGAAAGAAGAAGGGGGATTTATTTCTATTATTTCTCAGATTCTTTGTTTCAATATAGTATAAAGGATCTAAAAACAATGCTTCAACATCATCATGTTCTATAAAAGTTGATAATTCATCGGGAGAATCAACATTAGTTATGTAATAGCCGTAATTTTTTAAAATGTCTTCAAGGATCTGTTCCTGATCTTTTTTTATTTCCTTTGAAAGGATAACTATTCTTTTCATATTAATTATATTCTATTAGAAAAATGTGGAGATTTCAAATATTAATACATGTTTTTTACTGGAAATTAATCGCACAATTTATTGAACCAGGTGAAACCTACTCTTCATCTTCAGCATTTAAAATAGAGATGAGTTCCCTATTACAATCGATAAAATCTTCAAGGGTGTCTTCAAGAGATTCTAAATTTAAACCGGTATAGTATAGTTTTGAGAATACAGAAAAATCTATTTCGTCCTCCTCCCTGACAATATTAAAATAATTTCCGTACTCATAACATATGTTCATCATATCCTCTAAATGTTCTCTTAAAAAATCCTCTTCATCACTTTCAAATGTGTAAGTATTGGCTATTTCAAGGAAGTTGTTATCACCCTCAACAAAAAATGTTCCGTAAACTTCATCATCTTTTCCAAAAGATGCCTGATATAGTTCATCTGATTCTTCTTTATCAAACAGATTGTAACCCAATTCACTGAAGATTGTTTCTACCCTTTCAATAAGCTCTTTCATATCATCTTCCTGCCATTATTTAGAAATCTTCTATCATCAATCAATAAAACTGCATTTAACTCTGCTACAAAAATAAAATCATATTTTTATTTAGCCTAAGATTAATAATCTACTCCATCTCCATTATCTTGTTTAATTTCTGAATAACAGTGGTCTCTTCATATGTATTTATTCCCATAGAGCTATTGCCCCACATAAGAATTATTCTCGCTTCATTTGGGGTAAAATCAACCTTTCCATTTTCCGCAGAGTTTAGCTTATTTAAGATAATCTCTTCCTCTGGAACAATGATATCTCCATCACCCCAATGTCCACCATGGATGTTATTCTCAGCCCATATTTTGATTACCTGTATCTCTCCAGGAGACAAATCTATCTTCATATCTCTTTAATTTCTCATCTATTCAATAAAATATTTTTGAAAACATATTAATTTTTCAAAAGCTAATGTCATTAAGTTTTAACGTCAAGAATTAACTTGACCTAAAAATCACCTGTTAATATATTGTTTTTAACTTTCAAGCGGGAGTTTGTAAAGATGGCTCGTGTATGCGAAATATGTGGAAAAGGAACAGTTGCTGGTAGATCTTATGCTACAAGAGGTTTGGCAAAGAGAAAAAAGGGTGCAGGTATAAAGATAACAGGGATAACTAAACGGAGTTTTTCTCCTAATCTCGTAAAAAAGAGAATCATCATTAATGGTAAGGTTAAAACAGCTAAAATATGTACAACCTGCCTCAGAAGTGGCAAGGTGGTTCTTGCAAAATAGCAATTCAAAAGTTTTTCTAACCCTTTATTAAAATCAAAATTACTTTTTTGAAGATAAATTAAGATATAGGTTCACTATAAAAAGATAGGTCGCTATTGTTTTGAGCATTGATTCATGAAGGTAAGGAATATTTAATTACTTATATATTAATAATTACGTCTATTTGTTCGAAACAACATAATTCAGTTTTTATAAAAAACTCTTAATATCAGTTGAATAAAAAATCTTTTTCAATCGAGTTGTCAAATAATTTTTAGATTTTCCATTAACTACAGCTATGAAAATTAAAGAGAAAAAACAGTTCTTTAAAAAAACTGTTTACTTAAATATAATTCTATCCCTATTATTTATTCTTATAAACTCATGTAGAACTAGCATGGTAATGACCGAAACCCCCAGCCCTCCGCAGGAAAAAACTGTAAAGGCTCCTAGAAAAGTTATTAAACAAAAACCTAACAATTCAAAATTGGAAAGTGAAACCTCATCAGAACCATACCCAATACACAAAAGAATAAAGACTACATTTTTTTATATTGGAGAAAACGATATATATAAATCTGGTGTGATTGATAACGGTTCCAGCGCGTGGACAGAAAACTGGGTTAAAGCCTATGGAGGTATAGATTTTCCGGATAAAAGAGATGGTTATTTTCCTGCAGGATTTATACCGAAAGAGAATCCCTTCTATTTTGCCCTGCCATATAATGATGTAACTGACCATGGACATAAAGAATCCGTAAAGAGTATACCGATATTAAAAAAATGGAAGGCACTGGAAGATTCAAAAGGTAGTGATGATTTTGTATCCTACTGCAAAAATAAATGGATCAAAATAAACTACAGAGGAAAGGTCTGCTATGCACAGTGGGAAGATGTGGGTCCCTTTGAAACCGATGATGTTAACTATGTATTTGGAAATGCCAGACCAAAAAACAAGAAAAATGGTGGGGTTGGGCTTGATATTTCTCCTGCATGTTTTAAATATCTCGGTATGAAGGATAATGACTACACTGACTGGCAGTTCGTAGATTTTAAGGATGTTCCGGATGGTCCGTGGCTAAAATACATTACAATATCAAATCCTAAATGGTGAAAACTTAATTAAGGTCTTAAAAGCTTGATAACTTTACACTTTGTGCGAAGATCTACCTTCTGGATTCTTCCCTTTTCTGCTGAATAATATCCTTTACCTTCATAATTCTTGTTAGATTTGATCGTTCCATCTCGGAAAGTTTCATCGTGATATATTTTATAGTTTCCGTAATATTCGGTATCAATATATACTCAAGAGCGTTTACCCTACGCCTTGTTTTTTCAATCTCTTCAGCTAACAGTATTGAAGTTTTCTCAAGCTCAGCGAGTTTAAGTAGGGAGTTTAATAGATTGCCAAACCTTTTTACGAAATTGTCAACAAGAACTGTGCTTGTGCTTGTACCATAATTAAAGGGATTGCCGGTAACCTCGACCGTAAACTTAGGAACTTTGAGATTCATTATTTTTCTGGTTTCAGATTTTAATCTTGTTTGGGCTCCAGGTATCGCAAGAAGGTTTTCTATAACCTCTCCACCGACGACTCCTTCTGCAACGGAGTAGCTCTGAAAAACCGATTGAATTTCCCTGTCAATTTCTAGCCGAATCTTTTTAGTATCTTCAATAATAGACAGAAAATTCCGTACAAGCTCATCCTGTTTATCCTTCAGGAGTTTATGCCCCTTCTTGGCCAGAACGAGTCTCCTCTTTAGCCTCAGGAGTTCCATTCTTGTAGGGTTCACATCCAGTTTCATCAGCAATCCTCATGAATCATATTTTCTATACCCTAAAACCTCAACATTTTAAAAAAAATCATAAGTTATTTGCACAAACTATACTTCTTTTTAACCACCTATTTCATTTTACTTTGACTCAGCAACTTCTTTTTCTTTCTTAAATCTTGGAAGATACTTTTCAATAAACTCAGGTCTTATCCTCTTGAGTTCGATTGTTGGCAGCGATGCAAGTAACTCCCATCCAAGGTTAAGTGTAAAATCTATGCTTCTGTCTTCTGTTTCATCTTGAGCTATGTATCTTCTTTCAAAACTCTCGGCAAATTGATAGTATATCCTGTCAAGATCGGACAGTGCAGCCTCTCCAAGAATAACCTCAAGCTCCCTTGCCTCTAGCCCTCTTGCATAAGCTGCAAAAAGCTGATTAAATACATCGGCATGATCCTCCCTCGTTTTGCCAGCTCCAATTCCCTTATCCTTTAATCTGGACAGAGATTGTAAAACATCAACTGGTGGATAGATCCCTCTCCTATGCATTGCACGTGATAGTACAATCTGCCCTTCAGTGATATAACCCGTCAAATCAGGAATCGGATGGGTTTTATCGTCCTCTGGCATCGTTAAAATAGGAATCTGTGTAATCGATCCCTTCCTGCCCTGTATTCTTCCGGCCCTTTCATAGATGGTAGATAGGTCTGTGTATAAATATCCAGGATATCCCCTCCTACCCGGTACCTCCTGTCTTGCTGCTGAAACCTCTCGGAGAGCCTCACAGTAATTTGTCATATCTGTCAGGATTACGAGCACATGCATATCTTTATCAAAGGCCAGATACTCTGCTGCAGTTAGAGCAAGCCTTGGTGTTGCTATTCTTTCAATCGCCGGGTCAGAAGCAAGGTTAACAAACATTACTGTCCTTTCAATAGCCCCGGTTTCCTGGAAGTTTTGAATAAAGTACTGTGCTTCTTCAAAAGTAATGCCCATCGCAGCGAAAACAACTGCAAACTCCTCCTCCTTACCAAGCACCTTAGCCTGCCTCGCAATCTGAGCGGCCATTTTGGAATGCGGTAGACCGCTACCCGAAAAGATCGGTAGTTTCTGCCCTCTAACAAGGGTATTTAAACCATCGATTGTCGAAATTCCAGTCTGGATAAATTCAGATGGGTAGTCTCTGGCATAAGGATTGATCGGAGCAGAATTAATATCAAGACGCTTTTCAGGGATGATCTTCGGCCCCTTGTCAATAGGTCGACCCTGTCCGTCAAATATTCTTCCTAGAATATCATCGGAGACATCAAGCTCCATCCCCTTTCCTTTAAATCTTACTTTTGTCTGAAATATATTAACACCCGTAACCCCTTCAAAAAGCTGGATCAGTGCCCGGTCTCTATCAACTTCCAGGACTCTTCCATTTCTCAGCTCTCCATTTGGAAGCTCAATTTCAACCAATTCTTCGTACTTTGCACCTTCAACCTCTTCAACAAGCATCAAGGGGCCAGCAACTTCTCTTATTGTATTGTATTCCTTAATCATTTATGCCTCCGCTATAACCTTCTCTTTTAGTTCTTTAAACGCAGCAGATATTTCATCATTAAGAGAATCAAACTCCTCAATCTTTGATTCAGTGATATATTTCATTCTTGCAATCTTTTCTCTGACCGGTAATGCAGCAATATCCAGTATCGAAACTCCATTTTTCAGGGCATCTTTACCCATATCATGAAAGGCCATTATAATTTGCATCATTTTAGCCATCTTCGTGTAAGATGTATAAGTGTCAACCTCATGAAAAGCATTTTGATGCAGAAAATCTTCTCGAATAGACCTTGCTGTTTCCATTATAAGTCTATTTTCCGGAGAAAGTGCATCAAGACCAACTAATCTTACTATTTCCTCCAGTTCCGCTTCTTCCTGTAGAATTAACATTGCTCTGTTTATATTATCCATCCACTGCTTGCCTAACTTTTCAAGAAAATAATCTTCCAGGTTAGGAATATAAAGCGAATAGCTAGTTAACCAACTTATTGCCGGGAAGTGTCTCCTGTAAGCAAGCTTATCCTCAAGACTCCAGAATACTTTAACAACCCTCAACGTAGCCTGGACAACTGGATCCGAAAGATCACCACCGGGTGGAGATACTGCACCTATAGCACTCAAAGCCCCGACTCTCTCTTTACCATCTTTTTCACTTCCCAGGGTTATTACCTTTCCTGCCCTTTCATAAAATTCCGCAATTCTTGTACCCATGTATGCAGGATAACCCTCTTCACCAGGCATCTCTTCAAGCCTACCTGACATCTCTCTCATAGCTTCTGCCCACCTTGATGTAGAGTCAGCCATCAAAGCTACAGAATATCCCATATCCCTATAGTATTCCGCAATTGTTATGCCTGTATATACTGATGCTTCTCTCGCTGCAACAGGCATATTCGACGTATTTGCAATCAAAACAGTTCTTTTCATCAGCGGTTCGCCGGATCTTGGATCTTTTAATTCAGGAAACTCCATCAATACGTCCGTCATTTCATTTCCGCGTTCACCGCATCCTACGTATACAATAATTTGGGCATCTGCCCATTTAGCAAGCTGATGTTGAACAACAGTTTTACCGCTACCAAAAGGGCCCGGTACACAGGCAGTTCCGCCCTTAGAAATCGGAAAAAATGCATCTATAACCCTCTGACCTGTAGCCAAAGGTTCATTTGGAGAAAGCTTCTCCTTATAGGGCCTGGGTTTTCTTACAGGCCATTCCTGCATTAAGGTTACCTCAACATCCTTGCCGTTATCTGCTTCAATA
>Ga0164318_10002308_pt1 | contig 17651 bp, 17 predicted proteins | sample GuaBasSedimGuay9_FD_113734 | JGI IMG/M metagenome (GOLD analysis project Ga0164318, IMG submission 113734) | Subseafloor sediment microbial communities from Guaymas Basin, Gulf of California, Mexico - Guay9, Core 4571-4, 0-3 cm | ecosystem: Environmental > Aquatic > Marine > Hydrothermal vents...
CGTTGCCTGTCTGCGCCTGCCTGTGCCGCCTGCACGGCAGACAGGTGCGGACACGCACAGGCAAAAATGGCTTCGGCGTGAGCTCAGTCGAACGCTCAATCGAACCGTCGAACGCTCAGTCGAACCGTTATTTTTTTTCGCATGCCTTGATCTTGAACGAAAATCCTCATAAATCAACAGAGTCATTCATTACAGCAAAATGATAACAGACAAACCGCTGCTCCTTCGTATGAACTCCGGCAATGGCGGCATCGACAATATAAAGATATGTATAAAAGAGGACATCGACTGGATCATCAAGCGCAACCTTCGAAAAGAATCCCTCGACAGATGGCTGGGAATAGCAAAGGAAAACGGAGAATCACATTGCCCTTTAACTTTCCCGAGGAAGAATGGATCTCATTAAGGACCACAAACATAATTGAACGGCTCAACAAGGAATGTAAACGCAGAACAAAGCCCATGGAAATCGCAGCAGGGGAACATGCCTGCTACACGCTCCTGACTTTTATCTGCTTAAAGATGGAATTGCACTGGAGATCAAACCCTGTAGGAAAAGTGCATAACAACCTGCCATTCTTTAAAGAATCGGCCTTTGATAATTTTACATAATTAACTTGGCACTACCATTGTTCTTGCTGTTTACAAACAACAAAGGGAAGACGATATCACTTACGCAGCATGGTACCCAGACCGCGAGAAAGAGAAAAAGAAACACAATAACATACGATAACCAGTTTAATGTTTCTCCGGTCGCCATGATAATATGAAACAGGGATGCCCATGTGCTTAATAAGACATGCCCGGCATGAGGAAATTTCGTTGTCGGCCGGAAGTATGCTATGGCGATACCCAGTATTGCAAGGGGATTAACCAACCACCATTTTTCAATGAAACCGATGTGAACGCCTCTATTTGGCATATCTAGCATGACCTCTGACAGGTAAGGAATTACTGAATCACTCAATGTGGCTATTCCTATGGAACCTGCATAGCCTATAGCCAGCAGAATCCAGATATTACACTTATATTTGAATCCTCCGCATTTATGAAGTTTGTACATGGAAGCGGTGACAAGCGCGCTGAGAATGACATGTATCGGATGAAGTATATAGAATATATTATAGGAAGTCCTGGCAGATATATTATGGAAAAGAATCATGATGATGATTCCTGTTAATGCTCCGAAAAGAGTGAAGGGAGAATGGTTTTTTAATTCGGTAGAAATTTGTTTAATCATTTTCGCTCCTCATGCTAAAAAGAACTCGGTTTCCTCTTCAGTATATGTTTTGATTTGTCGAACATGTTATATGCAACTTAATTACTTTTAGCTTTCTGACAGTTTTCACATAGTCCTGTTATAATTACATTTATTCCTTCAATCGTAAAATTGTGTGGCCTCGCCAGCCAATTCCAGGTTTGCGATATGGTAAGAGGCTCAAGACATGTCATGATCCTGCATGATGTGCAATAAAAATGAGCGTGAACGGGACTATGATGGCAGGCCATTTCATAATAATTAGTTCCATTTCCTGTGGGGATTTTCCTTATGATTCCTCTTTTCTTAAAACATGATAAAATACGGTGAACAGTAACCTTGTTAATTTTCTGACGATCGTCCATCATTTTAAGAATGTTGCCTGCAGACACAGGTCTGTCAGAGCGGATTAAGATATTCAGCACAGCCACCCGCTGCGGTGTTCTGCTTAATTTGGCGTCCTTTAAGCTTTGATATACGTCACAAAACTCACCATTCCTGTTCATAAAAGGTTCAATATCATAAACGCAACTCACTTGCAAATAAAAAATTACAATTTTAATCTGTATTATTTTCATGAATGGTGTATAAATGAAAATTATTTGAACAGCACATTGAAAGATGTAGTCGTATTTACGGAGGCTGAAATGAAAATAGTACATGGCTTTGAGTTGCTAAAAGATGAAGATATCGTGGAATTGCTAACAAGGGCTAAATTTTATCGGCACGTTAAGACAGGCACTGAACTGCTCTCGCTTATGAACGATGATGAAAATAAGGTATTCGGAATTACCTTTCGTACCCCGGCTGGTGATTCTACAGGTTTGCCGCACATCATGGAACACTCTGTTCTTTGCGGGTCAAGGAAATATCCCGTTAAAGAACCTTTTGTGGAAATTCTCAAGGGTTCGCTGCAGACATTTCTTAATGCCATGACCTATCCTGATAAGACCTGTTATCCCGTGGCAAGTCAAAATATTCAGGACTTTTATAATCTCATTGATGTATATCTTGATGCGGTTTTTTATCCCAACATTTCCCCTTTTATTTTTCAGCAGGAAGGATGGCACTATGAACTTGAGAAGCCGGATGGTCCGCTTTCATACAAAGGTGTAGTCTTTAACGAGATGAAGGGGGCTTATTCGTCGCCTGACAGCCTGATCGCCGAGTATTCCCGGCAATCTCTTTTTCCTGATAACAGCTATGGCTTTGATTCTGGAGGAGACCCCGAAGTTATTCCATCACTCAGTTTTGAACAATTCAGGGAGTTTCATCAAAAGTATTACCATCCATCGAATGCCCGTGTCTTCTTCTGCGGGGATGATAATCCTGATGAACGGCTACGTCTGGTAAATGAGTACCTGAAGGATTTTGAACGGCTGGATATTGACTCAACGATAAAATTGCAGAAACATTTCGACCATCCTAAACGCATTGTTCATTACTATGCATCAGGGCAAGATAAAGCTTCGCGATCGAAGGGAATGATTACCGTGAACTGGCTTCTCTGCGAAACAACTGATGTCCAAACCAATATGGCTCTTCATATCCTCAGTTATATCCTTCTAGGGATGCCCGGTTCTCCCCTTCGCAAAGCGCTTATTGATTCAGGATTAGGTGAGGATATCGCCGGTGTTGGATTGGAAGATGAGCTGAAACAAATGTTTTTTTCCGTTGGGCTGAAGGGAGCTAATGTTGAAAAAGCCTACCTTGTGGAAAAACTTATCCTTGATACTTTAACCGGTTTAGCCAGGGACGGTATCGATCCTCAGACAATCGAGGCATCGATAAACACAATAGAATTCAGTTTGCGTGAAAATAATACGGGGAGTTATCCCCGTGGGCTGGCACTTATGCTTCGTTCTTTAACCACGTGGCTTTATGACAGCGATCCAATGGCTTTACTGGGTTTTGAATCTACCTTGAAGGCAGTAAAAAATTGCATAAGTAAAGATAAAACATATTTCGAAGATTTAATTGATCATTTTTTTGTCAAAAATACACACCGTACTACGGTTATATTAAAACCTGACTCCAATCTCAGAGAGAAGATGGAGGCAGCAGAAAAAAAGAAACTTGCTGAAATCAAAAATGCAATGGCAAATGCTCAGTCTTCAGCGAGCCCAGACTCCGGCGAGCTCAGTCGAACCGTCGAATCGCCCGGTCGAGCCGTTGAATCGTTGCAATCAGTAATAAATAATACACGTGAACTCAATAAAATGCAGGAAACACCGGATTTACCTGAATCGCTGGCAAAGATTCCTGTTCTGAAACATGCAGATCTGAATAAAAAGAATAAAACAATTCCCCTTGCACTTTTTGATCAAGAAGGCACACGTATTTTGTATCACGATCTTTCCACCAATGGAATAGTTTACATGGATGTGGGATTTAATTTGCACACATTGCCACAGAAGTATCTTCCTTATGTCCCTCTTTTTGGCAGGGCCCTTCTTCAGATGGGTACGGGAAAAGAAGATTTTGTAAAACTTTCGCAACGAATAAGCCGGAAGACCGGAGGAATACATCCCGCATCGTTCACCTCCGTTATCAAAAACAGTAACAAGACTGCGGCGTGGCTTTTTCTTTGCGGCAAGGTAATGCAAAACCAGTTGGGAGAGCTCTTAAGTATTATCGAAGACATCCTCTTGTCTTCCCGGCTGGATAACAGGGAACGCTTCAGGCAGATGGTGTTGGAAGAAAAGGCGAGGTATGAACAGGGACTGGTGCCCGGTGGTCATCAGATTGTTAATACCCGTTTGCGGTCTCATTTTTCTGAGGCGGGGTGGCTCAGTGAGCAGATGAACGGCATAAGTTATCTCTTTTTCCTGAGGCGGCTTGCCAGGGATGTGGACAAAGATTGGTCTGCTGTCCATGCTGTCCTTGAAAAAATGTTACAGATTCTTGTCAACAGAAAATCCATGATCGTTAATGTTACCATTGATAGTCATGGCTGGTCTTATGTTGAGCCTCGTGTTCGTGGATTTTTGGGGGCGTTGCCGGAAGTATCTGCAAATACAGCAGAATGGTTACCTCAGCGCTTCGACGATTTTGAAGGTATGACAATTCCCGCTCAGATCAATTATGTAGGTAAAGGCGGGAATCTTTATGAAATGGGATATAAATTTCATGGATCGGCCAATGTGATATCAAAGTACCTCCGCACCACGTGGTTGTGGGAACGAGTTCGCGTACAGGGCGGAGCTTACGGCGCCTTCTGTCTGTTCAACAGCCTTTCCGGGGTATTGACCTTTTTGTCATACAGGGATCCAAATCTTGTGAAAACGGTTGAAATCTTCGATAAAACGACTGAGTTTCTGCGTAACATTGACCTCAGCCGTGAAGAACTGACAAAGAGTATCATAGGCGCCATAGGAGATATAGACACGTATATGCTTCCCGATGCGAAGGGATATATTTCCCTGTTGCAGTATCTCAATGGAAATAACGATGAAGACCGTCAGCAGATGCGCGATGAAGTATTGTCAACGACGGTCGATGATTTCAGGAATTTCGCTGATGTGCTGGAAGGAGTGAAAGAAAACGGGTTGGTAAAGGCCCTTGGTTCAAAAGGAGCGATAGAAGAAGCGGTGAGAAATCATCAATTGCCTTTGAAGATTATTGAAGTAATGTAGGCACGAGTTCCCTCGAACTTCAAGGACAACAATTTAATGCAGCAAAGCCGCAAAGGCAAAAGTCTAAAGGCCGGGAATTAAAACTAAAAAGTCAGATTTGTTTTTACCTTTCAGCTTTCTCCTTATCTATTTAAGCTCACGGCAATGTCAAAGTCATAAATAAGGTCGATTTGTCCAAGTCAGTTGCGGTATAAGTACCATAGAATTTTCATGTCGGACATCACTGCTGTCAGGTTAAATTTTCTTGGCCTGTAAAACATCATTTAATGATAGAAGGTTATGGCAGTTTTTTAATTTATCGATTTTAAATTTTTTCAAATACTGCGATCAATAAATTCAATAACTTGCTGTTGGAAATTGCCAAAAATTCAGATTAACACCGATTTCCACAGTTGGTACAACCGTCATATAATCCACACAGGAAGCCTTTATGGGGAAATTATATAAAGATTCAAGAGTTGAATTAACAAGATTTACCGCAGCGCACTATGATTCTATCATGAATTTGATGAGCCTTGGGTACTATGCTCACTTTATAAAAAAAGCGGTTTCCCTGATGCACATACAGCCGGAAGATAAGATTCTTGACCTGGGATGTGGTACAGGAAGGAATGCTCACCTGATGGTGTCATACCTTTCTGAAAAAGGTAGACTATTGGGAATGGATATCTCTTATGAGATGGAAAAACAATTTCGTTCACGTTTTAAAGAATTCACAAATGTTTCTTTCCTTAAGCAGCGGATTGATCAGCCGTTTGAATTTACGGAAACTTTTGATAAGGCATTTATCTCATTTGTTATACATGGGCTTCCTCACGAGGCAAGAGAAGAAACCATTCAAAATATCACCGATCATCTCAAACCCGGGGGCAAGTTTTTTATTTTAGATTACAATGAATTCACACTACGGGATATGCCACTGTATATGCGTGTTCCTTTCAAGATTATGGAATGCCCCCATGCATTCGATTTTATAAAGAGGGACTGGAAGGAAATCCTCAAAGATTTCGGATTCCAGACGTTTCAGGAACATCTGTTCTTTTGGAATTACGCGCGGCTCCTCGAAGCATCTTTATGAGACTTTGTTCTTCTGAAATTATACATTTTTTATCTCCGGTGTGGCATCCGGATCAAAAGGATTTGTTCTTATGGCAAGAGAAAACAGATAAGGGTAATTATCCTTCAGGTGCTTCATATAGACCAGCCATTCCGTGGTTAAAAGAACGTATGCCCTCTCTATGTCGCTGGCGATATGTTTATAATCGGCGTCTTTTAAATCTTTGACATTCTCTCTGTGAGACAGTTCCTCGACAAGGTGAAACACAGCCCAGAGGAGGTCTGAAAAAGTGTCATGTTCCAACAACCAGGGATTCTGCAGTAAATCGACCATAAAGTATCTTTTACTCAAAAGAAAGTTTCGGAGTAGCTCCAGGTTTCCCTTTCGAATGTCAATTTCATATTCGTGACCCCTGCAAGCTTTATGCGCGCCGGAAAATTGCTGATCAAGCCAATCTTTACACGAGGCAAAATCCCCCTTCATTTTTTCGGTATTACGGTCAAATTCGGAGAAAATCCTCAGAAGTTCTGTTCCGATTTCACTGAAAAAAACTCCAATAATCATATTAAGTTTGTTCAACTTGGTCTTTTCCGCCCTGTAATTCAGTAATTCGTGTATGATAACGGTAACGAGCAATACTTCGATAAATACAAAGGCAATATCCCCTACCATATAAATAAAAATGTGGTGGAGATCTCTGAAGATCAAATAGTGGATAAAATAAAAGAATGCCGACAGCACAATTAATCCCGCGCCCCAGAAAAGTTTCCATCTAACAAGTTTCATATGCACTCTTTCTGTTATGCTGAACGGCTGTTCTTGTGTCATATTCGTCCAAAAAAGACGTAATGTTCATATCCTCCCTGATTCCAAGGCGTGTCAGTGAAAAATCATATCGTACCGGGTCGTGCGGAGCTATCTTTCGAAACGCATCTGTTATTTCCAAGGCGGTTTTCATATCTGCCTGTTTGCGTTTTGTGAATCCGAATGCAAGGCAGATTTTGTGCATATGCGTGTCGAGAGGAATAACGAGTTCTGAAGGAGGTATGTCATCCCATCCTCCGGGATCGACATCATCACGACGCACCATCCAGCGGAGAAACAGATTGATCCTCTTGCATGCACTCCCCTTTGCGGGTGAAGGCAGCAGACTGTTGCTCCGGCAATTAAACACGCTACTTAGCTCTTCCACAAATTCGGTAATGGCCGGTAAAATCAATTCGCCGTTATTTATAAACCCGGCTTTAAAACACGCGTAGAGAGAACCGTATTTCATAATAACGTTTTTCATGCCGAACAGCATTGCCGCAATTTCCTCCCCGGTGGTAAATCTGTGTTTGAAGGAGGAAAACGTGCGCAAAAGCGATTCCATGGAGGCAACTTCAAGAAAGCCAAAGGGGGATGGAGTCATTCGATCGAGGATAATTGACCCACTTCTGTTTATCTGGAAAACTCTGCCATAGGCGAGAGAGGAAGCGATGAGACCGACAATCTCCCGGTCACGAAGATCCTCGTAATCATAGAGAAATTCCAGTGGATCAGGATGCACAAACTCGCGTATGTTATACTTTCCGTAAAGATACTCGAGAGTTTCTTCTAAAATTGATGATGAGGTTATGGCATTCATCCTAACCCGAACAAGCCGGAAAAGCTCGAAGCTGAAAGCCGCAGCCGTTCACGGCTTGAAATTGGAAATTAGAAATTCGGGAGAAAAGCATAAGGCTAAATTTCCAATTTCTATTTTCTAATTTCGACGTTCAGTGAACGCTTACTAAATTCTTTTGCCAATTTTGCACGAACTTTACGACTAAGCGCCTAATATAATTCATAGATAGGGACCCAATTTTCTCGATGGCACTGGGAAAAACAAGACACCCTCTGTCTCTCATGCTTTCTTACTCAACTTCTATACAATCCTGCCATACCCCGTGGATATTGCAGTATCCAAGCGCGCAGAAAGCCTTGAACTCCTCAACGTTATTTATCTGGAATCTGGCATTCGGATTGGTGTAAACAGGAGTGAAGGTTGCTCTTCCGAGATTTACCACCTGATCGTTTTTCTTTATTCCGTAAAGTTCTACCCATTCGATATGGTGTTCTACTGTGTTGGGATGTGGAACATCCTTGCCCACGAACACTCTTACCACATCTACACCTTCTCCGGCACGCGCCTCACCTGTCTCAATAACCGGGACATGTTTTTCTTTCCCTTCGGTTGCCACACTTTTCAGTAATTCTCCGAATTTCATTTTCTTGCCTCCCTTTTTTATATAGCTTTGTAAAACAATTTATTCAGGATTCCAAACCTTCCACACCTTGCCTACAAGATCCGGTCCGGGTTTAAGTATTGGTTTGCCCGGTTCCCAGCCGGAAGGACATACCTCGGCACCTTTGGTTTTTCGAACATGCTGAAATGCCTGCATCTGTCGAATAGCCTCTTCAACCTTCCTCCCGACGGGGGGAGTTAAAACTTCCATAGCCTGAACAACACCATCTGGGTCAATAATGAATCTGCCGCGGAGATCCACGCCTCCATCCTCATCATAGACTCCGTATGCCCGCCCTACGTGACCTCCGGAATCAGAGACCATCGGAAAGGGAATCCCGCCTTCCACCATCTTTGAAAGCTCCTCTTCATCCCACATCTTATGGACAAACTGGCTGTCCACACTTACGGATATTACATCGACACCAAGTTTCTGAAACTCACCATACTTATCGGCGACCGCCGATACTTCGGTAGCTCAGACAAAGGTAAAATCACCGGGGTAAAAGCATAAAAGCACCCATTTGCCCAGATGATCTGAAAGTTTAACTCCAGTAAACACCCCTTTATGATAGGCCGGGGCCGCAAAATCCGGAGCCTTGTCTCCAACTTTAACTGTGGCCATAGTCAAATCCTCCTTTTTCTGAATTTTTTCTTCGTTTATGTTCTCTCCAGGAACCGGCTCGCCTACCCTGGCTCCAGTCGGTTTGCCACAGCCAATGCCTTCTTCCGCCATATCGCCTATCTCCTTTCATCTCTGGGGGCACAATCCCAATTATCGGGGATATGACCCGATTTAATTTCATCAAATCGGGATCGTGTCCTCAGACAACAAATGTCCCCTGACAGTTAATAATTCTCCGCCCGCACCTCAAAATAGGCCTGAGGGTGAGCACAGGCCGGGCACTCCTGAACAGCCTCAGTGCCTTCGTGCATGTAGCCGCAGTTGCGGCATCTCCATGTTATTACCTTGTCTTTTTTGAAAACCTTTTTCTCTTCGACGTTTTTGAGAAGGGCCAGATATCTCCTCTCGTGCTCTTTTTCCGCTATCGCTATGTTTCTGAACACCGTTGCAATCTCGGGAAAACCTTCTTCATCAGCCACTTTGGCAAATTCAGGATACATTTCGGTCCATTCGTAATGTTCTCCCTCGGCTGCCGCCTTCAAGTTGGCTGCCGTGTCACCGATCACGCCTGCCGGAAAACTTCCCGTAATTTCGACCTCTCCTCCCTGAAGGAATTTAAACTCCCTCTCGGCATGTTCCTTTTCATTAGCGGCCGATTCCAGGAAGATAGCGGCAATCTGTTCATAACCCTCTTTTTTGGCCTTTGAAGCAAAATAGGTATAACGGTTTCTCGCCTGTGATTCGCCGGAAAAGGCAGCCAGTAAATTCTTTTCTGTTTTACTCCCTTTTAATTCCACTGTTTAATCCTCCTTTTCGAATTCGTCCTTGCCTGCCCCACAGATCGGACATGTCCAGTCATCTGGAATGTCATCAAACTTTGTTCCGGGCTCAATGTCCGCATCCGGGTCACCTTTTTCAGGGTCGTAAACATAACCACATATTGTGCAAACATACTTGTCCATTTCTTTCCCTTTCTTTGCCTTGATATTAATTTACTCTTCAGTTCCAATGTAATGCGGCGCACTCTTCGGCGCCTTGCCGCCTTTGATGGTATGGTAATAGGCATACGTCATCGGGTTTTTGTCTGACAGGATGTCTCCGTCTATGACTCTGCCTAAAAACATGGTATGACTGCCGATATCCATCTGATTTATCAGCTCACATTCCAGAAAGGCTGCGACGGAATCCAGGACTATCGGAGCACCATTCCGGCCTGTTCTAAATTTGATCCCCTTGAATTTGTCAATATCTCGACCTGACTTAAACCCGAAATTGCCGATTAGGCTCATTGGGGCATCCTCAGATAAGGTCGAAAGAGTGAAGATTTTACTGTTCTTTACAAATTCATACGTCAGATTGTCATGATTCACGCATACCGCGAGAGTTGCAGGCTCCGAAGTCGCCTGAATAACGGAGTTTACAATCTGGCCATTAAATTCATTGTCCTTCCCGGATGTTAATATATACATCCCGTAACTGATTTTATGCAGAGCTTGTACATTCATAACTTATTCTCCTCTATGTCTCTCGTGAAAGTCGGATTCACCCTCACCCCAACCCTCTCCCATCAAGGGAGAGGGAGTATTTTTAACTTTTACGAATACACTAAATAAAGTTGTGCTCTTTGTGTTTCTCCGCAATAGCCGCAGCCAGCTTATCCAGAGCCTTAAAATCACCTTCTGAAGGCACTCCTTTGCAAAGTACAGGGTCTATGACCTCTACCCTGAGATTGGGGATCATTCCGGCTAATGTTTCCACTGTTTTCCCTCCCCATCCATAAGAACCAACAATGGAAAGAAATTTTGCTTTGGGACGAAGGGCATTGGCAAGGAATGTGGCATAAGCAGCGTAAGGATGAGGGCCTGTCAGGATTGTAGGGGTTCCAACGACGATTGTAGCTGCGTCAACCAGGGCCATGGCAAGTTTTCCTATATCGGTTACTTCCAGGTTGAACTGCTCGACCGCGACACCTCTTTCTACAAGGGCTGAGACAAGATAATCGACCATCTGCCTTGTGCTTCCGTGCATTGATACATACGGCAGAACCACTGTGTTGCGGGGAGGGCCGAGTATCCAGTCACGGTAGGCATCAATAATGAATGCCGGGCGGGGATATATTTGTCCATGACTCGGAGCGATCATTTCTATATCGTAAGACGCAAGCTTTCCCAGGTTCTTTTCGATCACGTTCCGGAAGGGCATCATGATCTCGGCATAGTAGCGCTTGGCGGCCTCATACACGCGTCCTTCATCGGTAACGTAAAGACCGGTCGTCGCAATATGAGAGCCGAAAAAGTCACAACTGAAAAGGATCCTGTCTTCTTCCAGATATGTCACCATGGTCTCAGGCCAGTGAACCCAGGGAGTATGGATAAACTTCAGGGTCTTGTCACCGAGAGACAGGGTGTCACCATCCTTGACGGTTATGAAGGATTCCTCGGGTATTCGCAGAAGATCCATAAGCATTTCCTTTGCCCTGGGTGTCGATATCAGCCTGACGTCGGGGTATTTTTCAAGAACCTGCGGGATTGTTCCGGAGTGATCCTGCTCGGCGTGGTGTGAAATAATGTAATCGATCTTAGTAATACCCTCAAGCTGCCCCATAAGCTCATCGGCCATGGCAGGATCAACTGAATCCAGCAAAACGGTCTTCTCGCTCCCTTCAATGAGGTAGGCATTATAACTCGTTCCGTCCGGGAGGGGGACAAGAGAGTCGAACAAACGCCTGTCCCAGTCCACAGAACCCATCCAGTAAATACGGTCTTTAATCTTCCTTGCTTTCATGGTTGTGCCTCCTACAGGTTTCAAGAGTTAAAGAACTGCCTGTCATACTCTAAGTAAGCAAAATAGCATATATATTTATATTGTCAAAGATTTTATGCCGTCTGCTCCCGTGTCCCAACATTCGGGTTATCTTCACCAAAATTTCTCAGTAGGTTCTCCATAACATTTTCCCTGGAGATACCCTGTTCTTCCTGTGATTTAATCAATTGATAGGCGGCAAAGAGCTGTGAAGGCCCGATCTCTGACGCGAAGTGGCCCGCACCCTGATTCCAGACAAAGAGAGAGAAAAGCTCATCAAATTCACCAACCGTTGTGCCTGCCGCGTATGCCTTCACCAGTTCCCTTGTTGCCTGTCTGTATCGACCGCCACCCACAGCATTCGAAAGTGAAAGCAGATACTTTGTTTTCTGATCAATAACCGGATTGTCATTCCCCCATACAAGTTTCCAGAAATTACCGACAATATTTGAGAGTCGGCTGTCGGTATTCCTGAAATTGACAAGGGCTGTAGGTTTTAATGGTGGGCTGTTCTTTTTCATAAAGCTCTTCCCCTGTTTTACAGGCATATAGTTTTCACACTTTGCCGGAACTTTATGTCATCTTAAAAAGCTTTACCTTGACTTATGTTAAATATGGGTATTATTTTTTGATGGCCATATTTTTGCAGTGGAGAGGTGCGTTTTTTCTTGAAACCGGGGCGCGAATAAAAATCAATGATTAAAAGAATCCAGAATGCCTTTCCTTGAAGACGAAAATATTCTTAGATAATTTTATTGCCACAACATATAAGCTGTGATAATTGAAGTAAATTCGTTGTTTAGTATGGAATATAATGGAGACGGAGAATGGAAATCAGGGTATTGGGTTGTCATGGAGCTCAGTTTCCCGGGTATAATACAACCGGTTTTCTGTTAAACAGGAATCTTTTGGTCGATGCCGGTACGGTAACCTCTGTTTTAACCCAGGAAGAACAAATCAATATAGACCAAATACTCGTAACCCATGCCCACCTCGACCATGTTAAGGATATCGCCTTTCTGGCAGATAATCTTCAACTACAAAAAACATATCCCGTTAGCATTGTTACAACTCAAGGCATTATTGATATTATGCGCGCCAACCTTTTTAATAATGTTCTATGGCCCGATTTTTCAACTATCCCTAATGCAAAGGATCCTGTTATTCGATTTCAACCCATTAAGCCGGGAAGACCGTATTCCTTAAATGATGTGAGAATAACTGCTATTGAGGTTAATCACACAGTTGAAACGGTGGCTTATGTGATAGAATATGAAGGCGGTTCTGTAATCTTTATAGGTGACACAGGTCCTACTGAAGAGATATGGATGGTGGCCAATAAGCTGAAGGATCTGCACGCTATTTTTATTGAAACATCATTCCCCAATGACATGAAAGATGTTGCGGAAGCCGCAGGTCACTCTACACCTGAGATTCTTAACAATGAGTTAGAAAAACTTAAAATTCAGACCCCTGACATATATCTTTATCATTTAAAACCTCAGTATTATGATGTTATTGTAAAGGAAGTTGGTTTGTTGGAAAAAAGAAATATTCAAATACTCAGAGAGGGAGAGATCATACAAATCTAACTGCTGTTTGCGATTTACTGATTATTTCCATAAGAAGGCATGATCCGGAATTAAGAAAAACACGGCAGGGAACATAAAGGTCCTGAGTACTGGTGTCGTGGCAAGCTTGCAATGACGCACAAGCTTTCGTCATTGCGAGGCCGAAGGCCGTGGCAATCTCTTGGATTATGCAAAGTTAGCTCATAGCAGCAGGAGATTGCTTCGCTTCGCTCGCAATGACATTCGAGACTTGACACGACACGAGTTTCTCCCCCTCCCTAATTCAAAAACATATTACGTCAATCATTTATGGCAAACCTTCATCCATTCGAATACCTCTCTCGTCTCCAGAGCAAAGGCATAAATCTCGATTTAGGGCCCATTACTCGTCTCCTTCAACATTTAGGTAATCCCCAACTACGATATAAGACTATTCTGATTGGTGGATCCAACGGGAAAGGATCTGTAGCTGCTATCATTTCATCTATTCTTCATGCTGCGGGTGTTAATGTTGGTCTTTATACATCCCCACATCTCATAGATTTTAAGGAACGAATACGGGTAAATAATCAAATAATCAAGGAAGAAGAACTCTTAGCGCTTATCGATCATGTGCGGGGAATGAGCAAAGAAGATGTTACCTATTTTGAGTTTGCCACTGCCCTTGCATTTCTCTATTTTTACAAACGTCATGTTGATATAGCGGTTTTGGAAGTCGGTATGGGAGGAAGGCTTGATGCAACAAACGTTGTTTATCCTGAAGTGTCTATAATTACAAATATTTGCATTGAACATCAGAAATACCTGGGCAGAGATTTAAGCGCCATAGCCAGGGAAAAAGGAGGGATCATTAAGGAAGGTGGCGTTTGCTTAACATCTGCACGACAGAATAAAGTTCTCGATGTTCTGGAAGATATTTCAAGACGAAAGCGATCCCGTCTCTATAAAGCAGAAAGGGACTTTCGTATAAAAATGTCTAAGGACGGTAGTTTTTCCTATTATGGAATTTTAAAAAAATACAGAAATCTAACTGTTTCCTTAATTGGTAAACACCAGATTGAAAATACCGCGCTGGCTCTGGGTGCGATTGAGATTTTAGGAACCAAAGGGCTGGACATTAAAGAGAAATTTATTGCGAAGGGATTAGGGAATGTACGATGGGAAGGGAGATTGGAAATCCTTAATAATCTTCCCGGGCTTGTTGTGGATGGCGCTCACAATCCTGCGGCGGCTTCCGTTCTTTGTCGCTCCCTGATATCCTGTTTTACCTATAGACAATTAATCCTTATATTTGGTATCCTTGACGACAAAGATTACAAGAAAATGTTAAGAATATTGGGTCCTCTTGCTGATAGGATTATCCTTACCAGACCGGAGGTAAAAAGGGCGCGCCCTCCAGAAACGCTACTGCCGTTTACGAGAAAATTAAATTACAATGTTGATGTTATAGAAAATTCAGAGAAGGCCCTCGTAAGAGCTTTTACTCTTGCCGATAAACATGACTTAATATGTGCTGCCGGTTCACTCTATCTTGTTGGAGAAATAAAGAAGGCCTTCCCTGATGTATCTTTTTGAAAAAGGGTAACCGCTCACAGGTTCATGGTTCAGCGTTCAGGGTTAAGGACAAAGGCAGCATTAAAGACCTGAAGTCCTCGTCAAAAAATCCTCATTTTCGCAAATAATTGCCAATTTGGCTCCAGATTTTGTTTCAGGCCTGACGAAGCTGACGCTTTTCTCGTAAATACGCATCCCAAATGCAGTCCGGGGACAAGAATGGAACCTTAAACCCTTGAACATGTGAACGATTAGGAAAAAGGTTTTGACTGTGCCAATGAATCCAGTTGCCAGCTGAGACCAAAGGATGGAAAGAATTTGAGAAACAGAGCTTCCATCGAGAAATATTGGATAAGGAATTCCCGGGTGAAAACTCAAAAGGTTATACTTTTTGTAATGGTTGTCCTGTTTTTTGCTTACTTCCGTGTAGATTTTCTCTTCGCTTTTGATAGAGAACTTCCAAAGGGGCCGGTAAATATCGAAGCGGGCAGAATTACCTATGATAGTAATCTTGACATATATGAAGCGGAAGACAATGTCGTTATTACCTTTGAAGAAGGATATCTGAAGGCCGATACAGTTACATTGAATAAAACAACGAAAGACGCATGGGCTGAAGGACATGTTGAAATTAAGAGTAGAAAAGATCTCTTGGAAGGAGAAAAGGCTTATTTCAATATTGAGACAAAAACAGGGCGTCTGATTGACGGTAAACTGTTCTTTTACAAGAATCATTTCTATCTTAGCGGTAAGGAGATTGAGAAAAAAGGCGAAGCAACATACTATTTAAAAAATGCAACAGCAACGACATGCGATGGGACCCGACCGGACTGGAGGTTTACCGGTAAAGAGGTTAATGTTACCATTAATGGTTATGGAACGTTGAAACATGGCACCTTTCAGGTGAGGAACTTTCCCGTCATCTACATGCCATATCTGATCTTTCCTGTGAAAACAACGCGACAGGCGGGTTTTCTCTTCCCACGCATTGCCTATTCGCGGGATAAACATGGCTGGGATATCGGGGTCCCCTTTTTCTGGCCTATTTCGGACAATACAGATGCGACTCTTTATCAACGCTACATGGATAAAAGAGGGCTGCAGGAGGGCGTGGAATTCAGATACTGTACCGGCGAGAATTCGTTTGGCACCTTCTATGGTGATTATCTGAATGATACTAAAGATATCACTGAAACGGAAGATGACGGATTATCCAGGAATTGGAAGGAAAATCATAAAAGGTGGTCATATTACCTGAATCATGAAACAATCTTCAGCCCCGGGTTTTATATAAGAACGGATATTAACAAGGTTTCCGACAACTGGTATTTCAAAGATTTTTCCTCACACAATTATTATCTGAAACATTATAAAGAAGGCGGAGCTGAAAAATTTAAAAGGGTTTCTTTTCTTGGTGATAAATCTCTGGCATCACTCGATTCGACAGCCCGTCTGGTCAAGGAATGGAATTTGTTTAATCTGACCGCCCTGCTTCAATATACGGATAATTTCCAAAGTTATTCAAATGATGCAACACTGCAAAAGTATCCCCAGGTAACATTTACCGGCGTCACGCAACCTGTTTTAAATTCTCCCGTTAATTTTAAACTGGAATCAACTTACGATTATTATTATAGAACCGAGGGATACAAAGGTCATCTTCTGGACGTTCACCCTGTCTTTTCGCTACCTCTCAGTTGTGGGGATTATTTTCAGTTCACGCCTGAAATAGGGTTAAGGGAAACGAAATGGGATAGTACTCACAGTGATGATATAATAGGGGGTGAACGGGGAAGTCGTGAAATGTATGACATGGGGGCAACCCTCTCCATGGAAGTACACAGGATTTTTGATATAGAAGGACAAACAATCGAAAAAATCAGACATGGTCTCAGACCTGAATTAACCTACACTTATATTCCTTATGTTTACCAGGAAGATATGCCCGATTATGCAGATACCGTGGCTGAGAAAAATAGTCTTACATATTCATTGACCAACACTTTCACTGCCAGGTTAAAGAATGAAAACGGAAATAAAAGTTACCGTGAATTTCTCCGTATAAAATTAAGTCAGACATACGATATTAAAGAGGCAAGAAGGGATATTGCCGGTTCTACAAGTGAAAAAAGACCATTTAGCCCCATCGACATGGAATTCGAATTTGTTCCTTTCCAATATTTATCATTTGATGGCGATGCCAGTTTTGATGTGAATGACGGCGAGTGGAAAAAACTGAATTACAACCTTGACATAAGTGACTGGCGCGGGGATTCTGTAAAAGCTGAATATAGTTATACCCAGTCATCATCGGAAGCAGTCAACATTTACCTAAAAGCAAAAGCTTCAGAATCCCTTAATCTCAGTTACGTTCTCAGAAGAAACCAACTTGATGGTGAGACTCTTGAAACAACATATGGGCTTGAATATCATAAGCAGTGCTGGGGTGTAGAAATGACATATTCCGACACATCTGATGACAAAGCATATATGGTGGTTTTTTCCCTGTATGGCCTGGGAAAAGCAGGTATGTAAGTAAGATGGAGGGTAACCTCCCGGAGGTTGTAGTGAGTACAAAAACAGTGCACTTTTGATCTTTATCTGACAAACCTGCTTTTTTTATTGACACGACATTTCTTTTTTGTTACGAAGCTCCGGATTGATGGCTCTGTTGATTTATGAGGGTTTTCGTTCAAGATCGAGCCTGCCTGTGCCGTCTGCACGGCAGACAGGACATGCGAAAAAAATAACCGCAGGCATATAGTTGATGCATTCGTAAAAAGTCGGATTTCCCCTCCCCTGGTGGGAGGGGATAAAGGGGAGGGGGACATAACTAGTTGAAATAGCAGTGTTCTCACCCTCACCCCTACCCTCTCCCATCAA
>Ga0164318_10002309_pt1 | contig 17648 bp, 19 predicted proteins | sample GuaBasSedimGuay9_FD_113734 | JGI IMG/M metagenome (GOLD analysis project Ga0164318, IMG submission 113734) | Subseafloor sediment microbial communities from Guaymas Basin, Gulf of California, Mexico - Guay9, Core 4571-4, 0-3 cm | ecosystem: Environmental > Aquatic > Marine > Hydrothermal vents...
CTAATAGGAACCATATTAGATACATTTTCTTCATATAACTGCCCTCCAACATTTATTAATATATTTTAATAAATCCTACCTATTTCTTCTATACATTTGACTTATAATATCCTTATAATGAAAAGAAACTACATTACGTTTGATTTTAAGTGTAGGAGTTAGCTCTCCCTTCTCTTGTGAAAATTCTTCCGAAAGCAACCTGAATTGTTTAATTCGTTCATAATCAGTTAACTCTTTATTAACCCTTTCTACATGTTCACGAAAAATGTCATAAATCTCTTTTTTTGCTATTAACTCATTCAAAGAATTATAATGTATTTCATGCATTTCAGCAAATTTTTCTATTTGTTCAAAATCAGGAACTATGATTGCTGACAGATATTTCTCTCCATCGCCGCATACAAACACCTGGTTAATATATTGATCCGATATTAATTGATTTTCAATATTTTGAGGCGCTACATTTTTCCCTGAAGAAGTTACGATAATATCCTTCTTACGGTCTGTAATTTTTAAAAAGCCTGCTTCATCTATTGAACCTATATCTCCCGAATAAAGCCATCCGTCTTTTATGACTTCATGTGTAGCAACTTCGTCTTTATAATAACCACGCATGACATTAGGCCCCTTAATTAAAATTTCACCGTCATTTGCAATTTTTACAGATACATTATCAAGTGGAATACCGACAGTTCCGAATTTGTTTTTATCAAACCGATTCACAGAAACAACTGGTGATGTTTCTGTCAAACCATATCCTTCTAAAATATAAATATTTGCAGCATAAAAAAATCTTGCTATTTCTCTCGATAATTTTGCACCTCCAGAAATTAAATACTTTACTCGTCCGCCGAATTGTTTACGTATTTTATTGTAAATCAAAATACATGCAATAAAATGAGCTAATATAAGAAAAATCGGGATTCTCTCTTTTTTACGTTGTAATATGTATCGTTTTTTCCCTACGTTCAAAGCCCAGTAAAATAAATTTTTTTTAAATGACAGGGATGACTCGGCAGAGCCTATTATTCTGTGATAAAATTTTTCAAAAATCCTTGGGACAAAGTTAGCTACATGAGGCTTTACCTCTTTTAGGTTTTGAAGTAATGTGTTTAGATTCTCAGCAAATGCAATAGTAATTCCTAAATCAATACATCTGTAATATCCAGCAAGCCTTTCAAAAACATGACTGAGGGGTAAAACAGATAATGCAACACACCCTTTAAAACCAGGCAACGCTCTGGCTGATGCTTCACAATTTGATAAAAAATTATGGTGTGTTAGAATAACTCCCTTCGGTGGGCCTGTTGTTCCAGATGTATAAATTATAGATGCAATATCATCTTCTTGAATTCTTTTTATTCTATTTATAAATACATTCTTTTTATCCCGCTCCTCTCGTTTTCCTCGATTAATCACATCATTAAACATCATAATTCTATTCATGCTTGTAATTTTATCAAAAGATATAATTTTTAAATTTTCTTGATAACGTTGAATGAGTCTCTCTAACTTACTCATATGACGATCGCCAGAAATTATTACTGCTCGGGACTCACTATGATTAATAATATATTCAACTTCACGTCTTCGATATGTAGGGAATATAGGGACTGTAACAGCTCCGAGAGAAAGAATTGCCAAATCAATATAAATCCATTCAGGTCGGTTTTCGGAAATAATCGCAACCTTATCATCCTTTCTGATACCTAAAAATGAAAGGCCTAAGGAAACATGTGATATTACGTCATAAATTTCATTCCAAAAAATATCCTTATATTTACCACCCCTTTTTACTTTCAAGACAGGTCGGCTCTTATAACTACTTAAACTTTTAAGAAACATCTCTGGAATGTTTTTTATCGTCATAATTATAAAAGATTTAAGTCTTCAAGAAAATATTGTTCTTATTGTGATAAACATTATTTAATAATCCATTCGGTATAATACTTTTTGAGGATAAATGAAATAATTTATTTTTTGGGAAGGTTTCTCTGTTGATCTAAGACGGCCTGCTGTTGTTTTATAATACTATACTGCCGTTCTTGTTCTTTTCTCATTTTATCAATTAAATTGAGATTTTTATTAACCCTATTGAAAATCATTCGCATCTTTTCTTGCCTTATTATTTCTTCAACACCAGTTAATGGCGTGTCAATTTCCTTTATAACTTTCCTCAATAAAATATTCTCTTCATTCATTCTTTTAATAGATGAATCAGCTTCTTTAAGACGATTTTGTGCTTCATCTAAAGGAGCATCACCCTTATTTACAATTGTTGTTTCTATGTTATCTTCGGACGGCTCATCCGTGGTTTGAGCTTTGGTCAAAGATATGCCATAAAACATAAAAATTATTATTATAAAAACACTAAATATAATTTTTGCCATAACATATATATCCCTTTTTTAAAAATAAATGTATCATATATGTATTCATATGTCAAGCAACTAAAACAACTTATAACAATATTATCAAAAATATTTATAAGTTATAAAAGATATATTATTCTTCTATAAGATGTTTTATATCATTAATAACCCGTAATGTCTCAGTCTCTCCACTGTTAATAAACCCTTCAGGTTTATGAAACTGAGCCCAGTTTGAACCATATACAACCGGATGGATTATAATATCTGCTTCATTTTGTTGCATAGATGAAACAGCCGCTTCTAGATATTGTACAGTACTCATCAGAACATTAAAAAGGTTACCACTATACTTGTTCCGTACTGACATTAATAATGAGTAAAGTTTTCTTTTTATAAATGATCTTTTTTTGAATTCTCTTTCGTATGATTCCTGCTGCATACGATAATATTGTCGTGCCTCAATCAAATCATTAGGTGTTGGCAATACATTAACTGCGATTATTTTATGCACCCCTTCATCCAACAATAAATTGACTGGCAGAGGATTTGTAACACCACCATCTATAACATATTTTCCGTTAAGACGTACTGGCGTAACAATACCAGGAATAGACATACTTGCTCTGACTGCATTTACAATGCTTCCTTCTTTAAAAATTACATCCTCTGAAGTATCTAAATCAGTAGCAACAATTCTTATCGGGATTTGTAAATCTTTAAATTCTTTTTTGCCTAAATATTTATTTAAAAATCGTTTTATTGTTCTACCTTTAAAAAATCCAAAATGCGGTAGGGATAAATCAAATATATCAACAAGTTGTAGTAGATTAGTTTTTTTCCTAAAACTTAATGCTATTTTTTCAATTTCATGTGCACTATATCCGCTTGCCCACAATGAACCTATAACAGCCCCTATGCTAGTTCCTGATATAACGTCTATTTTAATCTTTTCTTTTTCCAAAATCTTTAGCACACCAATATGTGCTAAACCAAATGCCGCTCCACTTCCTAATACTAGACCTATTAAGATTCCTCCTATCTCCCTTGTGATAAAACTTATGGTTTTGGAATATACGGATAATTCATCAGACTTAACAACCGGCACTGCATGAAAAGAAATATCTTTAAATCCATCCGCATCGTTATAATATGGTAAAACTGTAAATATCTTCCAACCAACTAATAATTCCTCTTGCTTAATTAATACCTTTTCTTTTGTTTTGGATTCATAAAGAATGAGCCGCATCTCCGATGAAGATAAATTAAATTGCGTATGTAATTGGTCTATTATCCTTTTGCTATGATATAAACTTTCAACATCAGAATCAGAGATGACATAAATCAAATCTGATTGTTCTACAACAGATAGCATTAAATTTTCGTTAAAGAACTGTGTATTAACAATAATGTATTTGAATTCGGTCAATAATTCTGTAAGTAATGAAATTATTTGTTTTAAATCTAAAGCGTTATCTACATTAGAGGGGATATTCAGAATCTTAAATCCCGAATTATGCGTAAAAACAAAAGATTTTAATACTTCATATGAAAGTGTCTCAATTTCTGATAGCTTAACAACAGGGACTTTCTCCCCTTCAGCATGTTTTGCTGCCATACTATTAGGCGATACTGTCATATCTATCAAAATAACATCTTGCCTGGTTTCAATCTTTAAACTAGATGCGAAATTCAGCGCAAAACGAATGTTATTAGTTTCTGAACTTAGCTGGACAAGGGTTATAATTTTTATATCGTTCTTTAATGTGTCAGGAGAATACAATTTTTTAATTCGCATTCCCAAGCGACGACTTATTTGAATTGAGAGGGAAGGAATTGTATTTATAAGATCATAGAATTCTTTCTTTCCGACTTTCAATACCATTGTATTATTTTTAGCTTCAACACATGCGGCATGTGGTTTTTCGGTTAGTAATGACACTTCACCAAAATAATCACCTTGATGCAAATATGCAAGCGTCCTTTCTTCTTCCCTTGAACTAACAACATATACACGGCATCTTCCTGAAAGTACTATATAAAATGCGTCTGCGTTATCACCCTCTCGATAAATTACATCCCCTTTTCTAAACTCAACGAAACGGACCCTCTTTAAAATGTTACTCAGTTCTGTATCATTGAGCGAGGAAAATAGAGGTATCTTTTTTAATGAATACCTCTGTGACATATCATCTTTTTTACCGAAAAAAAATAAATTAAATGGCATTTTTATACCCTTTTATAACTTATATCGGCGTAAAATATATGTTTCTTTATTGTACTATTCTTCTAATATTTTTTTAACAAGCGGTACTAATTTAGGGGGAAGTTTTCTTTCATCCAAAGCTTTTTGTAAAAAAATACTTTCATCATTAAAACTTTTGGTATCGCCAGTCATTTTATATAATCCGGCAAGATAAAAACGGGTAAGCATATTGCTTGGTTGTAGATTGCGGGCTTGCTCAAATAATATAATTGCCTTAAAAGGCTTTCCCATGGTTAGATGCATTAAGCCGTTGTTAAAATAAGCACCAAAAAAGTTTGGGTTAATTTCAACGGCAGATTCAAAATTCTTTTTCGCCTCTTCATATTTTTTAATAGTGTAATATGTTACGGCTAAACTATTATAAGCATTGGAAGAATAAGGGTGAAATTCTAAAGAATGTTTAAATTCATCGATTGCTTTATCATACTTTTTAAGCCTCATGTGAATGTTTCCTTTATTTATGTAAATCTTATAATCATAAGGCTTCCAAATTTGTGCTTTATTATAAAATGACAGTGCTTTAGACAAATTATTATCACGTTTATCTGATGCTGCTTTTGCAAAGTATAAATTTCCAATTATAGGTCTCAGTGTTAAAAATATGAGTCCACACAATATCGGGGTAATAATAAAAAATCTAACCATACTCCCCTTTTTATTTTCTTGAATTAATTGGATTCCCGCTGAACGGACCATTCCCATAAATAAGAAAAAATAAATTGCAGTTGTTGGCTGTCTAAGTGCGGAATGAAATAGTCCATAAACTATTAAACCTGTACATGATGACAATATAATAATATTTTCTTCCTTTTGTGTTTTTGACAAAGAGTTTTCACGAAGAGGTTTTATTGACATAATATAAAAGTTAATAAAAAGAAAAATAATAGCAAACAGACCTATAACACCGCCATCAACAGCCGACTCGAGTAAATCATTATGAACGTTCACAGATAAGGAATCAATATTTTGTTCAGGGGTAATATATTTAGTTTGATAATGAGGATGTAAAATCTCATACATTCCTAACCCTGCACCGATAAACCAGTAATCATGTATTATATCACCTGCTGTTCGCCATATTAGCTTTCTGTGAATAATAGATTGATCATTATGATCAGCAAAAGATTCGATACGTTTAATAAATACATTATGCTGAAAAATAGAAAATACACTTACAATTATCCCTACACCTAAAACAATCGGTGCAAATGTCTTTAATGTAATATATTGATCTCCTTTAAAATATTTTCTTATTAAAAAAATACTTATTACGAAAGCTATTATTACACCAACCCATGATGCACGAGTTTGCGTAAACATTAATGCAACCAATAAAGTCATAAAAATTATATAATTAATAATTCTCTCAAGTATATTTTTAGCAAACAGGTAAAAACATATTTGAATAGGTATTGAAAATACTAATAATCCTGCTAGATTATTTGCATTTGAAAATGTAGATGAAAAATCCTTGTTCCAAATAATACCTAGGTTCAAAAAATCCAGCCCGCCTTTCTGAAAGAAATAATAACACGAAACTAACAAAGATCCCCATATAACGCCAATAAAAACATACCGCCTTTTATCTTTATCTTTAATATAGGAACCTACATAATATGCAACATAAAAACTCAGGAAAACTAATAATATATTTAGACTAATAGACGGTTTAAATGAAAATATAACGGAAATACAATTGCTTAGGAAAAGAAATATTAGTGCAATGTCTAATTTTGATTTAATAAAAACATACTTGAAGTTTCTTTTTATTATTATTGAAAAAGCAAAAGCAGCAAGAACTAATCCATAAAACCATTTAAAATCAGATATAAACAAAGGGTTAAATGAGAAAGGGAAATATATTAGTGGAAGGCTAATTGCTAGTAGTAATGTAATAATCTCTACCATAATATGATTAATTTGTTTTTTACCTGTGATTGACTTTTTAATTTTTTATCAAATACCTACTTTACAACTATTACCTAAATAACTTGCTTTATAACCAATTTCACTTAAATAATTAGCGAATTTTGGATTGCCATGCGTCACATATATTTCTTTAGGATTTACGCACCGTACATACTCTATTAATTCATTAAAATCTGCATGATCACTCATGGGAAACGAAATATCTACTTGATATTTGATCTTCGATGTATCAAGAGCCCATCCGCTTAATAAAAATGTCTTTCTGGGTTTTATATTTTTAATTACATTAGAATTCATAACGTACGGAGGCATTATAATAACTTTTCTTTTATTGTTATGACTAAACTTTTCATAATTTTTAAATTGAATTCCGAAATCTTCATATACTTTAAGCAAATCATATATTGTATTATGTAAAGATAAGGAATATCCTCTATCGCCTAAAACTTTTGCAATCTCTTGTCCTTTTCCCAATGAATAGGCAATGATTATTGGAATCAAATCTTGATCTAAGGCTTTATCTATCTCCGTACATATTTGATTTATTACAACTTGTCTGTCTGGAAATAAATATTTGGGGTCCCCATAAGTCGCTTCCATTATCAAAATGTCTGCTTCTTTTATTTCATTTTTTTCGGTTGTCTCATTTCTTTTTAATTTGAAATCGCCTGTATATACAATCCTGGTATTATCTTTTACTACCAAAATTTGTGATGATCCTAAAATATGACCGGCAGGAAAAATCTCAATCTTAATTTCATTTACAGATGTTTGTTGATTGTATTCTAATATATTAGCATGAGTTGTTCTCATACGATGCTCATAAAAGCGGGCGGTTGGTCGTGAGACAATAATATTTGAATGACTGCCTAAATGATCAACATGAGCATGTGATACAAAACATAATTCCTGTGAATCACGAGAATCAAGCCATAAATTTGTTCCTATTATATGTATCCCATTTTTATATTCAATCATAAAATAATTACCATAAATTACTTTTTTAAAAAAAGTTCATATTTCATTTTTTAATATATAATTTATTTTTTCAAAGTATAAAAAATACAAAAATTGTTGTCAAGTATTGAATGTCATAGGCTTACATTGATTTATATATCTTATGTTATCACAAATAGAGTTTTATATCATAATATTTTATGTTCTTTTAATATTTATCATTGGGTAGGTGTTTTTGGAGGGATTTGGGAATGAAACTATTTCATTAAAAATATTATCTGTATCATCCCATTTTGAATCTATTATAGTCGATGGTTCATTTCTTGGTATGGTAACAGTGTTTGACCATGTAATCAGATAAAAATTTTTATTTTTATTTATTAAACCTAAATCAACTGTGAATTTATGATCTGGATTTCCTAAATATATATACCATTGTCCTATTTCAAGTGGAACATCAATATCAAAGTAATTTTTGGGAACATCGCGACTCATATTTTCATGCGTAATATCATATACACGTAGAATAGATTTAACCATCCCTTTATATTTTTGTTTATATAGTTTTATTTCCTTCTCTTTCTCTTTGCTAATATCCCAATAAGCATAAACCCAAAATGGATCCCTAACCATTAAAACCAATCTTGTCTGATTATAACTTAATGGTAAATCTTCGAGTATAGGCTGGAATTTCTTTTCTCTATTTACATAGTCCGATATTTGGTTTATTAAACGATTATTTTCATTAGTCAATTCTTGGATAACGCTTCTTTTTGATTTTTTTTTATTTGATGGATTTTTCTTTTTTGTTTGATAATGGCGAGTTTTTACTCTGCGGGTTGTTTTTTTAATCTTTTTTTTCTTCTTATATTGCTTTAGTTTTGATTTAGCTTTTCTTTTCATTTTTTTTAATTTCATATTTTACCATGTTTTACAACGTATTAAAAATAATTAAATAAAATATTCCTAAATTTTTATTAACATATTTAAATATTATTTAAATCTTTGATTTAAAATGTGTTATAAAGAAGTTGACAAAATAAACCAATTAGTTGTATTATATTGTCCTAAATAATTAACATTTACAATTTGTATATTTTATAACTCATTATTTTTAAATAGTTTATAGAAACTTATAAAATATTATAAGGGATTAAAAAAATGTCACATACTCAAAAATTTATAGATGATATAATCCAAAAAGCATGTACGCAACCTAAAAGAATTGTTTTCCCTGAAGGAACTGAGCCCAGAATACTTAAAGCTGCAAAAATTATTACTGAAAATAAAATCGCCCAATTAATACTGATTGGAAACAAGCAGCAAATTGAAACTTCTGCTAAAGATATATCTTTGGATACAAATTTAATTACAATAATAGACCCAGATTCATATCCCAAATTTGACGATTATGTAAATGAATATTTCGAATTACGAAAACATAAAGCCATATCAACTGGAGAAGCTATCGAACGTGTTAAACGTCCTATATATTATGGAACTTTAATGTTAAACTGCGGTGAAGCTGATGGATTAGTATCTGGAGCTGTTCATACCACTGGTGATACGATAAAACCTGCACTCCAAATTATAAAACCAAAACCAGATATCTCAAAAGTATCCAGTATTTTCTTCATGGTGTTCAAGGATAAATTATTAATTTTTGGCGATTGTGCTATTGTAGAATATCCGACTCCTGAAGAACTTGCCGAAATAGCTGTAGAAAGTGCTGAAACTGCACTTTTGTTTGGAATTCAGCCTAAAGTTGCAATGTTATCATATTCCACTAAAGGTTCTGCACAAAGTATATCACCTAAAAAAGTAATAGAAGCAACAAAAAAAGCCAACGATATAATATCAAAAAAATACGGTGAATCATCAAAGATTGAAATTGACGGAGAACTACAAGGAGATGCTGCCCTTGTAGAAAAAGTAGGTAAGCTTAAATGTCCTGACAGCACTGTAGCCGGGAAAGCAAATGTTTTTATTTTTCCCAACCTCGACGCAGGTAATATTAGTTATAAATTAGTTGAACGACTTACACAAGCTCATGCTTACGGACCTATATTGCAGGGACTTAATAAACCTGTAAATGATCTCTCACGCGGATGTTCCGTTGAAGATATTGTAGGTATCACAGCAATAACCGTTGTTCAAGCACAAGGCACAACTATATGAAAATACTTATCTTAAATTCCGGCTCTTCTTCTATTAAATATAAACTTTATGATATTGAAAAAGATTTTTTTCTCCTGGCCACCGGATTAGTTGACAGAATTGGTTTAAAGGGGTCTTCTATCCAACACCATCCCAATAACAAGAAACCAATTACAATAAAACAGGACGTTCCAAAACATAAATTAGCACTCGAATTAATTGGGAATGCTCTTACGGATCCATCACACGGTGTTATAAAAAATTTTTCCGAAATAAAAGGCGTAGGACATCGTGTAGTGCATGGTGCTGAAAAATTCTCAGGATCAGTACTCATAACAGATGAGGTTATTTCCGCAATTAAAGACTGCTGTGATCTTGCCCCACTTCATAATCCGCCAAATTTACTTGGAATAGAAGCATGTCAGGAACTTCTCCCTGGCGTACCACAGGTTGCTGTCTTTGATACTGCATTTCATCAGACTATGCCCAAAAAAGCATTTCTTTATGGTTTGGAATACAGCCAATACGTTAAATATGGCGTACGCCGGTACGGTTTTCACGGTACATCTCATAAATATGTATCTCAAAAGTGTGCCGAAATCCTTAATGCCGATATAAACAATCTTAAAATCATAACCTGTCATCTGGGAAATGGCTGTAGCCTAACAGCTGTGGACAAAGGTATTTCAGTAGATACTTCAATGGGACTTACTCCGCTTGAAGGAGTTCTTATGGGAACTAGGTGCGGAGATATAGATCCTTATGTACCACTTTATCTTATTGAAAAAGAAGGATTAACTCTTGATACTATAAATAATCTTCTTAACAAAAAAAGTGGGCTTTATGGCATTTGCGGTAAACGTGACATGCGTGATGTTTTAAATCAATTAGAGAAAAAAGATGAATTGGCAAAAGTTGCAATAGATGTATTTGTATACCGTATTATAAAATATATTGGAGCTTACTCAGCGTCAATGAACGGAGTAGATGTCATTTGTTTCACAGCTGGAATAGGAGAAAACTGCGGTATTATAAGAAAAAGAATAATGGATTATTTTACCTATCTTGGAATAGTAATTGACGACATTAAAAACGAAGAGAACTCAACAATTATTTCAACTCCTGAATCAAAAGTTAAAGTTCTTGTAATTCCTACAAATGAAGAACTCGTAATTGCTCAAGATACCTTCCAAATCATATCCCAAAATTAAATTGCATCAGACACCATTTATTCATAATAATGAAGCTGCTGCCGAATCAAGAATAAAAATTAATTTTCTTTCCTTAGGTTTTACTTTTGATGCAGGTAGATTACTGTTTCCATTTTTTAATATGTCTCTTAATATTTCAGCCTTTTCTCTACCCCTAACCAAAAAATAAACATTCCTTGCATTATTTATAACCGGAATAGTAATACTTACACGCTCATATTTAATATAAGACGCTTGAACAGCACACGTAAGATAAGTATTATCTGTTGTTGAAACATAATTTGGAAACAAAGAAGCCGTATGTCCATCTCTTCCTATTCCAAGCATGATTAAATCAAATTGGGGTAATTGGCCTCTTTTAAGATTGAAATAATTTAAAATTTCTTTTTCGTATTTACTAGCAGCGCTCTGACTGCCACCATCAGTCTTCACAGGATGAATATTTTCATCAAGGATTGGGATATTATCAAAAAAAATTTTCTTCATCAAACCATAATTACTTTCCTTATCATCGTATGGTAAAATTCTTTCATCTGCAAAAAATATGTGGGTCTTATCCCATGCAATACTATGTTTTTCTTTTGTAAGATACCTATAAAAAAATACCGGAGTATTTCCTCCGGATAACGCTATAACAAACTTGCTACTTTTTTTTATTGCTTCACAACTTAAACTTATCAATTGATTAAGAAGAAAATTATTTAGATCAACTTCCGTCTTCCCTATATATATATTTCTCCCATTTATTTTCTTCATTTCCATAAAACAATGAAGTATTGACAGCGGCTACTTCTTTTATTTTCTCTGGGCTAAATCTCTATCAACCATTAATAGTGGGCCTCCCCTATCACCAGTAAGCTCAAGCTTCTGCAGTATTTCAGAAACACTTGACTCTTCCTCTATTTGTTCAGTAACAAACCACTGGAGAAAAATTTCCGTAGCCACATCGTTTTCCTTACGAGCCAATTCCATGAGCTTATTTATCAAATCGGTAACTTTTTTTTCATGTTCAAGTGTCATATTGAATGCTTCAATAATTGAATCATAATCTTTTTGTGGCGCTTCAATAGCTGACAGAGTAACCTTCCTACCCTGTTGGTGTATGTAATTATAAAATTTCATTGCATGTGTCACTTCTTCATTTGATTGTAAGGTAAACCAATTTGCACACCCTTTCAGTCCAAGAGAAGTCGAATATGCAGCCATTGACAAATAAAGATACGCTGAATAAAGTTCACGGTTTAACTGCTGATTTAATGCGGCTTCCATTTTTTCACTTAGCATAATTTATTCCTCCTTTTTTCTCTTTTTTTGTAACTTAAATAAATATCAGAGCACTCTTTATTAAATCTCTTCAAATTGATCTTTGCCAGCACCACATAAAGGGCAAACCCAATCATCTGTCAAATTTTCAAACAAGATATTTTCGTTTTCTAAAGGATCATAAACATAACCGCAAACTTCACACTCATATTTTGCCATATCCAGCTCCCTAAACAGTACTATTCCTATTTAAATAAAAACTACATACAGCTAATTATCGGATTATAATATACCTGCCAAATCAATTCAAGATTTGTTTTATACATTACCTGCTACATTCATATTTCAATTTTAGTAGAAATATATATTTTGTTATATTTTTTTTAAGATTTTCCCCTTAAGAAATTATGCATAAATATCCTTATCACATCTAATTTATGCTGAGTTACACGTACAATGAAGTGAGATTACTTTATGCCAAGATCGGTGGGCGCCCTTCCGAGTGAACGTAATAAATCAATTGTCTCATCTATCTGATTCTGAATTACCTCTGAACGATATGCTCTATTAGGGTATATATCATATTTCTCTCTATATGAAATCGGTGTCACGTTTAGCATTACAGAACTACCTCCTGAAAGCAACCCTTTTCTCCGGGCATTAGGGCTTAATGTTTCAAAAGCTGTTGTAATTAAAACTTTTCCATTTTCAGGGTCAATAAGACGTGCACCGGCTAATATTTTTAACATATCTAACTCTATTATAGGTTCAATATGTCCTAGGGGCGTATCAGGATGTGGAATAAACGGCCCAAAACTATACATCTCTGCATGAAGTTCTTTTGCTAAATATATATCATCAATAACATCATCTAATGTCTGATCAGGTAAACCTATAAGTCCGCCGGTAAGGATTAGATATCCCATTTCATATGCTTTTCTTATATGCAATAATCTTGTTTCCAAATTACATCCTGGATGAGTTTTTTTATATAATTCGGGATTTGATGTCTCAAACCTTAGCAATAATCCACGGGCACCTGCATCATATAACTTCTGCAATCCTTCAATACCTACCTCACCAAAACTTATAAATATGAGCACAGGCGCACGTCTTTTTATTTCACCTATTACCTCGACAAGTTCTTCAATTGAATATGCGGTATCTTCCCCACTCTGTAATACTAATGCCTTAAATCCATATTTTTCAATAGCTTCATATGCAGCATCAACAATCTCATTTCCTCTCATTCGATAACGTTTAACGTGCTTATTGTTCTTTGAAATTCCGCAATATAAGCATTCCTGCTTGCAATAGTTTGAAATTTCAAGAATACCGTGAACACAGCATGCATTCTTATGATACTTCTGCCTCAGGAAATTAGCTGTTTTAAAAATTATATCAAGCTGTGAATTGTCATTGCAGTAAAAAAGATATTTCATCTCATCTTTACTGGGAGGAAATCCCTGCGTTGCTCTATCTAAAATTCTACTTATTTTCTTATCGAGCCTTACTTTTTCCAGGCCTACTTGAGAGAGCCTTACATCAATTTGCTGAAGCTCAAAAAACATCTCTTTCCATGTTGAAAGTATTTCTTCAGCCTCTGAAGGCGGTACTTTCTTAATTACAAAACCTCCCTGTGCATAAATATAGTCACCTATATGAAGATCAGCAATTTCATTATGTGCCTTTCGTTCCTCACCAAAATAGTCCACAATAACTTTTCTATCTAGTATCTGTTTTACTTTTCCAGGAATAGCATAACACATATTAAATCAGTGCCTCATTTTGATTTTCAAAAATAAAGTCCAATCCGCGTTAATCTGTCTATCAAATCCCTGCCCGTCCGGCAGGCGGGCGTATTTATCTGTGTTTTTACTCTACATCGAAAGACAAAACTTGTACATTCGATCCAGGAAAGGAGGTCAATTCCACTTCAGCATTTTCCAGCAATGTACCTTTTGCCAAAACTGCGAATGTCTCCTTAAACGATTCCTCTTTTATCCCAGTGAGATGTCCAATCTTTAATCTTATTTTAGTTACAGACTTTGCACCTTCCTTTTGTGCATGCTCATTTACACCTTTTATAATTGGGTTTATTAAATGTGTTTCGTGCATTGGTTACCTCCATAATTAAGTTTTTTATTTCATCAAGACTTTTTTTAACCGGTTCCGACAAATCCTCACCTAATGAAAGATTTTGAGGCTGAATACCAACCATATAGATTTCAGCTCTAATCTGCGACTCAAGGTATTCGATAAACATTCTTGGTGATATATCATGTGTCGTTAAACCACTTTTAACTATGTCGTTTTTTCCTAAAATTTCATATTCACCCACTTTGTGGTTTAGGTGAACAGCATCTGCTAATAATATAACATCAGGATTAGCACTTATAATATTACGAGTATAACTCTCAGGTGTGCTTCCTGCATCAATACATATGAGTTTTTCATTCTCTTTCAATTTTTCTACAAGAGCAGGACCGAAGCCGTCATCTCCGCGAAGTATATTACCAATGCCTACAATAACAACTTTCCCTTTTAAAATATTTATAAATGGATTATTCATGGCAAATTTCTCGCAAACTGTATATTTTATTTTGCCGTAAGGGTTGTCTCTCTCCTGCAACGGGCACAAAGGATTTTTATCCTATCGGATCTGCCCTCGTCTTTTAAAGCAGATATAATATTTTCATCAACTATTCCAAGGCTCTTTAGGCGGGAAAGATATAGTGTAGGACTCGAATATGTCAATTCACCTAATTTCTCTGATATCCATCTGAGGTGATCTTTGCATGCTATTGGTTCACCGCATATTTCACACAACTGCAGTTCTTTATCAATTGTTTCATAAGCATTTTTTCTATCAAAAAAAGAAAGCTCCCAATCGTTTGACAGTTTAATACCTTCATTATTGGCAATACATGCTGCCTCACATTCACCGCAAAAAATACATGTGTCTGTGTAATGGATCATTGTTCTCGTCGGGTTCTGGGGATCTTCGATATTATCTTTATGTTCAATAGCATAAACAGGACATACCTCTTCACAGGCACAACATCCGACACACTTTTCAGCATCAAACTTTGGCTGACCCCGAAAGTTTGGATGAGGAATATGCGGCTCTTTGGGGAACTTAGATGTATAAGCACCCTTAACTACGGCTTTAATCGCTTCAACCAATTCCCTAAGTTTAGGTAAGCGCATATTTTAATTCTCCACCTTCTTTAATGAGCACATCGCTTAGTGAACGAAGTGAAACTAAGCGATATTTGCGAATTAAACCCCGCATCCAGCAATAAACTATCATACTAATCTTAAATTGCTGGCATATGATTAAATACGTGTTCATAAATTTTAAAAATATAATTCTTCTATTGCACCCGCTGGATGCGGGGTAAATTCAGCCAACAGACTTGCGTTCATTTTTTCCGCAAGTCTGGACTTCATTTATTTCTCACCTTCTTTATCTTCAGCATATCTGTCAACTACACTGCCTTGAGAGAGTTTAACACCGGCTCTATGTGCCCCGCGAGCAACGGCATGTGCTGCTACAGGAGATGTTAAAACAATAAATATTACACATAAAAGACATTTGATACCAGCAGCAGTAAACCCCACCATAAGAAACGTACCGAATAAAATACTACATGTTCCAACAGTAACACATTTTGTTGCTGCCTGGAGACGATTATAAACATCAGGCAACCGGACAAGACCTAGACAACCAACAAAATCAAATGCAAAACCAATAGTGATAAATATAATCCCTATTAAATTATTCATCAAAATCTTTCCCCTCTAAAAATTTCGAAAGCGCCAATGTGCTTATAAAACTCTGCAATGCCCAAGCAATGCCTATATCAATATACCAAGACCTTCCTGTGGTGATAGTCAAAAGTGCACAAAGACCAATTATCATAATACCAAGAATATCAATAGCCACAATTCTATCAGCGCCGGTCGGACCTCTTCCAATACGGTACAGACATAAAAGACAAGATAAAACTATTATGTAAAGAGCCCTGCTAACCGTATTCATATATGGAAGATCATGATAGAAAAGAAACGGCAATGGCCTTAAAATAATAACTAATATAGCTCCCCCCAGTACAATAGTACCAATAACCCATCTTAATAACTTCACTTCATCTCCCTTTTACTATTCAAATATTTTATGCAAAATTCCCTCAAAACGAGAAACTATTTTTTGTGTCGCAGCCTCGATATCTTTGGTTTTAACATTAATCCAGTGAACATATAGTATGCCTCTTTCTACATCAATATCCACTGATAATGTACCTGGAGTTAAGGTAATTGAATTAGCTAAAAAAGTTAATCCTGTATCTGACTTTAAAGTTGTCTTAACCTTAACAATCCCGGGCTTAATTGGCAGACTTGGATGTAATACCCTGTATGCCACATCAATGTTAGCTTTGAAACATTCCCACATAAAAATAGGAATATACAAAAATATAAAATAAAAATATCTCTCTGGGTGGCTCAAAACATGAGGCTTTCGTATAAACAAATCACCTGTCATATATGCAACAAAGACAGCAATAAAAAGCCCTGTGATAATATGCTGCCAGTCTGGAATCCAGTTAAGAAGAAGCCAAACAATAAACGCAACTATAAATAAAATTATCCTACTTTTCACTATACCAAACCTCTACGTTATACTGTTGAATACAACTTCAGCATACTTTAACCCTTGAGATAGAACCGAAGATGCCTGCTCAAGAAAAATTTTATCTATTTGAGGAATAAGCAATACACCTCCAATTACACAAATAAAAGACAAAAATATCATAGCAAACTTCATTAAACCCGGAACTTCTTTTACCTTTTCTAAATTTTTTTGCAACTTACCAAAAAAAGCATATTTCATAACCTTAGTAAACGAAGCCAAGGTTAAAATACTTGCTAAAACAGCCCAAAAAGCATATCCATACCTCCTAGCCTCTACAGCTGCAATTATTATAATCAACTTACTCCAAAATCCATTAAAAGGAGGAATACCTGCAATAGACATAGATGCTATCAGGCAAGTCGAACTTGTTGTAGGCATCTTTGAGGACAGGCCTCCCATCTTCTGTAAATCACGAGTGCCCGTTGCATATTCAACAGCTCCTGAATTCAAAAAAAGCAAAGACTTAAAAATAGAATGATTAAAAAGATGAAATAATCCGCCCAAAATACCAAGCGGGGTGCCAAGCCCAACACCTAATACAACATACCCAATTTGACTTATAGAATGATATGCCAGAAGTCGTTTCAGATCCCATTGTCCAATTGCCAGAAATACACCAATAACCATTGATAATGTTCCCAAAAACATTAATACAGATGAAATCAGCGGTGTAAAGCTCCGCGCTGGTGCTGACGAGGAAGCCATACTGGTCAATTTTGCCGTCGCCGTCGGTGTCGCGAGTGAGCCGCTTTGCAGCTTCCAACAATCTGTTCCAGTCCCAACTCCAGTCGGGATACTCC